>ENA-OQAS01000377-OQAS01000377.1-human-gut-metagenome-genome-assembly--contig:-NODE-377-length-23453-cov-1.833233_pt1 | contig 23453 bp, 29 predicted proteins | sample MGYA00242733_ERZ504523 | MGnify/ENA primary metagenome ERZ504523 (study PRJEB26092, sample SAMD00036239) | human gut metagenome | host: Homo sapiens | study: EMG produced TPA metagenomics assembly of...
GAACGGTATCAGTAAGCCTGTGCAAACCTGGACAAAATCGGACATAAACAAGACATCTGATCGAGTGTTACTCCAAACGGATGATGATTTTTCAACGGAAAAACCGGGATATCAGTGGAAATCAATCATAACCCGGATTGCAATTTATATGATAGAACAGGATTGCCAGCTGCTCCTTTCAGGACAGACTGTTGGTAATTGCCCTTGCTTTATTGGTGGATATGATATGGTTTTGAATCAAACAATTTTTTTATGCGACTATAGAATGAACTCCGTCTACCATACCGTCTGCCACCTGTAACAAAATCGATTCAGTTGTTTGGTGTCAGATAGCTATGATGTTTCAGATACTTGTTTCAGATCGATTGCAGATACTTTATCTGCAACGTATCTGCAACGGTATCTGCAACGCTATAATTGTTTATCAGTCAGTTTGTTATTTCGATTTTGTTGCAGGTGGCAGATGTTTTTTTATTTTTCAAACTTTATTGTAGGGAAAATTAGAGGTAATAGTGGCTTGAGGAAAAGAATCTTTTAACCTTGCGTGAGAAGGAGTTCTATTAAAATAATATATCTTTGCAAGACAGGTGACTGGCGTTAATTTATAAAAGCAGAGATTATGAGCAATAAAATTTATCCTATCGGCATACAGAACTTCGAGAAGATCCGTAAAGACGGTTATCTCTATATTGATAAGACAGCTTTGATTTATCAGTTGGTTAAGACCGGAAGTTACTATTTCTTGAGTCGTCCGCGGCGTTTCGGCAAGAGTCTCTTGCTATCTACGTTGGAGGCCTATTTCCAAGGAAAGAGGGAGCTGTTCGAGGGGTTGGCGATGGAACGGTTGGAGAAAGACTGGGAGGTATATCCGGTCTTGCATCTGGATCTGAATACTCGTTATTATAAAGACACTGCCGCGCTGACTAGTATCTTGAATGAATTCTTGGAGAAATGGGAGGCTCTGTATGGAACGGAGAAACAGGGACGTGCCTTGGAGGAGCGTTTTAGCTATGTGATAGAACAGGCTTACCGCCAGACCGGGCATCGCGTGGTGATATTGATTGACGAGTATGACAAGCCCTTATTGCAGAACCTGCACGATGAGGATATGCAGGATCAGTTGCGGAACATGTTGAAGCCTTTTTACGGCGTGTTGAAGACGATGGATGGAGCCATCGTTTCGCCTTGCTGACTGGGGTGACGAAGTTTGGAAAGGTAAGCGTGTTTAGCGATTTGAATAACCTCATGGACATATCGATGGACGATCGTTACGTGGAGATATGTGGCATCACGGAGAAAGAGATACATACTTGTCTGGAAGATGAGGTGAGGGAACTGGCCGGAGCGCAAGATATGACCTACGAGGAGACCTGCCTGAGACTCAAAGAATGCTATGATGGATACCATTTCGTGGAGAATTCCATCGGTATGTATAATCCTTTCAGCCTGCTGAATACGTTCGCTCGCCGGAAATTCGGCGATTATTGGTTCGAGACCGGTAGGCCCTCTTACCTTGTTGAATTACTCAAGCATACCCATTACGACCTTTATGAGATGGCGAACACGGAGACCGATGTGGATGTGTTGAACAGTATTGACTCTGCCTCGATAAATCCCGTCCCCGTGATCTACCAGAGTGGCTACTTGACGATCAAGGATTACGATCCTGAATTTGGTATCTACCGGCTAGGTTTCCCGAACCGGGAAGTGGAAGAGGGTTTCGTGAAATATCTCCTTCCATTTTACACGAGTGTTAGTGCGCCCAAGACCCCTTTCGAGATCGGGCAATTCGTACGAGAGATACGCTCCGGTGATTACGATGCGTTCTTCCGCCGCTTGCAAAGCTTCTTCGCTGATACACCCTATGAGGTGATCGCCGGTCAGAAGCCGGAGCGTGATACGGAGTTGCATTACCGGAACGTGCTTTTTATCGTATTTAAGTTGGTTGGACTTTATACGCAGGTGGAATATCATACCTCACAAGGGCGTATTGATCTCGTTTTAAAGACCGATCGCTATATCTACGTGATGGAATTCAAGCTGAACGGCACCGCCGAGGAGCGTTGCGCCAGATTGAGGAGAGACAGTATGCGCTTCCCTTTGCGAGTGATCCGCGGCAAGTTTTTAAGATCGGCGTGAACTTCTCCTCTGTGACCCGTAACATCGAGCGATGGTTGGTGGAATAATAATCTATTAAGTATATGAACTGGAAACAAACGCTTTTCTGGTCTTTTTCGACAGCTGCTATTTTTTATTATTTCCTGCTTTTTGGCGTGTTTGTGTTTGTCGGTCAGGAGGAGATGCAATTGTTTATACCTGAGTGGTGGTATATCCGGGAGTTCCTTTTTCAGCCGGGAGGATTTTGCGCTGTCGCCGGGCAATGGATCATTCAATACTACCGGCAGCCTATGTCGGCGGTGGTTCTCCATACGGTTTTACTCGTTGGTTGCGGGTTTATGGTCTATAGGATCTTGCGTTGTTTTTCTGACAAGACCTACCTGCTGTTCCTTTCTTTATTGCCGGTCCTGTATCTGGTTAAGATGAGTATTCATGGGGAGTATTTGGTGGACGGGACGGTTGGCGTGGTTTTGATGCTTTTAGCTTTGTCGCTCTCGCTAAAGGTGCGTCGGGCGGGTTCTATTGCCGGATACGGAATTGCCTCTACACTTTTTTTATGTGGCTGACCGGGCTTCTTTCGGTCTGTTACGCTTTCTTTATATACGCTGTTAGCCTTACTCCGCTACAAAACGTCGCGGCAAAGATTGGCCGCCGCTGCCTGCTTGATCCCAGCGCTTTTTATCTATTTGTTTAGCGGATGGTTAGGGATTCCAGTACCTTTGTCTGATGGATGGATGCCGGAAGCTATCTGGAGATACAGCGATTACCTCATTATTATATGTATCGTGTATGGACTTTCTTTACCCTTTCGATTGTCGGTGTTGCTTTATTCGCTCGCTTTGTTCCGGTGATTGGCGAGAAGAGTAAATGGATGGATCGGGTAGCCCTTGTTGTTTGTCTGATCACGGCGCTGGTATCCATCCGGTTTTGCCTGCCGGAACCTTGGCATGCGCAACGCATGATGCTTGACGAGTCTCTCTTTCTTGGCCAGGGAGAGACAATGGGACGCCATTATTGATAAAGTACCGGGGAAAGCAGATCTATAATTATGTTAGCTTAAACTATTTGAATATGTCGTTGGCCCATAAGGGAGAATTGGCCGACCGGATGTTTACTTTCGATCAGAAAGGAACGAAAAGCTTATGTGCCGATTGGAATCAGACCTTTTACATGGATCGTTTATTGAGCGATGTTCATTTTCTTGTTGGCGATGTCTCTTTGTCTGAAAGCTTTGCGATGGACGGATTTACGCAAGCCAAACGTAAAGGGAGTGCCCGCATGATGCAACGTTTCGTGCAAGTTTGTCTGATTAGGGGTGAGGTGGCGCTGGCCAAGAAATATTTGGACTTGCTTGCCGCTATGCCATTCTATAAAGATTGGGCTTGCCGTTATGCTACCTATCTGGTACATCCGGAATTAATGGATAAAGATCCGGAGTTGAGTGACAAATATATGCCTGTTGAGAAAAGGGATCGACTGAGTTTGTCCGTACCTGTCGATTCCTTATGGAGTGGATACAATCTTCCGGATCATCGGATCGGTTGGGAATACCGGGGATGTTATTATTTGTTGGGTAAGAAGCTGGATGCATTTGGCCGATTCTTGGAAGAGATACCTTTTGTGAAGGGGGAACCGATACCCCGGCATTTCCAAGAAGCCGGATTGTTGTTGGCGGATAAAGACAGTATATCGCTTTCCTCCTATTCCATACAGCCGGAGATCGTAGACCGATACCGGGAATTCAAGCAGGTTTTGGGACGATCTGCCAACCAAGTGGATGTGTCTTCGATGTATCGACAATTTGGAGATACCTATTGGTATTATTACTATTTCAAGATCTTTAAAGGAGAAGAACAATGAAGCGATTATCTATCTGTTGGATTATAGGTTGTCTTTTGGGACTTGTGGCTTGTAGACCGGAAGTTCCTGCGCAAGCGGAACAAGGAGAAACTGACGTGTTTCCGGATTACAGGGAAGTTACTGTACCGGTCAATATTGCCCCTCCCAATTTCAAGTTGGTTGATCAACAGCTACAGGGGATAACTCGGTTGAAAACTATGAATAGGGAGTTGATAATCGCAGCCGATCAGGGTGTTTTCAACTGCCGGAAACGGATTGGAAGGTCTTATCGCAGGACGCACAAGGAAAACAAATAGATGTGACGGTTTATTTTCGAGAACCTCAAAGTAATTGGAAACAAATGAGTTTCCCTATCTATGTGTCAAGAGATTCCGTTGACGCTTATTTGGTGTATCGCCGTATTTTTCCCGGATATCGGATGTGGAACGAGATGGGGATTTATCAACGATGTGTTGAAAACTATGTTGAAAAGTCTATTCTTGATAACCAATCGACAAATAATAGTTGTATGAACTGCCATGCCTTTTGTGAGCGACAAGGGGAACAAATGCTTTTTCATCAGCGGGGTTCTCATAATGGGACTTACTTGATTGATCATCGGCAGGTAAAGAAGATCGCGTTGGAACGGGACGGTAAGCCGGCTTCGTTCGTTTATCCGTATTGGCATCCATCCGGCCGGTATGTCGCTTTTTCTACCAATGAGACCCACCAGGACTTCCATCTTTCCGATGAGAATCGGATTGAGGTATATGACGTGGAATCGGACGTGCTGATCTATGACACGGAGAAGGAGAGGGTATTCAGTTCGCCATTATTGGCTTCTATGGCGTGTTATGAGACTTTTCCCACTTTTACTCCGGATGGCAACTATCTGCTGTTCTGTTCGGCGGATTCTGTCTGTATGCCAGAAAATTATCGGGATGTCCGGTATAACCTGCTACGAGTCGCTTTTGATCCGAAAGACGGTTCGATTGGAACCCAAGTGGATACCTTATATAATGCGAGGGAAGCGGGCCGGAGTGTTAAGTTCCCGAGAGTCTCCCCGGATGGGAAGCGGCTACTTTATACGGTGTCCGATTATGGCAATTTCTCTATTTGGCATAAGGATGCGGATTTGCATATGCTGGATCTGTCTACCGGGGCAATCGATTCTTTGCCGGAAGTGAATAGCCCGGATGTAGAGAGCTATCATTCTTGGAGCGGCAATAGTCATTGGTTTGTCTTTTCCAGCCGGCGGGGCGATGGGCTTTTCACACGTCCGTATTTGGTGCATGTGGATGAGCGAGGGCAGTGCGGCAAGCCCTTCTTGTTACCGCAAGCGTCTCCGGATTATTATGAGCGTTCCCTGTTCTCTTTTAATGTCCCGGAATTTATACGGACTCCGGTTCTAATCTCGAAGGAAAGGCTGGTCGAGGCCTCGGGAAAAGAAGAGGTCACGACCATTAAACGTATTGAGGGCATCTAATTTTTCGCTTCTTTGTGCCGAAGGTATTTATAAAGTCGTACTTTGCGCTAAATCAAAACGATGCGAAAGTTCATTTGATCTCCGTAACCGAACCTTTGGTTTTAGATCTAGCCCTAGCACTTCGAGAAAAAGGATATGAGGTAAGCGCTTCCGGTTGTGGTCTGACTGAAGAGATGATAGGAAGACTTCATAACGCAGGCTGTACCTGTTATGGGGATGGGTGGTTTCCGGAGAAATTAATAAAAGATATTCACTCGGTGGTTTTGGGTGCTAAAGTAAAGCAAGATAACCCGGAATTATTGCGTGCGAAGGAATTGGGGATGTTAATCCAATCCATTCCGGAATTTATATTTCAACGGACTCGGTCGAAAACTCGGGTTGTTGTGGCGGGTAGTCGTGGAAAGAAGACAATTATTTCCATGATGGTCTGTGCGTTGCGCCGGCAAAAGTTGGCGTTCGACTATGCGTTGACTAGCAAGGTGGACTCGCTTCCGAATCGGGTACATTTGAGTTATGAGGCACGTATCGCTTTGATCGAAGGAGATGAGCATATCACCTCTGCCTTGGACAAGCGTTTCCAATTGGAATTCTATCGTCCGCATATCGCCATCCTGACGAATTTATCTTGGTCTACCGAGACGGATCATGCGACTCCAGAGGCCTATTTATCCACTTATCAATCTTTCTCCGTTTCTATTGAGCGGGAAGGGAAATTGATTTATTTTGGAGGTGATGATACTGTCAGTCAGTTGGCAGGGGACGTCCGGAGCGATATCACCGCTATCCCTTTTGAGGAACATCCGGTCGTGGAGAAAGACGGGCAGACTTTTCTGCATACTCGCTACGGAGACTATCCGGTGCGGATTCCCAATCGCTATTTCTTGATCAATCTGAATGCGGCACGTTTGGCTTGCCGGCAGTTAGGCGTTAAAGACGCGGATTTTTATCAAGCGTTATCGGAATATAGTTTATCTTTGCCGATATGATAATAGCTAGACAAAAAAGAAAAGAGAATATCGCTGAATATCTGCTTTATATGTGGCAGGTTGAGGACTTGATCCGGGCGAATAAGTTCGATATGGATTCGATCAACCGCACGGTGATCGCCCATTACGACCAGCCCGAGGAGGTGAAGAAGGAAATCGCTCAATGGTACGAGGAATTGATCGAGATGATGCGTAGCGAAGGGGTGATGGAGAAAGGTCATATCCAATTGAACAAGAATGTGATTATTACTTTGACCGATTTGCATCTTCGTCTTTTGAAATCTCCGAAAGAGATGGTTTATAGCGCAGCTTATTATAAGACGCTTCCTTATATCGTACAGCTCCGGGCTAAATCGGGTGGAGAGGATCTGCCGGAGCTAGAAACTTGTTTCGCCGCCGTATATGGCTATCTGCTTTTGCGTATGCAAGGGAAAGAGGTGAGTGCGGAGACGTTAGAGGGTATTAAACAAATCAGTTCCTTCTTGCGTTGCTCGCCGAGAAATATCGGGAAGATATGAAAGGGGAACTTAAACTAGAGGATTAATAATAGATATAGACATGAAGACAGTTTTGGTAACCGGAGCGAACGGTCAATTGGGAAATTCTATCTACGCTCGTATCAGCAGTATCCCGGCTATAATTTTCTTTTTACGGATATAGATACGTTGGATATTTGCGACAAGGAGGCCGTCCGGAAATATGTCTTGGAAAATGATGTTCAATATGTCATGAATTGCGCCGCTTATACGGCGGTGGATAAAGCGGAGGAGCATGAGGATCTGTGTATGCGCATCAACCGGGATGCGGTACGGAACTTAGGTGAGGCCGTTCATGCCGTGGGTGCGAAGGTGATTCATGTATCTACCGATTATGTGTTCGATGGAACGAGTTGCCGTCCTTATCTGGAAAGCGATGCGACTTGTCCTGTTTCCGTATATGGACGTACGAAACTGGCGGGAGAGCAGGCCTTGATGGAGGTGTGTCCGGATTCCGTGATTATCCGTACGGCTTGGTTGTATTCCGAGTATGGAAACAATTTTATGAAGACGGTATTGCGTTTGGGAAAGGAGCGGGATGAGTTGCGTTTCATATTCGACCAAGTGGGTACGCCTACTTATGCCGGAGATTTAGCGGTCGCTATGCTTACCGTGCTGGAACGTGCCGAGGCGGGTAAATTTATACCGGGTATCTATCATTCTCGGACGAGGGGGTGTGTAGCTGGTATGATTTTACGGTAAAGATCTTGCAAATAGCAGGTATGAATAACCGGGTGATACCCATAGAGACCAAGGATTATCCGACACCGGCCAGCCGGCCGCATTATAGCGTATTGAATAAAGGTAAGATAAAAAGCACGTACGGACTGACGATTCCCCATTGGGAGACTAGCTTGGCCTACTGCATGAATAACAAAGTGTAACTGATAACAATATATACATATAAAATAGAATGAGCCAGTATTCAGAAGAGATTGAAAGAAGAAGAACGTTTGCCATAATCAGCCACCCGGATGCCGGTAAGACTACGCTTACCGAGAAATTATTGTTATTTGGTGGCGCTATCCATGTAGCGGGAGCGGTGAAGTCTAATAAAATCAAGAAGACTGCCACGTCCGACTGGATGGAGATTGAGAAGCAACGCGGTATCTCCGTAGCTACCTCCGTAATGGCTTTTGATTATTCCGATCATAAGATTAATATCTTGGATACACCGGGCCACCAAGATTTCGCCGAGGATACGTTCCGTACCTTGACGGCGGTGGATAGCGTTATTATCGTGATCGATATCGCTAAGGGAGTAGAGGCGCAGACTCGTAAGTTGATGGAGGTTTGCCGTATGCGTAAGACTCCGGTGATCGTTTTTGTCAACAAGATGGACCGTGATGGTAAAGATCCTTTGATTTGCTGGATGAGATAGAAGAAGAATTACAGATAAAGGTACGCCCATTGAGTTGGCCGATCGATATGGGACAACGTTTCCGGGGCGTATACAATATTTTCGAGCAGAAACTGAACCTATATACCCGAGTAAGCAATATGTGACGGAGAATGTGGAATTCAAGGATATCACGAGTCCGGATCTCGAGACTTATATTGATCCTACGCAAGCCGCAAAGCTTCGTGAGGATATAGAGTTGATAGAGGGGGTTTATCCCGAATTTGATGTGAATACGTATTTGGATGGGGATATCGCTCCGGTATTCTTTGGCTCCGCTCTGAATAACTTCGGTGTGAAAGAGCTATTGGATTGCTTTATCCGTATCGCTCCCTCGCCACGTCCGATCCATGCGGTAGAGCGTGTGGTAGACCCGAATGAGGATAATTTCACCGGCTTTATTTTCAAGATCCATGCGAATATGGACCCGAACCATCGCAGTTGTATCGCTTTTGTGAAGATTTGTTCCGGTCGTTTTGAGCGTAACGCGAACTATAAGCATGTACGTTTCGGTAAGATGATGCGTTTCAGTAGCCCGACGGCTTTCATGGCTCAGAAGAAAGAAGTGTGGATGAGGCGTTCGCGGGTGATATTATCGGTTTGCCGGATACCGGGAACTTTAAGATAGGGGATACGTTGACTTCCGGAGAGGAATTGCATTTCAAGGGGTTGCCGAGCTTCTCGCCCGAGATGTTCAAATATATAGAGAACGCCGATCCGATGAAGGCAAAGCAATTGAACAAGGGCATCGAGCAATTGATGGACGAGGGTGTCGCTCAGTTGTTTACCAATCAATTCAATGGCCGGAAGATTATCGGTACGGTGGGACAATTGCAGTTTGAGGTTATTCAATACCGCCTGTTGCATGAGTATGCCGCTCAATGTAAATGGGAGCCGATCAGCCTATATAAGGCTTGCTGGATCGAGAGTGATAACCAACAGGCATTGGAGAATTTCAAGAAACGTAAGGCGCAATATATGGCGTTGGATAAGGAAGGCCGTGATGTTTATTTAGCGGATTCCGGCTATGTATTGATGATGGCCCAACAGGATTTTCCGGATATTAAGTTCCATTTTACATCAGAGTTCTAATATGAAAAGTCGATTCTCCATCCTTTGCTTACTTGTTAATATCTTGTTGATAAGTTGTGAACAGGCTCCCCAATACTATGAGGTATCCGGAAGGCTTCATACACCTTATCATATTAAGTTTGAGCATACTAAACCATTGGATAAGGAGATTGACGAGCAGTTGAAATATTTCTACCACCTGTTTAATGCTTTTGATTCTACTTCGGTAATCAGTCAGGTAAACCAGAACCGTGACATACGGGTAGATACGCTCTTCCAAAAAGTCTTTAAGAAGGCACTGGAAGTATCTGCCGAGACAAATGGGGCCTACGACGTGACGTGCGCCCCGTTGATCAACCTTTGGGGGTTTGGCTTCAGCCGGAAGGATAGCGTAACCCCTGCCCATATCGACAGTGTCCGTCAGTTTATCGGTTTTCAGAAAGTTCGTTTAGAAGGGATCGCATCGTGAAGGACGATCCTCGCTTAATGATGAACTTTTCTTCTTTGGCGGATGGAACGGCTTGCGATATGATAGCTCAGATGCTGGAGAAGAAAGGGTCCGGTAATTATTTGGTGGAGTTTGGTGGCGAGATGCGTGTGAAAGGCGTGAATCCCTCGGGCATGGATTGCGCTTAGGGATCACGAAGCTACGGATGACGCTGCGGCATGAATCAAGAACTCGAGCAGATCGTTAGCTTCCCGAAACCGTTAGGAATGGCTACATCAGGCAATTATCGTAATTTTTATATAAAGGATGGACGTAAATACGCCCATACGATCGATCCCCGTGAAGGTTGCCCTGTACAGCGGGATATCCTTAGCGCTACGATTGTCGCCCCGGATGCCATGACCGCTGATGCGTATGCTACCGCATTTATGGTCTTAGGTTCGGAGGAGGCTAAATCCTTATGCGCTAAAGTGCCCGGCCTTGACTATTTTATTATTTGTTCCGATTCGATAGGAGACGGGTATCATCCGGAATACTCTGAGGGCTTTCGTCAATATCTGGTGACTACCGATAAGTAATCAGTTAATTTATAATGTATTAAGATGTAGTTCTTAGAATAGGCATTGTAAGGTCTTTATGATGCCCATTCTAAGGATCATATAATGCCCATCGTAAGCACTCTATAATGGGCATTGTAAGAAAGGATATCTTATAAGATGGACCGGATCTCATCCAAGGAGCGGACTGTATAGGTTGGGATGAAGCCTACGGCAGGTAATCCTTCAGGATTCAACCATATCTGGTCGATCTTGGATTGGTAAGCCCCAATGATATCAGCTTCCCAGCTATCCCCGATCATTAAGCTCTCGGACCGGCGTGAGTTCGTGTTCTTTAAGGCGAAGTCGAAAATACCTTTATGGGGTTTTTGTATATTAGCGTCCTCGGACAGGATCATCCGTTCGAAATAAGGAGCCAAGCCTGCGTTGCTAAGTTTCTTGAATTGTACCTCAACGGAATCCATTGGATAAAATAAATAACCGATAGGAAGGGCGAAGATATTCCAATAATTCAATGGCTCCGGGCACTAATCGGGTTTTGGTGGTCGTGCGTTGCAAGAAATCATTATTTACCGATAAGACGGTTTTCTTATCTTCTATTCCTAACGGACGAAGTACATAGAGAAATCGATCCAAGATTAAGGTTTGCCGGTCTATTTCCCCCGAACGATACTTGGCCCATAAGTATAGATTATGAGGCATATAAATATCAAAGAAAGCCTCGAAGGAGGCATAATACCGATTAAGTGGTAATCGTATATAGCTCTTCAAGGCATTCTTTATTGTTATGGTACGTATCCCAAAGGTATCGTCCAAATCGATAAATATACTTTTATAAATCATTATCCAACTTCGATCACTAAATACTTGCCTAGGCTCCAGAAAGCCTTCTCGTCATTTATTTTCAAGGTCAAGTTTCCGTCTTCATCCTCTACGAACTCATAAGATCCTTCCGGATGATTGGATTTTAGTTTAGCCTTGCTTGCGAACAAAGGAATTTCTTTTACCTCACGGATATCGATAGAGATAAAATAATCCTTGTTGAAACCACTCTGCAATACTTTAGATTTAGAGAACAGGCCACCACCGGATAAGATCTTCTGTTCCTTCAATTCCTTGGAAGTACCGAAACAGTAGTAAGCCGTGTGAAGGCTTTATCTTGAGCGTTCAATTTCTCGGATTGAGCGGCTGCGGTAGTAGCCAGACTTTCCACATCCTCATTCAAGGAACTTACCATCTCGTCCAATTCTTGGTACGTACGTTCTTCTTTGCCAAATCCTCTTGCAAAGCGACAATCATCGTTGCCTTTTGATCCAGCTCGGAGGAAAGACGATCGATCGTCTTTCGTAATGCGGAAGATTGAATACCGCTTTTCTTCAATTTCTCCTCCAACTGGCTGATTTGCTCCTTGTTCTTCTTCAAGGTCTCGCTGATCAATTGCATGTTCTGCTTGATTTGATCTCTGCGTGACTGATTTAGCTCACCGCCGGTTTGTTGTTGGATTGTCAAATAATTCTCGGCATCACGTATAGATTGAAAATCAGATTCAATATCATTTAGGGTGGAGAGCATATCATTAAGCTCATCCGTGTTCTTCGTATTCTCGATACGTAGAGAATCGTTCTCAGCCTTTAGTTTCTTGTAATCCGCTGAATTTTGGCCGCAAGAGGCCAGCATGGCTGTGCAGACACATACTAATAATACTTTCTTCATGTTCTTTTTGCTTGTTAAGTTAAACATCTTTTTCTGTCTCTTTGTCCTTTTTATCTTTTAAGCCTGCTAATACAATAACAATCTCACCCCTTGGTTCGTTCACGGTAAAATGCTGAATTACTTCTTCTAAGGAGCCTCGTACGGTTTCCTCGTGTAATTTGGATATTTCCCGGGATACTGATACTTGGCGGTCCGTACCGAAAAACTCGGCGAATTGTGTCAAGGTCTTGAGCAGACGGAAAGGTGATTCATAAAAATAATAGTCCGGTATTCCAAAGCCAATTCTTTTAGCCGGGTCTGCCTTCCTTTCTTTTGAGGGAGAAACCCCTCGAAACAGAACTTCTCATTGGGTAATCCGGACGCTACCAAGGCGGGCACGAAAGCTGTAGCTCCGGGCAGGCACTCTACGTCTACCCCTTGGCGAACACATTCCCTCACCAACATGAATCCCGGATCGGAGATGGCCGGCGTACCGGCATCGGAAACAAGGGCGATATTCTCGCCTCCCTTGATACGGGCCGCGATTTGCTCCACCGTCTTATGTTCATTGAACTTGTGGTGGGACTGCATCTTGTTTTGTATCTCGAAATGTTTCAGCAAGATGCCGGTCGTACGGGTATCCTCCGCTAAAATAAGATCAGCTTCTTTTAGCACACGGATCGCCCGGAATGTCATATCTTCCAAGTTACCAACAGGGGTTGGGACTACAGTCAATTTTGCCATATCGTATATTTATGAGAAGCGTTTTTCCAATAGCTTGATGAAATCGGCTACGGAAGCGTCTTCTATATTCCAGTTCAACACCTTGTTCAGATAAGTGACCGATTCCTCGTACGAGCTAAGATCGTTCAGGTCTGAGATCGCCTTATTCATTTTCTCCTCATTTCCTCCGAATAATTCCCTTCTGAAGCGGAAACGATCATTTAAACTGAATGCCTTACGGAAATCAGAAAGATTCTTTTTCTCCAATATATCATTCAGTGAAATACTGGATTTATCCGCTAATATAGTTTTATGTGGAATCTCTATCTCTTTCAAGGGGATTGTCTCTTGTACGATCTTTTCTTCTGGGATCACTTTTTCGACAATTGGTTCTACTACGATAGGTTCCTCAACGACCGGTTCTTGTACCTGTACGACCTCGATCGTAGGGGATACTTCCGGAGCCGGTTGCACCTCCGGCATCTGTAAAGGTTTACTTACGGGAATAGAATCGATAAGTCGTTGATGTTCCTCCATTTGTTTACGCAAAGCCTCTAACTGAAACTCCTCCAGCGTATGAAGCTCCTTCAATACCTTGTGGGTCAACTGGAAGGTCTGGTTGAAGAAAGAGGCGGGATAAATTTCCGCGTCCCTCATTCCGGCTACCAACTTCTCCAGCTCCCTGATATCGATCAATAGATAATCTATTTTTTCCTTGTTTGCCATTTCTATATGTTTTTCAGATGCTATAAATCATCCGGACATACGTATGTTTTGCAACAAAAATAAGTATTTCTTGTCAATGTTGCCAGTTTCGATCTTAAAATATTGTAAATCATTCGACGAACTCGTCCGGTAAATTCACCAGATATAGGTGATGGGTCGCCCGGGTAAAAGCCGTGTAGAGCCACCGATAGAAATCCTCACCAAGCATTTCCTCCGTGATGTAACCGATATCGAGAAAGACGTTCATCCATTGGCCGCCTTGGGCTTTATGGCAGGTTACCGCATAAGCGTATTTACTTGGACGACGTTGTAATGAGGATCTACCTTCATCTTTTTCATTTTTCCCGCCTTGGTAGGAATGTCCTCGTAATCTTCCAATATGGTGTAAAAGAGCTTGTCGTTTAGCTCCTTAGGGAGGGCGGGGGAGTCGGTCTGTAAAGTATCCAATAGGATTTTCAAATCGATTTCCAGATCATAATCTTGAAAACGAGCCGTGATGTCGGCAAAGCGGAAGCCATACATCTCCGTGACACGGCGTACCCGCATGACTTGAATGATCTCTCCGTTCGCTATAAAGTCCATCTCCTTGCAATTCGCTGTCCAATAATAATTGTTCTTCGCTACCATTAAACGATCGCCGGACGATAGCTCTTCTTCCCTGTATAGGATACGGTTACGTATGCCGTTATTATAAATCGTTGCTCGTTTATTCGAGCGGGAGATAATCATTGTCTCTTCCATACCGTCGCGGCTATAGGCGGAAGATATTTCCTCAATTAGCTCATCTCCATTGACTTTCGTGAAATCGGAGAAGCCTTTTAATTGTAATTTCGGAAAGATCTCGACCGTGTGGTTTCGTAGTGCGTCTCGTAGCCGGGTTGCGTTGAACAGGATTCCCGAGTCCTCGCTTTGGCGTACGACTTGAGTTAACGCTATCTCCCAAACCTGTAGGTTGTAACCCCGTAATATCTCGGGATTCAAGGCGGGACTCTCCGTTTGCATCACCGGAGGAAGCTGTGCGACATCTCCCATTAGGATAAGACGGCAGTTTTCCCCGGAATAGACATACTGGATTAAATCGTCCAACAGGCGTCCGGAGCCAAAAACAAATGAATCCAATCCCTCGTTGGCGATCATAGAAGCCTCGTCGACGATAAAAAGTGTATCTTTATGTAAATTATCTGCCGGCATGAAGCCCGTCGGCTCATTGGAAAACGCCCGTTGACGATATATTTTTTTATGAATTGTATACGCTTTTTGGCCAGCGTAGCCCGAGAAAACTTTAGCTGCTCGTCCGGTTGGAGCCAACAAAAACGTTTTTTTGCTTTAGTTCGTTAAGCGTTTTCACCAAAGCCCCGACCAGAGAGGTTTTTCCGGTTCCTGCGTAGCCTTTCATCAGTAGAAGGCTGTCCGGTTCCTCAGACAAGAGAAATTCGGTAAGCGTATGAAGCGCTAAAACTGATCATCCGTCGGTTTATAGGGGAAATTTCGTTCGATTTGCTGGCTTATGTAACTATTTATCATTTTGATCGCAATAATTTTCGCGATAAAGGTAGTGTATTAAATATTCTTTTTTAAATTTGCCGAACGAAATAAATTCAAAAAACAATACAAACCATGAAAGTTACATTAAAGATTTTATTAGCTGCCGCAGTTGTACTGCTAGTTTACATGTGCTACAAGAGCGTCACTGGTCCGATTGAGTATGATGATCAGAAGACTATTCGTGACAATGCGATCATCGCCCGTTTGATTGAAATCCGTAAGGCTCAGATCGAATACAAGAACATGTATAAGACTCATGCCGGAAGTTTCGACGATTTGGAGAAATTCTTGAATACGGATAAGTTGCCGTTCTTGATCAAGGAAGGTGTATTGACGGATGAGCAGTTGGAGAAAGGTATGACAGAAGCAGAGGCTGTTAAGAAAGGTTTAATCAGACGTGATACCATGTGGGTATTGGCGAAAGATACTTTGCTGGGTAAGAACTATGATGTAGCGGCTATGCGTTATGTTCCGGCCGTTCCGGGTGAAAAGATTACTTTCAAGATGGATACGGCTACGTTGAAATCTGGTTCTGGTTATGAGATCAAAGTATTCGCTTGTGAGGTTCCTTACAAAGAATATTTGCGTGACATGGATGCTCAGTTGACTTATAACTTGATCGACAAGGCAGAGAAACAAGGTAAGTTCCCGGGATTGCGCGTAGGTTCTTTGGAAGAAATTAATAACAACGCAGGTAACTGGGAATAATCAGCGGCTCATATGACTATCAGCATTCCTGATACGTTAACTACTGATAATTCGGAAAAGTATATAGTGTCCATCGGCTTCGGTCGGGTGGACTTTCTTTTTCCGGGTATGATCCCTCGGCTGGAGGAAGTTTCTTTTATCGGGAAACGGAATTCGATCGGGCGGTCTCTTTCATTTCTTCCCTTAAGGAGTTTTTCTTCGCTCATGAGTTTCTTACGTGGACTTATAAACGGATTAACGTGATCTGTGTATCTCCGGAATATAGCTTGGTCCCTGATAATTATTGGGGGGACGGTAAGGAAGGGCATTTATTGGATTTCTGCTTTTCTACACTGGAATTGCATTGCTTAACCGATATTTTAAAGGAACAACAGGCTAAGTTGGTGTTTGGTGTGGACGAGGAGGTTTACGAATTTTGCTCCCGTTCTCTTTTGCATCCTTTTTTCTCCCACTACATGACTTCTCCGCTAACGCTATGGACAAAAGAAAGTAGTGCTAGCTTACCCCGGCAAATGTATGTCGTGATAGAACGAAAGCGGATGGATGTGGCGTGCTATGCTCAAGGGAAACTCTTATTTGTGAACTCTTACCCGATCGACCAATCGGACGATATAGTATACTATATATTATATGTATGGAAACAGGCGGGATTGGACCAAGAAAAGGACCAGTTGTTTTTAGCGGGGGAATCTTCCTCGCGAATGCGGTTCTGGAGCGATTGCGAACCTATTTACGCTATGTTAAGCCGGTGGAGATCCCTTCGGAAGCCTATCTGCTGGGAACGGATGTAACGAAAGCCCCTATGGATTTAATATCTTTATTAATATGCGAATAATAAGCGGTATATACGGTCGTCGGCGTTTTGACGTGCCCTCTTCGTTTAGCGCACGTCCTACGACGGATTTTGCGAAAGAGAATATTTTTAACGTAGTAAATAATTTGGTGGATCTGGAAGGTATGGATGCGTTGGATCTTTTTGCCGGAACCGGAAGTATCTCTTTTGAGTTGATCTCACGAGGATGCCGGAATGTAACCGCCATAGAGAAAAATAACGCTCATGCCTCTTTTATAGCCAAGGTAGCGAAAGAGCTGAAGACGGATGCATTGGCTCTGATTCGTGGGGATGTTTTCCGCTATTTGAATTCAGCCCCTAAGCAAGTTTCGATTTCATCTTTGCCGATCCCCCGTATGCCTTGCCGGAGTTGCCGGAAATACCCGCCTTGGTTTTCGAGCGTGATTTACTAAGGGATGGAGGGATATTCATCATGGAACATCCTAAGACCAATGACTTCTCATCTTTGCCTTATTTTTATCAGCACCGGGTGTATGGCTCCGTGAACTTTAGCATCTTCCTTAAAGAAGGGGAGAAAACAGACGCATAAATGATTCCGCCATGCGTTGCTTGAGGGGGCGCTTTAACCAGCGGGAAGGGATCAAACGCTCACAGTGATGCATGTCGTGTGTAAAGATGCGTTTCATTTGCAGGGCGAATTCCTTTTGATATACGAAAGCGTTAATCTCGAAGTTATGCTCAAAGCTACGGAAGTCCATATTGGCGGACCCGATGCTTGTCAATGCGTCGTCGGACACGACTAGCTTGGAATGCAAGAAGCCCGGTTTGTAGAGGTATACTTTTACGCCGGCCTTTACCATCTCGTCGATAAAGGAATGACTGGCCATATTCGCTGAACGTGTATCGGAACGCTTAGGCAGCATCAAACGAACATCCACTCCCCCTAAGGCGGAGGTTTGCAACGCTTGGTTTAATCCTTCGGTAGGCAGGAAATAAGGGGTTTGTATAAAGATATACTTCTTGGCGTTGGCGATCATGAAAATGGTCGCTTGCAACAAAGTTCTCCATTGACCTACCGGACCACTAGTGGCGATTTGCATAATATTATCGCTATAGATTTCGGCAGCCGGATAGTAAATCCGATCGTTCAAGAGTTTTTTACTAACCACGTACCAATCGATGAGGAATACGGATTGAAGCCCGTGTACTCCTTTCCCTACGAATTTGAAATGCGTATCCCTCCATGTGCCCCAAGAGGTTCCCTTATCGTATCGGTCGGCTATATTCATGCCTCCCATAAACCCGACTTTACCGTCTATCACGATAATCTTGCGGTGGTTCCGGTAATTCACCTTACTGGTGAAAACGGGGAACGCTACCCTCAAGAACGCATATACCTCGATACCCGCTTCCTTCATTTCCTTAAAGAAGCCGTCTTTTACATTCCAGCAACCCACATCATCATAAAGTACACGTACCTTCACGCCTTCTTTTACTTTCTTGATAAGGAGTTGTTGCACCTGTTTCCTATCTCGTCATCACAGAATATATAATATTGTATATGGATATGGTGAGTCGCTTTCTGGATCTCTTCCAGCAAGTCTTTGAACTTATCGGTACCATTCGTATAAATCGTGATTTGTGTTCCGTATAGGAGGGAGGATTGGTTGGTGTTAGTCAACAAGGTCGATAAAGGTTTATAGGGGTCCGGAACTACGCAGCGTCTTGAGGTAATTTACCCTCTTGCGGCCTTTTCATGATGCGTTTATAGGTACGCCTCGATATGATCCGTTGTTTCCGGTTATCTTGTCCAAAGAAGAAATAGAAAAGCAGTCCGATACCGGGTGCTAATAATAAGACGATTACCCAAGGAATTGTCTTTAACGGATTCCTATTCTCTGTAATGATAACTAATACCAGTCCTAATATAGTGACGCTATACAATATGATAAATATCGTACCAACGATTAACTGTATATGAATGGCTGCTAACATGAAACTCTCTCTTTGCTATAATCTGCTATAATTTGCTAAGATAAGAATGCTTTCCGAGAATAGCAAATTTCCGTATTTTTTTTGGGCTGTATAGAAGGGCCAAAAAGTAAGCTAACTTAAATGGCAAAGTAAGCTAACTTAAATGCCCAAGTAAGTTAACTTACTTTGCCAACGAAGCTAGCTGACTTTGGAAGCGGGGTTATGTACATTTTAAAATAATGAGGTTGTTCTCTAAATATAAAGTGTCATTTGTTGATTTTGGCGCAGGCTATTATGAGAAGTATCTATGATAACAATAAAAATATTTAGATTGAAAACGACTGTAAAAAACGATCGTTTCAATTATTCGTTTGCAAAGGTAGGCATTTCTCCGAGACTGGCAACCTTTTCCGATTAAATTTTGTCCTGCTATATATCTTTTTCTCAACAGGATATATTAATCAAAGTGTCACGAATATGACAAAAGAGCATCATCTTTTTGCTTTCTAAAAAAAATGCAAGATCTAACGATCGTTTTCACTAGTCGTTTTTTATGTGGAAGGGTAAGAATAAGAAAAACAGTAAACCAATGATAACTTGGAATCAAACTCTAGAGATATGAATAGAAAGTCTTCTATACGAGCCATTTTACTCCGTAAGGAATGCCTTTTATTCTTTTTGCTACTATTGCCTATGTTTACAAAGGCGCAATATAATAAGGTATATGCGGATATCACCGCGAATATGCTGGTCGATATGGGTTTTGAGAATGTTATCTGGTCGGAAGAGAGAAGGAGAGAGTATATGTCTTGGAGAATACCCCTTGGCGTTTGCAGGGTGTGGGACTGGCCCATGCCATAGACCGCATCCAGAAAACAGGCTTGCCGGAGAAGGGCAAATCCTGCCGTATCGTCGTATTGGATAATAATATACCGCAGATCTCATTGATCTATACGGCAAATCCGGACAGCTTGAAGGCGGCTCCCGGCTCCTATGCGGCCCGTTCCGCCTGGGATGCTACTTACGATCTGGGCGATAGCTGGGATAAGGTGAAAAAAGAGTACCGTATGAATAGCTCCTTATTTAAAGTAGACGTGGTGGTTTATCCGGAGTTGTATCTGAAGAACCTCATTATCACGCAAATATACCAAGTGTTATTCAACCTCTCGCCTGCGATCGAGGTCTCTTTCTGGAATGGGATGAAGCTGACGGCGCAGATGGTGTTTCCTATATATAATGATGGATATGGTCCTTGGGCGGGTAAGATTCACCCGGGCATGGTTACCCTTTCCCAATCTTTTCGTTTACCTTATCGTACGTTCGCCAGAGCCAGTATCGGTTTGTTCAATGCGGATCGTTATGGCGTGGATTTAGCGGTAACCCATCATTTGAAGGATGAACGTTTTTTCTTTGGAAGGACGTATTGGTTGTACGGGTACGGGATCTTGGCAGAAGTTTGAATATCATTATGGAACTCACCAACGGGTGACATGGTCGCTGGGAGGTAGTTTCTACTGGCCAAAATACAATACGCAAGTCTCCTTGAAAGCCGAGCAATACTTACTGGGTGAGATCGGAGGACGGATTGACTTGATCCGCCATTTTCGCTATTGTTCGATAGGATTTTATGCGATGAAGGCGCAAGGTGCTTTGAAAAACGGCGGTTTCCGGTTTCAAGTGGCTCTTCCTCCTTATAAATATAAACGTAAGAATGTGCGGGTGCTTCCTTCTGACAACTGGGGTATGTCTTACAACGCCGGTAATGAACGCTATTATTATAAGGGGTATAAAGCCTCGCCGAATGATAACATCATGCAACAGAATCAATTCAACCCGTACTTTATAAAGTCGGAATTACTCAATTTTTAAATAGTTTTATTATGAGAACAATTACAAAGTTACAGACCTTATTGGTCTTGTTCCTTACGACAGCCATGGTATGTTTCATGGGCTGTAAGGATGACGATGATGATGTGCCTACTCCGGATGGTGGTGGCACTGTTGCCACCTATGCGATTAGTGGTACGGTCATGGATGCCAGCAACAACCCGATGGCTGGCGTTAGCGTAGCTCTTTCTGGAGCTCAATCTCTTAGTGCTACGACGGGTTCTGATGGAACGTACTCTTTCGACTTGAAAAGCACACCAGCTCTTACAAAATCGCCTTTAAGTCGGAAGGCTATGCAGACAGAAGCTATGATGTGGATGTGAAGAAGATCGAATCGGGTGTTGGACAGTATGTAGTAAACGCCGTCATGGTAAAGGGCACGACTCCCGATACTCCGAAAGAGTATAAGAAGGCGAAGTACAATCTTTCCGTATCGATCGAGGATGTTGTGGGAAAAGCTATCTCTACTTCCAGCCTTTCTGTTGTCGTAAAATACGGGGATAAAGAGATCGCTAAAGAGAATAAACCTAATTTTAAGGTCTCTGATGTGACTCCCGGTATCTACGACGTAGTAGCTACAGCTTCCGGATATACTAAAGCCGTGGCTAAGGTTGTCGTTTCAGCGTTCCGGATCAAGAAAAGAAAGAGGGCGAAGGTGATACATTCGACGTTGAGTATCCAGCTATTATCGTGATGAATGTCACTCCTTCTATTCCAGTAGACCCGGATGATCCTTCTAAGCCGACAGATCCTTCTGACCCGTCTGATCCTTCCAAGCCAACAGACCCGTCTGATCCTTCCGATCCTTCCAAACCGACAGATCCGTTAAAAGCGACTTATATCGTATCTGGTATAATAACAGACCTATCTACGGGCGCAGACATCAAAACTGCGGAAGTCACATTGATGTTAGGAAGTGAAGAGTTATTTATTTCTAAGAATGAGAGTGAGTTCTCTTTCAATATCGCATCATCAAAGGTTACGGAGGATGCTCAATTTATCTTGAGTGTTAAAGCCGCAGGTTATACGAGCTACTCTCGTACGATCATCTTTAAGGTCGGTCAGAGTATGAACTATGTATTTCCTATCACATTGAACCCTATAGGTACAGGTGGAAATACGGAGATTGATTTTTCTAAATATGGTGTTCAGGTTCCGGAAAAAGAAGCGGAAAAAGTAGCGGATGAGATTAAGAATGCGATTAACGCAGGCGGAACCGAAGAGGTTAAGGTGTCTGGTGTCACTTATGTGGATGAGAATAATGTTGAACAAAAGTAGACGTTGTCATTCCTGCTAATGTCTTAGATAACTATAAAGGTGCGGATAATGAGGTTCAAGCTCCAGTTATTAAGGTCTTGAATCAAAGTGATGCTGAGAAATTGACAGAATCGATAGGAGTGATTGAAAGTACGACCGCTGATGGTATAAAAGAGAAAGATGAGGTAAGTTTGGTCGCGGAAGTGGTAAGCCTGTCGTTATCGTTATGCCGGCAAGTAGTAATCAAACATTGGTGATCGAACGTGATATGTCTGCGGAAGCTCTGCAATCCAATAATGTGACTTCTGATGCTGGTGCGGTAGCCAGTGTAAGCCGTGTATATAAAGGCGAGCCTAGCGGTACGGTATTCTCTCCGGCTTTGAAGATCTCGTTCGACGCTCCGAAGGATTTGGTTTCTTCTACACAGCCTATGGCATTGTTATATGCGACCACAGGCATAGATAATAAGGAGATCATGAAGATTGATCCTACGGCGGACCCTGTTTATATCAATGGTACTGGTGCGGAAATGTCTGTTGCTCACTTCTCTAAGTTTGCCGCAGGTTTTGAGTTGGCATTAGCGGAAACTGAAGATATCAGTACTGATACTACAATCGTAGAAAAGGTTGTTGATTACTGTTCTGATGGTAAGGCAGGAAACATTCCTGTAGTTGTTACAACTACAAATGCTTATGTTGGAGAAAACTTGCAGGATCTAGTCGGAAAGTCTAACGTAGATGGTCAAGTCGCTAAGAATGCGGTTTATAACCGAATCTCTAATCGTTTGCAAGCTGATGGTTATCAGATTGGTACCCAAACATCATTGACTACATCCGTTCCTACGGAAGCTGATCGTACGGTCGCTTCTATGAGCTTGAAGAAGACATATACTACAAATACGTATGTATTTAAGTTTATGACAAAGGGTAAGAAGGTGGAAGAGATTCAGGTTGTAGCTAAAAAACTTATCAAGATAGAAGGTACTCCTGTCTACAAGCAATCCCACGGTCACGGACATGGTGATGGCAATAACGCCGGTGGCGGTATCATCATCCCGGATTAATGCTTGATATTTGAAGCTTGATTAAATAATGTTGAGCCGGAAGTTTATAAGTAAACAAAGAAAAATGAAGAAATTACTCTTATTAATCATATTCTTAAGTTGCTGGACCTTACTTCCGCTCAATTATCTTATGGCACGACAGGGCTATTGCATGCCCCGTCCGCGATATGCAAAAGGACAAGACCGTGATGCTTGGCGGAAACTTCTTGCATCAAGAGCTTACGCTCCCAAGTTTAATTTTAATACGTGGAATTATTATTTGAACGTGACGATCTTCCCGTTTCTGGAAGTAGCGTATACTTGTACGCTGTTTACGGCCGAGAGCCTTGGATTGGATAAGCATGGCTATTCCGGATTCACGAACCAAGATCGTTATTTCTCCGCCCGCTTACGTGTGTTGAAAGAAAGCAAATACATCCCCGCTGTCGTGCTGGGGACTTCGGACCCTTTTACGTCATCCGGCATAAATTCGCTTCAGCCATAGGGAACGGCTATTTCTGCCGTTATTATTTGGCCGCTACCAAACATTTTCAGCTGGGAAGGGAAACCTTAGGCGTTCATTTATCCTATCTGTATAACCGCCGTGAGGATTATCCTTGAACGGTGTAGCGGGAGGTATCACCTACATCCTTCATTCGCCCGCAT
>ENA-OQAS01000378-OQAS01000378.1-human-gut-metagenome-genome-assembly--contig:-NODE-378-length-23442-cov-2.336479_pt1 | contig 23442 bp, 36 predicted proteins | sample MGYA00242733_ERZ504523 | MGnify/ENA primary metagenome ERZ504523 (study PRJEB26092, sample SAMD00036239) | human gut metagenome | host: Homo sapiens | study: EMG produced TPA metagenomics assembly of...
CTTCCGTCAAAGTGGGTTCCCGCAACGGAAGATTTGCTCGAAGTAAGAATTCCCCTTACGAATCGTCCTGGCATAATTGCTGAAATAACAACTATTGCATCGAAGGCGGGTTGTAACGTACAAGTCTATAGATATAGATCATATTACGTCGTCAAGTGCTGTGCTGGATTTGATTCTTACAGATGAAGGTGATATCGGAAAACTGTCGACACAACTCATAAAAGCCGGGTTTAGCGTTTCGTTCAACCCTTTGTTTAAGGAGTAGTTATGACCTCACCAAACACAACTCGTATTGAACCACTCGCTCGCCCTCTCGATGGAGTAGCGGCGGTACCCGGGGATAAATCTATTTCTCATCGCGCGTTAATGTTTGCTTCTATGGCAGAAGGTACTTCGCGACTCACAGGAGTTCTTAATTCTGCTGATGTTCGCTCTACCATTGCTGCAATGTCCGCTTTGGGGGCTACGGTTGCTCTTGAGCGTCAGCTCGATGGTTCTCTTGCAGGTGGTATTACTGGCTGGGGGGCAAATGGCCCAACGCAGCCAACGAAACCTATTGATTGTGGTAATTCAGGTACAACGGCTCGTCTGTTAATGGGGATTTTAGCCCCATGGAACATCAAAGTAGAAATTACGGGTGATGAATCATTAAAAAAGCGCCCCATGCGTCGTATTATTGCGCCTTTAATGAAAATGGGTGTTCGCTTTGAACCTGAGGCGTGCGAGACTTTGCCGGTAACTATTATGGGCACTCCAAACCTTAAGGCGATTACGTATGATTCTCCTATGGCTTCAGCTCAGCTTAAAACTGCGGTTCTACTTGCTGGCTTAGGGGCAACAGGCGAAACGGTTATTAATGAACCTGCCATTTCGCGTAATCATACTGAACTGATGTTACCTGAATTTGGTGTTAAGGCAGGAATGGCTTTCCGTCGGGCTTCAGTAGAAGGACCTGTTACTCTTCATGCGAACGAAGTTGATGTTCCAGGAGATCCTTCTTCAGCGGCGTTTCTTATCTGTGCTGCCTTGTTGAAGCCTGGCAGTTCAATTCAGATTGAAAAGGTAAGTCTTAACCCTGGACGAGTTGGTTTTATCCGCACACTTGAGCGTATGGGTGCTTCGATAGAAGTTCGTTATCTTACTGCTGAAGGTAAGGAACCCATTGGCATTATTGAGGCTGCGTATACTCCTCATTTGCGTGGGTGCGAAATTCCTTCACAACATATTGCTTCAGAGATTGATGAAATACCTGTTTTGGCACTTGTTGCCGCCCATGCATCAGGCATTACGGTATTTCGTGGGGTAAGTGAGCTTACCAAGAAAGAGTCGAATCGATTGGATGCGATTATTCAAGGTCTCGAATTGATGGGCGTGAATGCCTGGGCAGAAAACGATAATCTCTATATTGAAGGACAGCCGGGTCTGGAAGTGCCTGAAGGTTGGTGTTTGATTCTCGAAAAGATCACCGTTTAGCGATGACCTGGGCTTTGGCGGGATTGTGCTCCCATCATGCAGTTGACATCATTGACTTTGATTGTATTTCTGTAAGTTTCCCCCGTTTCTTAGAGGTAATGAGAGGGCTTGCCTAATGATTATTGCAATAGATGGACCATCGGGTGCAGGAAGTCTACGGTTGCCAAAGCGGTTGCCAAAAAGCTGGGTTTTTCTTGTTTGGATACTGGCGCAATGTATCGTGCGGTTGCATGGAAGGCTTTGCAGGAAGGGATCTGCCTTACTAACGGGCAGGCGCTTACTGAAATTGCGCAAAATCACACCATTAGTTTTGGACACGAAGAAGGTAATCCTGTTCCAAAGCGAGTTTTTGTGATGATCAAGAGATTACCGATGAGATTCGTACAGCGAAAATAGACAAAAGCGTTTCGGCGGTGTCGGCAGTACCGGGGGTAAGGCAGGCATTGGTTGAGCAGCAGCGTCGTATCGGTTCTGAAGGTAATTACGTAGTAGAAGGACGCGATATTGGAACGGTGGTATTTCCCGGTGCGGAAGTAAAAATATTTCTGAGCGCTACCCCTGAGGAGCGTGCTCATAGACGAGTACGTCAAAACGTTGATCGTGGGGTGGGCTCTATCGACTACAACGAGGTTCTTGCTGATATTGTGCGTCGAGACGAGTTGGATTCAAGCCGCGATACCTCTCCTTTAAGACCAGCAGATGATGCTCTCTGTATTGACTCTACTGGTAAATATATCGAAGAAATAATTGCAATGATTTGCGGTAGCGCACAAGCAAAAATGTAGAGAAGGCTAGGATACCGTTCGTAATGTTTAGTGTTCATGAAGAATTCTGGGATCGTCCCTGCATGGGAAATGATCAAACAAATCATGTTCCCCGGTTTTTGATTTATATTATTGCGGGTATTCTGAATTTCGTTTTCCGCGTATTTTTCCGCATGAAAATCGAAAATCAAGAAGTGATTGATAAATTTAAGGGCAAAACAACTGGTGCGGTACTTATCGCTCCTCATTACTCTTATCTTGACGTTATTGTGGCTTTTCTTTCTGTTCGCCCACGCGCTTGGCTTCGTCTTATGGCACGTGATTCCCTGTTTGTAGCAGGAAACAATTTTCTAGGTGAAATAATCTCTCGTGCAGGAGCGTTTCCGATTAAGCGAAATACTGCAGATCGTACCGCTATGAAGCGTGCTGCACGTATGCTTAAAAATGGCGAATGGGTTGGAATTTTTCCGGAAGGAACACGAAGGAGCAAGGGAAGCAATAAGCCTGAGCTTCATGCAGGTGCTGTTTTGATTGCTCGTATGGGGAAGGCTCCCATCGTTCCTCTTGGACTAGAGAATGTTGCAAATATCAAACGAAAAGGGGAGCGTGTTCGTTTTCCAAAAGTAATCGTTCGATTTGGTGAACCTATTTCGCTTGATTCCTTTGATTTCTACCCAAGGATGAACGAATGGATGCCTGCGCTTGGTATACCATGCGTGAGGCGTATGCCTTAACGTTTAACTGTCCTGCTCATGAGGTGAATATGGCTGAGTTGTTCCCCGATGCGAAGGATTATACCGAAGTGTTTGAACAGCATCCTATTGCCGCTTTTGATCCTGCAACTCTGCCAGATTATCTTCCAAAAGCTAAATCGGAGTCTTAAATGGGAACTCTCACGGTAATTCGCGCTGAACATGCAGGAGCTTGCTATGGGGTACAGCGTGCGCTCGATATGACCTTAAAGGCAAATGATTCTGATGGTTCAGTTTGTACTCTTGGTCCTTTGATTCATAATCCTCAGGTGGTTTCCGAATTGGAGGAGCAAGGTATTCATGTTGCTCAATCAGTATCTGATGTGCAGGCAAAGAAGGTTGTTATTCGTTCTCATGGGGTAGTTCCTCAGGTAATCGATGAACTTGTTTCGCGGGATCTGTACGTGGTAGATGCAACTTGTCCGCATGTGATGCGTGCTCAGCGTGCTGCGGCTAAGCTGGCGCATGAAGGAAGACAAGTTCTTGTTGTCGGCGAAGCGGGGCATCCTGAAGTTGAAGGGATATCTGCTCATGCACGTGCTGCGGGTGGCGATTGCATTATCGTAGGCGGCGTTCAGGATATTCCCTCTGTACTTTCTTCCCGTATTGGTGTTGTGGTGCAGACCACTCAATCAGAATCAAAGCTTGCTGAAGTTCTTAATGCCCTTGAAGATAAAAAACTTGATATTGAAGTGAGGAACACAATTTGTTCCGCTACTACCCAACGCCAAAAATCTGCCATAGCGCTTGCCCAAAAGGTAGAGGTGATGGTAGTCATTGGAGGGCGTAATTCTTCTAATACAACTCGCCTTTATGAAATATGTCTAAAGTATTGTCCGTATACCTATCACATTGAATCGGCAGACGAGATCGAACCTTCCTGGTTTAATGATGGGCAAACTGTAGGGGTTACGGCAGGAGCTTCTACTCCCGATAATCAAATTGAAGATGTGATTGCGCGACTTCGTTCGTTATAGGCAGCAATCGCAGGATAATTCCCATCGATTGTTCCTAAAAGAGCAAATCACCATACGATGTTGGTGTGTTCTGATAAAGTGCTGGGTTTTGCGTGGTATCCTGAAAGCTTGAAAAGACAAACGAATCCTTTAGCTAGGAGTAACTATGTCATTACCAATTGTTGCTATTGTGGGGCGTCCAAACGTGGGCAAGTCCACGATGGTTAACCGTCTTGCGGAAAATAATGAAGCAATTGTTCACGAAATGCGTGGCGTGACACGAGATCGTTCGTATCATGAAGCTGACTGGAATGGACGTTCGTTTACGCTCATTGATACGGGTGGTATCGAAATGGGAAGTGACGATGCCTTCCAAAGCTCGATTACTTCTCAGGCGCTTGCTGCTACCGAAGAAGCCGATGTCATTGTTTTTCTTGTTGATGGAAAAAGGGAATCAATGCTGACGATGAGGAAGTTGCTCGTATCTTACGACGTTCCAAAAAGCCCGTACTTTTGGCGGTAAATAAGCTTGACAGCGTAAAGCAGGAAGGCGAGCTTTGGGAATTCTATCAGCTTGGCTTAGGTGATCCTCGTCCTGTTTCAGCGCTTCACGGTACGGGAACGGGTGATCTATTAGATGAAATAGTTTCGCTTTTCCCTGAAGATAAAGTTGAAGAAGATGTGCTTGATTCAATTAATGTAGCTATTATTGGGCGTCCAAATGCTGGTAAATCATCACTTACCAATAAGCTTACCAACGATAATCGCTCTATCGTATCTGATGTGGCAGGTACCACGCGTGATGCTATCGATACTGTTGTAGAGCATGAAGGAACGTATTACACCATTGTTGATACGGCGGGTCTCCGAAAGAAAAGCGTTGTTCATGAAGATGTAGAGTATTACGGATTTGTTCGTGCCATGCGTGCGATAGATCGCGCGCAGGTGGTATTACTTGTCATTGATGCAACGCTTGGCTTAACTGACCAGGATCAGCGAGTTGCAGGTATGGCAGCGGAACGCGGATGCGCCATGGTGGTCCTTTTGAATAAATGGGATTTGGTGGAAGGTCCAGAGGCTAAAGCAGAAATTCGCGAACGTATTGAGGATCGCTTAACGTTTGTTGGTTATGCTCCTGTTATTGCGATTTCGGCGCTTTCTGGCAAAAACGTTCATCGCATCTGGAATGCCATTGATACTGCATATCAAAACTATTCTTCGGTAATTTCTACCAGTCGATTAAATGTATGGCTGCAGGATATTCGCGAGTTCGGACATACCATTCTAAGGGTAAACGAATCTTGAAATTGAAGTATGTGACCCAGACGGGTACCGAACCTCCTTTCTTTACCTTTTTCTGTAACCACCCCGATCTGGTAGAGCCTTCATTTGAGCGCTACTTAGAGAATCGACTACGTTCGACTTTTGGATTTGAGGGAACTCCTATACGTTTGAAGTTTAAGAAGAAGGACTAAAGATGCTGTCTTGTTTTGGTTTTTTTGTTCTGCTATTTCTGATTGCGTTTTTATTGGGATCTATTCCTTGGGGCGTTATTATTTCGCGCGCGTTTTACCATACTGACGTTCGTGAGCATGGTTCAGGAAATATTGGAACAACCAATGCAATGAGAACGCTTGGAAAAGTAGGAGGCTCTGCAGTCTTTATTCTCGATTTCGGTAAGGGTGTTTTAGCGGGTGTTATTGCAACCTTATTTGCGAGTCAGGTTTTAACAGATTTGACAGCGTTGCGAGAGCTTTGTATTGCGACAGGGATTACAGGACCTAATCCTGATGACGCTGCGGTTCTCTTTAGAACTACCCAGATATGTCTTAGTATCGCTTTTCTTGGTTGTATTTGGGGTCATATTTTTAGTCCTTGGTTGAAGTTTAAAGGTGGTAAAGGAATTGCAGTGGCGGTAGGATGCCTTGTTTCTACCTTTGGACTAACGGGCACTCTTTTGGAATTGGCGATATTTATTATTCTTGTTGCTACTACTAAATATGTGTCAGTTGGTTCAATCGCAGCAGCGATAGCTTGTCCGTTTTTTGCCTTGTATTTTTTTGGAGGCAACGGAATAGCGATCGCGGTATGTTTAATTGCTGCACTTACGGTAATTTGGGCTCATCGAGAAAATATTGCTCGTCTACGTGCGGGAAATGAGAATAAGATTGGTTCAAAGAAAGCTCAATCTCAGTAAGGGATGAGGTAAACCATGAAAAAGATCGCGGTCATAGGGGCAGGATCATGGGGGACTGCGCTTGCTCAGACACTTGCGGTAGGAGGTAATGAGGTTTGCATGTGGGCACGCAAGGAAGAAGTTGCTCAGTCTATTACGCAAACCCATCGAAATCCTCGCTATTTAACCGGTATCGTGTTAGAAAAGGCAATCAGTGCTACCAGTAGTTTGGATGCCTGCGTGAAAGATGCCCAGGCTGTTGTTATGGTGACGCCCTCTCGTCTTACCCGTTCTTTTGCCGAGCAGCTCTCACCTCTTCTCTCTCAGGATATTCCCCTTATTTTGTGTTCTAAGGGTGTTGAAGAAGGTACGGGCATGGTGCCTATGCAGGTTTTGAAGAAGTGTTGGATAATCCAGCCGCCTTGCAGCCCTTTCAGGTCCTAACCATGCAGAAGAGGTTGTGTTAGGAATACCTGCGGGAACGGTTATCGCATCACCTAATAACGAAACTGCATGCTTTTTCCGTGATCTGTTTACTACCAGCACGTTTCGTTGCTATACCTCAGAAGACTATATTGGTGTTGAGCTGTGTGCTGCCTATAAAAACGTTATTGCTATTGCCGTAGGTGCGTCGTATGGCATGGGCTATGGAGACAATACTGCTGCAATGCTGATGACAAGAGGTATGGCAGAAATGAGTCGCCTTGTTTGTGCTTGTGGTGGTAAAGCTTTAACAGTTATGGGGCTTGCAGGTGCGGGCGATCTTATTGCAACCTGTACATCCGAACATTCTCGTAATCGGACTTTCGGGAAAGCACTTGCTCAAGGCGGCACTCTTGAAGCTTATGAAAAACGTACTCATATGGTTGTTGAAGGTGCCCTTGCTTGTAAGACTATCTGTCCTTTGGCAGAGCGCTATCAGGTAGAACTACCCATTGCTACCGCAGTTCGTTCGATGGTTTGGGAACACGGTGCGCTTGAATCGATTGCTCACGAGTTATTTAATCGACCGTTAACTACAGAGTTTTGGGGTCTTGTAGATTCCGAGGCGCTCTCGTGAGCTTGTCGGTACATAGCAGTAATGGTGTTCGAGAAACGTCTTCATTTACGTACTTTGTATATCGCACTCCGCTAGGGCGAATAACGTTGGCTTCTGATGGCGAAGCGCTTACTCAAATGGCTTTTGGGGTAGCTGAATTTAAAGGGCGAATATCGTCCTTGTGCTTTAACCAATCAAGCTTCCAGTGAAGTTCTCGAATATCTTGCGAAAAAGCGTGAAACCTTTACTCTTCCTCTTCATCCTAAAGGTAGTACTTTTCAAAAAAGGTTTGGGATTGCGTATCGTCTATACCGTATGGACAAACAAAAACGTATGCTCAAGTCGCAACAGATATAGGGACTCCTAAAGGGATTCGTGCTGTTTCGTCTGCCTGCATCCATAATCCTCTTCCCCTTTTTATTCCCAGTCATAGGGTGGTTGGAATTCATGGGGATATGGGAGGTTTTGTGACAAATCCAGCAGTTAAACAATACTTGATCAATCTTGAATCGCGGAAAGATAATTAACAGCGAAAAGATATGTTTAAAAACCGCGTAAACCTGAGTTAGAAATGCAGCAGTGGGGAAAGGAAAAAAGGTGTTTGGAGAAGTAAAGATTGCTCCCTCAATTCTTTCGGCTGATTTTATGAATATGGAACAGGATATTCATATGCTTGAGAGGGGCGGTACCGATTTTATCCATGTTGACGTAATGGATGGTCATTTTGTCCCCAATCTTACTTTGGGTGTTCCTTTTGTAGCGCAGCTAAAGAAGATAACCGATATCTCTCTTGATGTTCACCTGATGATTTCAAACCCCTTAGAGCAGCTTGATTGGTATTTAGAAGCAGGCGCTGATTGGGTTTCTGTACATAGGGAGGCCTTACGTGATGATGAAGAAGTACGTCAAGCAATTGAGCGCATAAGATTGGCAGGTGCCCATCCTGCGCTTACGGTTAAACCTGACTATCCTATTGAAGAACTGGAACCTATATTGCTGATCTTGATATGGTTTTAGTTATGAGTGTCTTCTGGTTTTTCGGGCCAGTCATACATTGAGGGCAGCGAAATGCGGGTAGCATGCGTTGCAGAAATGGCGAAACGTCTTAATCCTGAATTACTGATTGAAGTTGATGGGGGAATAAGCGCCCAGAGAACTGCGGGGTTAGTGTGTGCTCAGGGAGCTGATGTGTTGGTGGCAGGCTCGGGAGTATTTGCTCAAAGTGACCCAGAGAAAGCAATCGAAATTCTGCGTAATGCTGGTATGGCGGGACGCGGTGCTACGACGAGCGTTTAAGGAAAACCTGTTAGTCGATGGAGTCACGACAAACGCTTAATAATGACCTGTTAGTCGACGCACTGAATAATTACGAAAAGCAGTTCATCATGGATAGATGATGTGAAATTATCGGGAGATAGAATGTCTAGAGAAACTGAAAAGCAAACAGCGATTACCTATCTTGATTGGGCCGCAACCGCACCTCTTTCACAGAGTGCTTGTGATGCTATGATGCCTTACTTAACATCGGGGGTTGAGGGGCTTTGTAAAGGAGCAGGCAACGCGAACTCTCTCTATGAAGTGGGACGCGTGGCTTTTCGGGCGCTCGAGCAGGCACGAGAAACAATAGCTCGCGGTATAGGAGCTCGTCCCGATGAAATCATTTTTACATCTGGTGCAACTGAGGCAGATAATGCGGCGTTATTTGGAATTGTGGATGCTTGCATGATGAAAGCAGAACAGTCAGGTGATCATGAGTGCGTTCCGCAAATAGTTGTCTCTTCGATTGAGCATGAAGCGATACTAGAAGCGGCAGAGGTATTGGGTCGTTGGGGTGCCCAAGTAACCTATGTTGAGCCAGATGCCTCGGGACATATTACTCCCGAGGCACTTCAGAGTGTTTTGACTAATCGGGTAATGCTTGTTTCTATTATGGCTGTTAATAATGAAGTGGGATCCGTGATGGATATTCCTGCCCTTGCTCGTATTGCGCATGAAGCAGGAGCTTTGTTTCATGTAGATGCAACCCAGGCCCTAGGAAAGGTGCCTTATCGGTTAAACAATGGGGTGTGGATGCGCTGTCTCTATCCTCCCATAAAATTGGAGGACCTAAAGGTATGGGTGCGTTGTTTTTAAAGGCTCGTACGCCCTTTACTGCTCAGATTGTGGGCGGCGGTCAAGAAAGCGGTAATCGTAGCGGAACTCAGAATGTAATGGGGGCGGTGGGCTTTGCAGCGGCATGCCAAGCTTCATTGGCGAATTTGGAGACTCAGACAGAGCGTTTACGGGAACTACGCGATGAATGTTATGCACGCTTTGCTCGTTACGATAAGGTGAAAGCGACCGTTGCTGTTGAAAAGGGAAGTTTGACTTACGCTCCTCATATTGTTCATGTTTTGGTTTCGGGTGTTGAGAGCGAGACGCTCATTATGCAGCTTGATCGCCGAGGTATTTGCGTCTCGGGAGGATCTGCTTGTGCTTCGCACGACCTAGATCCTTCTCATGTTTTAAAAGCGCTTGGCGTTTCGCGTGATGAAGCTCTAGGTGCACTGAGGCTTTCTTTCGGAAACGATACCACCGTTCAGGATATTGAGAAGTTCTTTGCCGCCTTTGATGAGGTCATCGAGAAGTATGCATAGTCATAATAGAAAAGAGAAATAAACGCGAGAGAGGCTCTGTTCGGTGGAATTAGTAAGTCAACATAACCATACCGATATGACAAATCACGGCCATGGAAGTATTGAGGAGCTTGTTAAAACTGCTTATCAGCAAGGAATGGCTAATATCGCAATAACGGAACACTATCCGTTAACACATGAAGTGGATCCGCGAGATTATGTTTCTATGCCAGCATCACGACTTGAAGAATATATTGAGAGGATTAAAGCACAGCGCGAATTGTATCCCGATATGGAAATTCTTGTTGGGTGTGAACTTGATTGGCTTGGTGAGGGAGAAGATCGTACTTTTACGGATGAAACCTATGAGCCTTTCGATATTATTTTAGGTTCAGTTCATTTTCTTGATCTGTGGCCTTTTGATGATCCAGCACAACGTGGTTTTTGGGATGAAGTAGGGGCTGATTACATATGGCGACGCTACTTTGAAGTATGGTGTGAGGCGGTTACTTCTTCAGTTCCTTTTACGGTTATGTCTCATCCTGATTTGGTAAAGAAATTTAATCGTATGCCAAGCTTCGATCCAAAGCCTTTATTTCAGCAGGCAGCAGAGGCTGCACGTGCGGGAGAACGCATGATTGAAGTAAATACTTCGGGATTGACCTACGCCTGTAAAGAAATGTTTCCTTGCCAAGATTTATTGAGAGAGTTTCAGCGGGCGGGAATACGCTGTACGATCGGTTCTGATGCTCACCAGCCTTCAAAGGTAGATCAGTTTATTGAGCAAGGATATCGCTGGATGTATGATGCGGGATATCGTGAGGTAAGCGTTGTACGACCTGATGGGGATATAAGAACTATTGCCCTTACTTAAGAGTAAGCTATATGAGTGCATTATGATAATGGGAGCGGTAAAGAAAGAGGGAAAGCATCATGGCGGAGTTAGAGACATCGCTTAAGCGTACCGATACAGGAACTATTGCTCCAAAAAATACTTCGTTGTTAGTCGGAGAACTGGAAAAAATACTCTTGCAAGAAATGCCTTCAGAGGATGCTTGTTCATGGGATAGAACAGGAATGTTGGTAGGAAATCCTCTTGAGGTAGTGCGTGGTGTTGCGATTGCGCTTGATCCTACTATTCCTACTATAAAGGCAGCTAAAGAAGCGGGTGCTAATGTTTTAGTAACTCACCATCCGGTGTTTCTTGAGGCACCTGATTCCTTTGTTCCTGATGTAATCCAGGGTCACACTCCAGGTGCTGTTGTTCGTTTTGCTTGTGAGCAGGGTATAAGCATTATGTCATTTCATACCGCGCTGGACGTTTCGATAGCTGGCCTTGCTGCGCTGCCTAAACTCTTACGATTAAAACCGATTGGGGTATTGGAGCCGCTTGAAAAAGGAAGCGATAAGGGTTTTGGGCAGATATGCGAGCCAACTGATGGTGATGCCGAACAGGGTATTTCCCTTCGTCATCTGAGTGCTCGATGTGTCTCGGTCTTTGAGTCGCTTCCTCGTGTGTGGGGTTCATCTGATCGAGTGGTCAACCGCATAGTTACCTGCGGAGGTTCAGCAGGGTCTCTTCTACAGGAATGCTTAGACCAGGGGGTAGAATGCTTAATTTGCGGCGAAGCGAAATATCATGAGGCACTCGATGCTTCGTTGTCTGGGCTTTCTATTATTGAATTAGGGCATGATGTGTCAGAATTTCCTTTGTGCGCATTGCTTGCAGCTCAGGTTCAAGCGGCTGGTATTGCGCAGAATTGTATTAGTATGATTGACCAGAAGAATAAGTGGTACACTCCCGAATCTTCTCGTCGTTGATCGAGTACACCCGAAACTTAAACTTCTTTGATTAGGTGAAAACAGAAAGGCAAAACGGCTTTATGAACGCTACTGAACATGACATTGCCATCCTTCGTAAACTCCAGGAAGCAGATCGCAAAGTACTTACCGCGAAGAAGGAATTTGAAAATCTTCCGCATCGTAGCGCTATTCTTGAGGTTCGTTCTAAAAAGGATGAAATATTAAAGAAGAAGGTTCAGGTTCAAGATATGCTCGATGATGAAGAGGGCAAATTGACCTCTCTTGCCCAAGAAGACGAGCAGTTGGCGAAAAGCAGGATGATATTTCGCAGGAACTTGCTGAGGTTCAGGGCGACTATAGGGCGGTTACCTCAAAAACACGAGAGCTAGACGGAATTCGCAAACGTCGTGAAAAGGTATCGCTTGAACTGTCACGTGTTGAAGAACAGATCAACAAAATTAATCCCGTCATGAAGCAGATAATGACTGCACTTTCTGCCATGGAAGAAAAAGAAAAGGAGCTGGTAGAGTCTTTTCAAAAAACGGGAGGCTCGCTTCGGATGGTCATCGTGGAAGGCGAAAAGGTTCGTGCTGAATTAGCACAGATGATCGATCCGGCGCTGCTAAAGCTTTATGAGCAGACTTTGGAGCGTTGCGGTGGCGTTGCGCTCGCGGAATTGGTGAATAATTCTTGCGGTGCATGTCGAATATCTTTTGATCAAAGTCGTTTTAAGTAGGATTCATTCTGAGGCGCCTCTTGCTACCTGTCCTTCTTGTCATCGGTTGTTGCTAGTGGAAGAATAACGACTTTTCGTAAAAGAGTTTTACAAAGTGGTCGCAAAGGTGCGCTTCGTGTAAAACTGCTGCTGGTAAAGCTTATAATGCTGGTTATCTGGCGTTTATCGGATTGCTTGCGAAATAATCAGAGAAGACGGTGCCTAAAGAAAACTTGGAAGCGTACGGGTAATAAAAGGAGCGTAGGCGACATGAAGCTTGTTACGAGAGAAGACCAAGAAGAACTGGAACACGCTTGTCTTTCTGGTGATGCTGCGTTCTCCGATGAAACAGAAGGAAGGCGCTTTTCGACAGAAGGCGACTTGTATCGTAGTGAGTATCAGAGGGATCGCGATAAGATCCTGCACACTAAAGCATTCCGTCGTCTTTCCCATAAAACACAAGTTTTTCTTGCTCCTCAAGGGGATCATTATCGAACGCGACTTACTCATACCCTTGAGGTTGCTCAGATTGCACGGACTATTGCCCGTGCGCTCGGTTTAAACGAAGATCTTACGGAGGCAATCGCTCTTGGGCATGACTTGGGGCATACTCCTTTTGGGCATGTGGGAGAGCAAGCTATTTCTGCCTGTCTTGCTAAGCATCGAGGATTAGATCCAGATCTTCCAGAAAGCAAAACGCTCTATCGTCATAATGTTCAGAGTTTGCGCGTAGTGGATATTATAGAAAATGACGGCAAGGGTCTCAATCTTACCGCAGAAGTGCGTGATGGAATTGTATGCCATACAGGTTCAAAGCGCGCTGAAACTCTTGAGGGTAGAATTGTGGCAACGGCAGATCGCATTGCCTATGTAAACCATGACATCGATGACGCAATTAGAGCAGGTGCTTTATTGGAAGCTGATTTGCCTCAATCGACTCATAAAGTGTTGGGGGAAAATCATTCCACTCGTATTCAGACTTTGGTGCACGACATGATTGAAACCTCGGCGAGAAGCGATGATATTGTCATGAGTGAACCTGTATGGGATGCCATGATGGAGCTTCGTTCGTTTTTATTTGATCATGTTTATACGTCAGAGCCCGTTATGATCGAGGTCGCAAAAGCAAAACACTTGGTCGAAGACATATTTGATTATTTTGTTCGCCACTACGATAAAGTTCCTGAGGATTTGAAAGACATTTCAGGAGGAGATCCCCTACGTGCGGTAACTGATTATGTTGCCGGCATGACTGATGCTATGCACGGAGCTTCTTTATGGATATGTTTGTTCCTCATACTTGGAACCATTAGACCAAAAAGGCTGCTGTTTTAAAAAGTAGAGCAGGGGTAGGTTGCTAATTTAAATAACAATTCTTAAGGGCTTGGTACTTTTTTGTTTTCTCGAGCCAATCGGTGAGGTTCGTACTTTTTTGCGGCGCTTTGGCAAAACCGTGCTATGCTTTCATGCGCTATGAATGAGGAAGTGCAGCAGTCAGATTCGACTCAAATAGATCAAAAAAATCGTTACGTAGTCGTGCTCGAGAAGTATTGAGTGCGGCTTTGCCTGTCATGCTGGGGTATGTGTTTTTGGGTATTCCCTGTGGCATTTTGTGTCAACAGGTAGGAATGAATCCTTTGCAGGTGTTCCTGCTTTCTATGCTTTTTTATTCCGGTGCGGGGCAATATATGATCCCGAATATGTGGCTTGCAGGATCTCCTGCACTTGCAATTATTGCTTCGGTTACTTTGGTAAATTCGCGTCAGCTTCTTTATGGTGCTTCTCTTTCCCGTTTTTGCGGAACGGCTCAAAAAAAGCTGTCATTTCTGTTTGGTGCAACCGTTACGGATGAATCATTTGCGGTTAACCTGGGTCGTTTTGAGAAAGGATCCTGGAGTGTTGGTATGGCAACAGCGGTGAATATTTGTTGTCAGACTACCTGGGCTCTTGCAAATGTAGCAGGGGTGGTGCTGGGGTCGCTCTTGACTGTTCCTAGTGCGCTTGCCTCTTTTGCTATGACCAGTATTTTTCTGTGTCTTCTGTTTTCGCAGAAAGGAACAAAAGCAAATATTGTTGCAGCAGTGATGGCGGTTCTTGGCGTATTTATTTGTAAATGTATTGGTCTTAGCGGTCCTGCAATTTTAATAGGTGCCTTAATAGGTGTTGTGGCGGGGATTGTGGTTTCACGCAAAGGAGGTGCGGCCCATGTCTTGGACTGAGTTTGCTTTTATAGGCCTTGCTTGCGCTTTGACCATATTATTGTTCCGCGTGATTCCTGTTTTTGCGCTGCGTGGACGCGATTTGCCTGGTTGGCTTTCTCAAGCGCTCGCTTTTATTCCGCCTGCTGCCTTTGCGGCTCTCATTGCAAATGATCTGCTTTCGCCTGATATGTTTGCATCAGGAATTTGGCCTGGTGCTTTGCCTTTAGTGGCGGCGGCGGTAGTTATTGTGGTTGCTCTCAAAACTAAATCGCTTGTTTGGTGTATTGTTGCAGGAGTTGGATCTTACGGCGTTTTGATGCTTATTTGACCTTATAATAAGAGGACTCGAAAAGGACTTGAGTATTTCAGGAAAAACAGAATTAGCTCTTGCATCCAAACATAAATGAGAGTACAATTCTCTGCTGTGTCAAAAGACACCACATAAGTACATACAAGTATTTACTATATAAGAAGGATAAGGAAAGCCATGGATATCATCCGCGCAATCGAACAGCAGCAGATCAAACCTGATGTTGCAGAATTCAATGTAGGTGACAATGTTAAGTTCACTATCGCATCAAGGAAGGCAATCGTGAGCGTATTCAGGTCTTCCAGGGTGACGTTATCCGTCGTCATGGTGCTTCAAACCGTGAAACTTTTACCGTTCGTAAGATCAGCTTTTCTGTCGGAGTAGAGCGTACCTTCCCTGTACACTCTCCAAAGATCGAAAGATCGAGGTAGTACGTCGTGGTGATGTAAATCGTGCAAAGCTCTACTATCTGCGCGACAAGGTTGGCAAGGCTGCAAAAATCAAGGAAAAGGCTTTCTAGGTTTTACCTTATTGCATGATCAAGGGCACGAAGTAATTTCGTGCCCTTTTTTATGTTTTGGTCAAACGTTGTTTTGCCTTCAAGATTTGAGTCGCGTCAACAATGGTAGAAACTTGCGAGTAAGGAGTAATAGATGTCTCAGACGGTTGCAGATATTCGTGCGCGCTTGTCAAAAGTTACTGCCGAAGAATTTGCTATCCTTGAGCGCTCGCTTTGTGCCGATACGCGCAAAGGTGTTCAGCAAGCTCTTACTCAAACACGCCATCGCTTGGAGGCAGAAGGGGCAGAAAAGCAACGTTTAGACGCTCTGTATTCATTTGAGCGAGAAATATCAGAGGGGAAACTTGTAGTGGGGCTTGATGAAGTGGGTCGTGGCCCTCTTGCTGGTCCCTTGACGGTAGGTGCAGTGGTGCTAAAGCAAGATGCTGCTCATATAAAAGGGTTAAATGATTCTAAACAGATTCCTGAGTCGAAGCGGCCTGTGATAGCAGAAGCGGTAAAAGAGTACGCTTGCGCATATGCGGTAGTACACATTGAACCGCAAGAAATAGATGAGCGAGGGATATCTGCGTGCTTGCGTAAAGCGTTTACGCAAGCAATTGCCGCTATTGAAGCACAGGGTGTACATCCAGAGGTAGTGCTGTTAGATGGAAATCCTCTTCACTTGGATTCACGTGAAATAAATGTTGTACATGGGGATGCGCGCTGTGCCTCTATAGCAGCAGCCTCCGTTCTTGCTAAAGTTTCGCGTGATTCTTTGATGATTGAATACGATGTCCAGTATCCTGGATACGACTTTGCTTCCTCTAAAGGTTATGGCAGTGCGCGTCACCGGGCGGCTATCGTAGAGAAGGGCTTAACGCCTCTCCATCGAGTATCGTTCTGTCAAGGACTTATACAGGACCGATTGTTTTAGGGTCCCTCTTTTCTGATTTAAGAAATGTAGTTGTTTCTTGTGCATTTCTTTGTGCGTTTATATGAGATTTCTTGTTTCTTTTTCATAGAAACACTATCTCTTTAGGTGCATTTAATAGGTGTTATCTTTCCCTTTTATGTGAATTTTGCTCTCTATGCTGGTAAGTGTTAGGAGGGCAAGATGACTACTTTATCAAATGAAACGGTACCAACATCTGAGCAGGAGCAGAGTTTAAGCGAGAGCGCTTGCACTGAAAGGCAGATGGGAAGAAGTCTTGAGCAAGCACAGGAAGAAGGAGTATCTTGCTCCTCTAACTCTGAAGAGCCAAATGCGGTTCATTATGCTCCTCATGAGCTGGGGCGCAAAGGGGAAGCAGCGGCAGCTCGTTTTCTAAAAAATCAAGGCTATGAAATACTGGAGCAAAACTGGACCTGCTTTGCGGGAGAAGCAGATATAATTGCTCGCATTGAAAATACGCTCTGTTTTATTGAGGTTAAAACTCGCTCACAACTTCAAAAAGGATTTCCTGAAGAAGCAGTTGATGCACGTAAACGAGATCGCTATGAACGAATAGCAGCTTGTTACCTGAAAGATTCCGCTTTGTGTGACATTCGTGTTCGCTTCGATGTTATCTCTATTCTTGTGCTGTCTGAACATCGGGCTTTTCTACGCTTTCATACCAACGCCTTTGGAGTTGAGTAGTAATGGCGCAGCGCAGTTTTGTAATTCAGAGCGCAACAATTCATGGAGTAGAAGCACTTCCAGTGTTTGTCGAGGTGGTTATATCGAGCGGGATTCCTTCCTTTTCGATTGTGGGTATGGCAGATGCGACCATTATGGAGTCACGCGAGCGGGTGAAAGCGGCATTACGCGCAAGTGGTTTTGTCATGCCGACTGACAAGATTGTTGTTAATTTAGCACTGGTGCCTTAAGAAAAACTGGTTCAGGATTCGATTTGCCTATAGCGCTTGGAATTTTGGCAGCAACAGGGCAAATCAATCCCGAATGGGTTGTGGGTGCTCTAGTGGTTGGGGAATTGTCACTAAGTGGTGCTGTGCGAGCTAACGTAGGAATGTTGGCGTATCAAAAGTGCGCTTTAGAGCATGGCTGGGATATTGTAACAGGCATTGCTGAGAGGGGATTTTTCTCGCTTGAGGGAGTAACCTGCCACATTCTGGAAAGACTTGCTCATATACGTACGGGCAGCTTTGTTGCAGGGAGATCTTTTGTCTCGGAGCCGTTGAATGAATCTCTTGATTATTCCGAAGTGTTGGACATGAAGCAGCAAAGCGAGCTTTACAGGTGGCAGCTGCGGGCAATCATGGAGTACTGATGGTTGGTCCTCCAGGGTCCGGCAAGACTATGCTCGCTCAGCGTTTTGTAACTATTCTTCCTGATTTGAATAAGGTGCAAAAAATCGAAGCAGCACTTGTGCATTCGGTTGCTGGGGAGGATATTTCTTCCCTGCTATCGGGGAGGAGACCTTTTCGGAGTCCGCATCATAGTGCTACTGCGGCGGGGTTAATTGGAGGAGGCAAGCCTCCTCATCCTGGCGAGGCTTCATTGGCCCATCAGGGAGTGCTCTTTCTTGACGAATTGGCAGAATTTAAGACTTCAGTACTGCAAACGCTTCGTCAGCCGCTGGAATCGGGGGTTATTACTCTGACTCGGTAGATGGGACTTACGAGTTCCCTGCTCGCTTTCAGCTCATAGCAGCAACAAACCCTTGTCCTTGCGGGTATTTTGGTGATCCAAGTGGTAAATGTCGTTGTAGCGCATCAATTGTACAGGCGTATCAAAACAGAATGGGCGGTCCGCTGATTGATCGGATCGATATGAGAATTGATGTATGGCGCGAGAAAAGCGAGGAACTATTCGATTCTGCGCAAGGAAAAAGTTCTTCGCAGCTACGCGAGGGAGTGGAAAAAGCCCACACCTTTGCATCTTCACGCAAGAAAAACCATCCTAATCCCCAAAAAGGACTGCGCGCATTACGCGATATGTGTTGCTTCGATAAGCAGACAGAAGATTTCTTTTTGTCTCTTTCAAAAACAAAAGAAATGAGTGCGCGTTCGCTTGCAAAAACCTTATTACTATCGCGCACGATTGCGGATATCGCGGAGTCAAAACAAGTAAAACAAGAGCACGTTGCAGAAGCCTTTACGTTGCGATTTGGAGGAGGTTCGCAATGGTAGTGGAACCAAATTTACATGAAGCTCAGCAAATGCATGCAGAGCGTTTCGCCCCTCTTCCTTCGGTAAAGTTGTCGGGTAAACGCTGGGAATTACTGTATGGAGAAGAAGGGTATCCTGAATCTCTTACTTTTCTGTCTGATCCACCGAAGAAGCTTTATGGTGTAGGAAATCAGGATGCGCTACGAGATGGGCTTGCGGTAATTGGAGCGCGTAAAGCAACTCCGTATGGAAGGGCTGCGGCTCGACAATTGCTCGCATGGCGGCAGAAAGAGGAATACCGATCGTTTCTGGAGGAGCGCTAGGCTGCGATTCTGAAGCCATAAAGGTGCCTTGGAGGCAAAGGGAGAAACGGTTGTGGTACTAGGTGGTGGATGCAATCAAGTGTATCCACAAGCAAATACTCATTTGTTTCAGCGGGTAATCGATTCGGGAGGCGCAATCGTTTCAGAACGTCATTGGGATTATCCTCCGTTGCCCTATACTTTTCGCGCGCGAAACCGCATTATTGCCGGATTATCGCGGGCAACACTAATCGTGGAGGCAGGATTACCTTCGGGAACTTTTTCTACGGCAGATGATGCGTTAGCGGCAGGGAAAGAGGTGCTAGCCGTTCCCGGTCCTATAACTTCTGCAACCTCTCTTGGTGCTAATAGGCTTATTTATCAAGGAGCTACTCCCATTGTCGATACTGAAAGCTTCGAAGATATTCTTGTGGGAATATTTGGATGTCTTCGGATGGAAGATGCTCGACAGCCCGAAAAACGAGCTTGGGTAGGAGATAATTTTGCTGGCTCTGATAAAGACATGCTCTTGAGCGCATTATTGGCAAATCCTATGCGGATAGAAGAGATGCTTTCGCTTTCCTGGAAGGCTGATGATTTGGAAGGCTGTCAAGATAAGCTCACGTGTCTTATGGTTAAATTAGCTTCATATGAAAGAGATGGATTGATTGCGCGGTTTCCGGATGGGAGATACGGACCCGCTCGAGTATAGTGGTGTTTCGTTATGGAAAAGAACAAACCTAATAAAGTTGTTGACATAGTAGGGGCAGGTCTTGCAGGCAGCGAAGCGGCGTTGCAGCTCGCAAATCGAGGATACTTTGTTCGTCTTTTTGAAATGCGTCCTTCTGTTGCTACTCCTGTGCACAAAACAGACAATTGCGCCGAATTGGTATGCTCCAACTCGCTAAAGTCGACAAAGCCTGAAAGTGCTGCAGGTATGCTCAAGTATGAGTTAACGGCTCTTGGCTCCGTGGTTTTAAAGTGCGCTTATGATACTCGCGTTGCGGCAGGAGGCGCTCTGGCAGTTGATAGGGAAGCGTTTTCTGAGGCAGTTACGGCTCAAATAGACAAGCATGCTTCCATAGCACGAATTAATGCAGAAGTAGTTGGTATTGCTCCGGATGGTGCCCTTCTTGTTTCGAAAAGGTATGATGCAGTCCCTTTTTTTGGTTGCGTCAATGGTTGTGGAGCAGCAAGACAAGATGAACAGAGAAAAGTTTTCTGTTCGAAACGGGCAGAGGACAACACCGAAGGCCCTTTTATGCTTTTTGATCCGGCTGATGCGGTCATCATCGCTTCTGGTCCCTTAACTTCATCTTCTTTGGCGTCATTTGTAAGAGAGCTTACGGGTGAAGATGATCTTGCGTTTTATGATGCAGCAGCTCCTGTTGTTATGGCAGATTCACTTGATCACTCAAAAGTGTTTAGTCAGAGTCGATACGAAGGGGAAGGAGAGGGAGATTATCTCAACGCTCCTTTTGATAAGGAATCGTATGAGCGCTTTATAAACGAATTGGTCAAAGCAGATCGTGTGATAAAGAGGGAATTTGAAACGGCAGATCTGTTCCAAGCGTGTCAACCAATTGAAGAAATTGCACGGAGGGGTTTTGATGCTCCTCGTTTTGGTCCTTTAAAGCCTGTTGGGCTAACTGACCCTACAACAGGACGTCGTCCTTGGGCGGTAGTTCAGCTTCGTGCTGAAGACGCTTACAAGCAGAGCTTTAATTTGGTCGGGTTCCAGACTAACTTAACTTTCTCTGAGCAAAAGCGAGTATTTCGGATGATTCCTGGGTTGGAACAAGCGGAATTTGCCCGCTATGGGGTAATGCATCGAAATACGTTTATCAACGCACCACATCTCCTTGATGCTTCGTTGCAACTGAAAAGTGATAACGCCAATAAACTTCCTATTCCGCTTTTTGTAGCAGGCCAATTTGGAGGAACGGAAGGATATTGTGAAGCAATCGCTTCTGGTCTATGGGTAGCACTTGGAGTATGTGCTTATTTGAAAGGAGAGTCACTTTCACCTCTACCTAAAGAGACTGCATTTGGAGCTCTTCTTGCCTATGCGACAAGCGAAGAGACGATCGACTATCAACCAATGCATGTTAATTTTGGAATTATGCCACCCTTTGAACCGAAAATTCGCAACAAGAAAGAACGCTATGCTGCCTATGCCCTTAGAGGTAAACAGGCTTTGAGCCATTATTGCGATAATGAACTTTCGAAATTAGGTATTTTGTAAAATGCGGGAGCGTTTCTGGGGGAATCTTTTGATTCGCATGAAATTAAGCATGGTAAGAGGATGTGTATTTGAGTGGCATGATTGAGAGGGAAGAGGGATAAACAAAAGAGGTGATCTCTTGGCGACAAGGGGAGAAAATAAAAACGAACGGCGCAGGGTTTATGATGACCGCAAAAGCGATTATCAGAGTACGCCCCTTAATTTCGGGAGTGATCACGAGAATTGTTTTGCTGAAAACAAAAATGGTTTTTCAGCTGGTCAGGATGAAACTAAAGGGACTCCCTGGGATGACTTACTGAGTGCGTTTTGCGATTCCTTGAGAACTCAAGACAACAAATCCACTCATACCATTCGCAATTATCGAAACGATATCAAAGCTTATTTTTATTGGTGTATTCGTGAAAATCTGGAAATGCTCAATGTTCGCCATCAGCAAATCAGAAGATATCTTGCCTATCTGGATCAGGCACAGTATGCCCGCACTACAATCAATAGACATTTAAGTTCAATCAAAGCATTTTACCGGTGGTTAGTAATAGAAGATAAGTGTCAATCGAATCCGGCTGCTATTTTGCAGGGGCCAAAGCAATCCAAGATTCTGCCACGAGTTATTGCTCCTCGTGATATGGAACACCTGCTTGATGGTGCAAAAGATGCTAATAAAACTCAATCCAAAACCCAGCAAGCACTCAAAGAGGCGCTTATCTTGAGAGACGATGCTCTCTTAGAGCTTCTTTATGCAGCAGGTTTGCGCGTATCGGAAGTTTCATTACTTGAGCTAGCGCGACTAGATTTGAATCAAGGTTTTGTTCGGGTGATGGGTAAGGGATCGAAGGAACGACTTGTTCCTCTGCATCAAAAGGCCTGTCAGGTTCTTGAGAACTATGTACTGCATGCACGTCCAGTATTGAAAAGAGACTCCGAATCTTCTTATGTCTTTCTTTCGGTTCATGGCAGACCACTTTCCACTAATACTATCCGAACGGTTTTTAAGAAAAAGCTTCACGAGGCAGGATTGGACGAATCTCTCAGCCGCATGCTATGCGTCATTCCTTTGCTACCGATCTTTTGTCTGGCGGTGCGGATTTACGTAGTGTACAAGAGATGTTGGGCCACTCAAGTTTGTCTACCACTCAAATTTACACTCACCTTACCTCGGAGCATCTAAAAGAAGTGCATCATCAAAGCCATCCTCGTGAATAGAGTGGGGTAATCTTGTAATGTGAAGTATAGCGAACGAATGTTCTCATTTTTTTAAACCTGGAGTAGAATGGGTTTTCGTTATCTTTTACGTTCTAGGAGATATATTCATGGGACAAAGCTCCATTGTTATAAAGGGTGCACGTGAGCACAATCTGAAAAATGTTGACGTGGAAATTCCACGTGATGAATTAGTGGTTATTACGGGTCTTCCGGATCAGGGAAAGCTCGCTTGCTTTCGACACAATGTATGCTGAAGGCAGCGGCGTTATGTGGAAAGTCTATCCAGCTATGCGCGACAGTTTTTGGGTCAGATGAGCAAACCTGACCTCGATTCAATTGACGGACTTTCCCCTGCAGTTTCAATCGATCAAAAAACAACGAGTAAAAATCCTCGTTCAACGGTTGGTACGGTTACGGAGATTTATGATTATCTGCGCCTATTATTTGCTCGTACCGGTGTTCCGCATTGTCCTGAATGCGGAAGGGAGATCAAAGCGCAAACGACCGACCAAGTAACCGATGATGTTTTGGCGTTGGGTGAAGGAAGCGTGCGTTGTTGATGGCGCCCGTGGTATCTGGCAAAAAGGTGAATTCACTAAGCTTTTCCAGGATTTGCAAAAAGAGGGTTTTTCCCGCGTTCGTATTGATGGGGAAGTCCAAAAACTTGGCGGTGAACCCATTGTTTTAAATAAGAAGGTCAAGCATTTTATCGACGTAGTGGTTGATCGTGTTGTGCTAAAGCAAAGTGCCGCGGGACGTATTTCTCAAGCGGTTGAGATGGCGTGCAATTTAGCTGACGGTCGTGTGCTCGTTAAAGTTTTGGAAAAAGGGGACGAGGAAGCAAATATCACCACTTCCTCTGGTGCAACGGGAGGTCTTGCTCCAGGAGAGCATTTATTCTCTCTGGCGCTTGCTTGCCCTGAGCATGGATATTCCATGAATGAATTGCAGCCACGTGATTTTTCGTTCAATGCCCCTTACGGCGCTTGTCCTGACTGCCTGGGAATTGGTAGTCGCGAAGAGGTTGATCCAAGTTTAGTCATTCCTGATAAAACACTTTCACTCGAAGAAGGTGCTGTTGCTCCTTTCAGAACAGGTAATTATTATCCTCAGGTTATGCGGGCGGTTTTAAAGCATTTCGAAGTGGATCCTGCTACTCCTTGGGAAGATATTCCCAAGAAAGTGCAAAAGGCTCTTTTGTATGGGGTTCCTGATGAGAAAATTCGGGTTGATTATCTTACGGTTGATGGAAGAGAAACGTATTGGTTTATTGAGTGG
>ENA-OQAS01000379-OQAS01000379.1-human-gut-metagenome-genome-assembly--contig:-NODE-379-length-23441-cov-3.712147_pt1 | contig 23441 bp, 30 predicted proteins | sample MGYA00242733_ERZ504523 | MGnify/ENA primary metagenome ERZ504523 (study PRJEB26092, sample SAMD00036239) | human gut metagenome | host: Homo sapiens | study: EMG produced TPA metagenomics assembly of...
TCATGCTCATTGATGATTTCTTCTGGTGCAGTTGAAGACCGATTACGTCATTATTTGTCTTCGAGGCTTACTAGCATTTTTCCAGATTCACCGTGGTGGATTCAGGCTCATATAGAAGGAACAGAGGCTCATGTTCATTTTTTCTTCTGGACATAAAACCGAGAAGGTTTTGTTGATGCGATTGTTGGTAAAACTATTATCGAATATGAGAAAAATCTTACTCAACAGGTTATCTTTGATGAAGGATATCGTCAGGTTAAGGAATACTGTGCGGCACTTACAACATTGGCGTTCCTGATAAAGAAATACTTGGAGTGCTTTCTGATACTGTTCGCTGGTACGGATATACCGTAACTATTGTGGGAGATGTAGAGGATGGATGTTTGTATGGCTCGGATAATATCAAATTGACTCAAACGACGGTTATTGATCTGTCACGAGAAACAGATGAAGAGTTTTGTAGATTTAAGACTTTTGTTAGCCAGTTTCTTGAGCGAGATCGGTCTAGACTGTTGAATGCTACTACGCTCGTTACGGATTTTGGCGTGGATAGTAGTTTTTACAGACAAAATATTTCAGTGTTTAGGGATACTATTGCTAGAGCGATGGCTGAGAATCCTAATTATGCGGAATTAATTCAGCAGGTTTGGCAAAATTTTATTGCCTATCTTGGAGTGTCCGATTATGGTAAATTCTCTGTTGAGACATATATCAATGAATTTTATTTAGTTACAGTAGCTAAAGTTATTTGTGTCAATGTTATGGCAGGAGAGCCAGTTATAAGTGAAGCTGATGAAATTCAGAAAATTCTCAACGGTGATTATTTCACAAGACAAAATATTTTCAATCTTGTGGATTACGACTATTTCGGTTGGCTCAATCATAGTCCTTATGTTGAACAAATTATTGGTAGCGTTGCTGAAATGCAGCACAGATTGGTAGCCTATGATTTCTCTTGCGTAGGAGAAACTGATATTTTTGGTCGTTTATTGGCGCAACTTGCCAATAAAGAGCATCGATTGATGCTTGGCCAGGAGTTTACTCCTCACTGGGTTGCTCAAAATATTGTAGAATATAATATGAAGTTACTTGGAGAAAATATTCCGCGTATCGTAGATATGTGTTGTGGTTCTGGCGTATTCCTTATTGAGTCAATAAGGAATGTGCGGAGGCGGTATGATATCGTTAAAGAACGGTATTCTGCGGAAAAAGATGATATTGCTTTCACCTGTGTTATGGGATTTGATATTGATCCGTTAGCTGTCATGTTAGCTAAAGTTAACTGGATCATGGCCATGCGAGATCTTTTCTTGGTTCATCACGGAGATATTATAGTTCCAATTTACCACGCTGATTCGTTGTTCGTTGCTACACCTATAACACATCAAATGCCGGATGAATCTAATGACGCATATATTCTCAAGTTTGATCAAATGAAGTAGCTCTACCTGCATTTTTGCTGTCGCCTGAACATCGGAAGGTTTTCGATTCTTTTATGGTGAAAGCGTATCATTTAGCTATGGTAAGAGCTTCGGAAGATGAGGTTCCAATTGATTTAGCTACCGTCGATAGATTAGTTGAGGCAGTGGAAGCGGATAGCGAGGTTACACTTTCAATTGAAGAACGACGGAAACTTTTGTTATCAGCGCGGCAGTTGATTGCGGAACTGGAACGTTTACAAAGAGATGGTCGTAATGGTATATGGTATTTTATTATTTGTAATAGCTACCGCCCGGGATTGACTGGTCAACAGTTTAACTGCATGGTTCCAATCTCCATGGTTGGCAATGAGTAAGTTGGCAGATAATCCTTATAAGACCACACTTCAAGAAATAGCGTGTAAGTACGGGATTAAGCCTATTGGTGCCTCTCACCCGCACATGGAGCTTGCTACAATTTTTTTGTTAAGTGCTATTAATCGTTATTTGGAAGACGGAGCTCGATGGAGTTGCGTTATGCCAGGAAGCCTTTTGAGTGGTTTAAATCATGAAGCATTGCGAAGTGAGAAGTTTCGCTCATCCGATACAGCCTTATCTCTGCAATTTAACGCAATATGGGAATTACCTCAAAATATATTCAAAAATAAGGCTATTGTACTTTCTGGAAAGAAAGACGATTCACCTTCACCTAATGTACTTGATGGTCGAGTTTATACGGATGTTGAAGTTTACACAGAGGTACATTATACTTAAATCGTCAGGGTAATAGGAGTGCTTGGACAAATAGAGGATGTAATGTGGACGTGGTAGATATTTTGGGAGATAATGCATTGAAGTTTTCTCAAGGGTGCGATCTGTTCCCACGAACTGCTCTTTTTCATGAATTTGTAGAGCGACCAAATGGTAATTGGGATATTAAACCAATTGAGCGGACAAGCAATTTGTGGTATCTCGTGAATGATCAGAAGAAGGCAAGTTGCAACGGCTTGGCTGCGGATAACATAGATAAAAGCTATATTTTTGATGCTTTTATTTCTAAACATCTTTCTCCGTTTCATATGACGCTCCAGTTAAGATATTAATGCCAGGAAAGAAAGTTGATGGAGAGTGGAAAGTAATTTCTGATACTGATAGGCTTTGATGAACGCCAGTACGGCCTATGTATTCAACCAAATTGTGGAAGATGTTAATACCCCAACTTCTCTATCAGCGTATTTGCATGATTTTATCAATATTTATGGTAAACTAGATAAACAAAAATTTTCTACTAAAAATTGGCTTGTGCTCTCAAGTGCTAGTGGCGCAAATCCTTGTGCGGCCTATATTTCTCTCGAAACAATCGATCGTTCTCGATTGATTATTGATCAAACATTATACTGGTATCTTGCAGATAGTGAAGATGAGGCCATTTATATCGTTGGTCTACTTAATAGCAATGCTCTGTCGGAGGCTATTAAAGATTTCCAGCCAGAAGGTGGATTTGGAAAACGGCATATCCATACACTGCCGTATAAGATTATTCCCAAGTATAATAATGAGGATGCTAATCATATTGATGTTATTTCTAGAACGCGAGAGTTGATGAAAGAGTGGGCTGCAATGTGCTATGAAGCTGAGTATGCTAATTTGCTACAGCCTAACAGTAGTTCCCTTAGCAGTAGAAGGAGACGGCAACAAGTTGCAATTAGGAAGCTTGATGCGTATGCAGAATATGAGGCAGCCTGTTATGCTGTGTTATATTGATAAAACGAATTTTTGGGATAAGTTGCTACAATTGATTAGTGGTGTAAATATATTATCGATTATTTGAAAGTGTGATTTGATAATGAAAACTCAGTTATCTTTTTTATCAACCTCATGATATGACTGAAACAACCGTAGATTTAGTATCTACATCTTCTAAAACTGCTGATGCTTCTCCAATAATATTGAATCAGACGGATTTGTTGCGGGTTAGATTTATACCAACGTTGGTGGATAATGCAAAAGAACCTCAAAAATGTGTGTCGGGTAAATTGCTCTATGAGAAGAAGAGAAAAGGTGAAAAGATTTTTTCCTAGCGACGCTAGTTCAACAGAAGACAAAGTGTCAAGAAGGTCTATCAAAGTCGGAGATTGGATGGAATTTCAACTTAATACTGCTGAAACTTATGCACTCTATTTTGGGTTAAAACAGTTATATGACTTATATGAAGGTATTGGCGAAATACCCTATGGTTCTGCTACTTATACAAGAGTGGATAGTAGTTTTCGTCAATTCCTTTCAATAATTCAGAATGATCCTTCTGCGGCTCGGATGATAGGAAATGAGGAAAACTATGAACTTGTTAAAACATTGCTCAGACTTATTACGCAAACAGATTCCCTCGAGTCATTGAAAAAGAGCCTTACAGAACTACAAGATGAAAATTTACAGCATTTAACAACAACGCTAAATATTGAAAAACTTCAACGTGTTGCAATGCTTATGAAAGATAATCTTGATAATAGTAGTGAAGAATTTGGCAGACCAAGGTTTTTAAAGATAATCAATGGGTCTTAGCACAGATATTTGCTTGTCCATGTACAATATTTTCGGATAAAGCTTATGTTGGTGGTAAGGGCATTGATAATGGAACAGGGAATTTATGCGATTTTATTTACCAAAATAGTTTGTCACAAAATATTGCTCTGATTGAGATTAAAACACCATGTACAAAAATTATGGGTAATTCATATCGAGGTACTTTTAGTTGCAGTTATGAATTAAGTGGTGCAGTTAATCAAGTGCTACACTATCGAGATAAACTTACAAAAGATTACTATACTTTATGTCATCAAGGAACTGCAAAATTTGAAGTAATGAACGAAGTGTGTTGTTATAATCGGAAAAATTTCAAACATGGATTTTAATCAAATTGCAGCTTTTGAAAATTTTCGATTAATAGTCTTAATAATGTATTAATATTAACATTTGATGAACTTCATCAACGAATTTTGGATCTTATATCAATTATTTCAGAGGGAAATTTATAACCGTTTGTTGGTTTAAAACTATGAATTAAGAAAATAAAATTTTGAATCAATACTATTTTTACTTTTAAATCTTTGGCTTAGGAATAAAAGATTTAAACTGCAACTCCAGATTAAACTATGCTATAATACTCTTGATCTACCTATCATTCACTAGAGCAAAATCGATGATAGGACGGTTGGATAGATTCTGATAGCAAAAGTATGAATTGACATTAGAATAATCTGTATTAAATAAAACACGTTGAATTAAATTTTATATACTAAATTTTAGAAATAGATTTAACTCTTTGAAAAGACGCAAAAGAAATTATCAATAAAGTTGATGAACCGAGTTTGTTTTAAGACGGTGATATTATGAAAAAATTTGTACAATTTATTGGCTGTAGCTATTGCTTTGTCATTTTGCTCCGCTGCATTTGCCGCAGAAAAAGAAGTAAGCAGCATTGACGCTATCGACATGGGCGTTGCCGATACCGGCGAAACGCATTTTACCAATACAGATGCCGAAATTACCGAATGTACGCAGCCCTATACCGTGGCGGTGCTGCCGTATGTTGATGTATCTGGCCTTGAAGGGCGCAGCCGCGAAATGGCTGTGAACGCCGTTAAAGAAGCGCTGGAAACCAAATACCCCGGCAAAAAGAAAAGCGTTACCAAATCATAGGCAACAACGCCGTGCAGAAAGCGCTTTTTGCGCATTCGGCGGGAAAACAGGCCGGATAAGGCTTGAACGCGCAAAGCGATTGTGTTAAAATATTAAAGTTAGATTTTGTGTGCTGCCACAATGCGGGCGACCACAGCCCGTCTGCCCGCAGGCGGAGATCTCGATAAAATTTAGGAGGCTCATTCCCATGTCCGGACATAGCAAATGGAACAACATCAAGCGCAAGAAGGAAAAGACCGACGGCGCACGCGCAAAGGTCTTTACCAAGATCGGCCGTGAAATCAGCGTTGCCGTGCGTATGGGCGGCCCGAACCCCGCTTCCAACAGCAAGCTGGCTGACCTGATCGCCAAGGCAAAGCGTATGAGCGTGCCCAACGACAACATCCAGCGCATCATCAAGAAGGCTGAGGGCGGCGATAAGACCGAGTACGAAGCAATCACCTACGAAGGCTACGGCCCCGGCGGCGTTGCTGTCATGGTGGAGACCCTGACCGACAACCGCAACCGTACCGCTGCGACCTGCGCCACTACTTCGACAAGAACGGCGGCAATCTGGGTGCTATGGGCTGCGTGGGCTTCCTGTTCAGCCAGAAGGGTGTCATTGACATCTCTCTGGAAGATAAGGATGCGACGAGGCTATGATGGATGCTCTGGATGCTGGTGCTGAGGACTTCGATGCCAGCGAGGATGCAGCGAGATCACCACCGATCCCGAGAACTATTCTGCTGTGGTCAAGGCCATGGAGGAGAAGGGCTACGAGATCCTCTCCGACGATCTGGCCATGGTGCCCATGACCACCACCCGCCTGACCGACCCCGACCAGCTGAAGCTGATGGGCAAGCTGCTGGATGCGCTGGAAGACAATGATGATGTCCAGAACGTCTGGCACAGCCTGGAGAACGAAGAGGATCTGCCGGAATAACCTTCCGCAAGGCTCTTTGCTCCTGAAATAAGACGATAAAAAGCCGCTTTTTGTGCTAATTGGCACGAAAGGCGGCTTTTTTGTGCTGTGTTACGGGACGGAAAACGTCTTGGGACCTCCGCTGAACAATAAAAATCCCCCCGTCGGCAAGGCATACCGGCGGGGGAAAGGGGGAGAGCGTTTTTTAATAGATTATTGCACGCTTGCAAGGAACCGCACAAAGCCTGCGCGGCCAGCCTCGTCCATTTTATAGACACCGGCATCGGCCAATACCTGAGCGAACACATGGCCCACCTCGTCCTGCAGGATGAGGTGCACGGTGTCGCCGTTCAGTTCCGGGTGGCGGGCAAGAATATCCTCGGCCCACTCGGCGTGCTTCTGCAGTTCTTCCGGGTACTGGCTCACCGGGGTGCGGGCCACCAGTGCATCGGCCAGCTCAAACAGCTCCTTTTTCAGGCGGCTGGGCAGCACGGCAAGGCCCATGACCTCGATCAGGCCGATGTTTTCCTTTTTGATGTGATGCAGCTTTGCATGGGGATGAAACACGCCCAGCGGATGCTCCGGGGTGGTGATATTGTTGCGCAGCACCAGATCCAGCTGATACTTGCCGTCCCGCATCCGGGCAATGGGGGTGATGGTGTTATGTGGCTCGCCGTCGGTCTCGGCAAAGATGAAGCATTTTTCGTCCGAGTAGCCGCGCCATGCGGTCAGAATTTTATCGGCCAGCTCCACAAGACGGGCATCATCCTCGCTGGTCAGGCGGATGCAGCTCATGGGCCAGTGCACGATACCGGCATCCACATCCTCAAAACCGGGGAAGACCCATTTCTTCTCGACGGGAGCCTTTGCCATAGCGAATTCATAGTGGCCGCCCTGGAAATGGTCGTGGCTGAGAATGCTGCCACCCACGATGGGCAGGTCGGCGTTGCTGCCCACGAAATAGTGGGGGAACAGGCCCACGAAATCCAGCAGCTTGCGGAAGGTAGCACGCTCGATCTTCATGGGAGTGTGCTGGTTGTTGAACACGATGCAGTGCTCGTTGTAGTAGACGTAGGGGCTGTACTGCAGGTTCCAAGCGCTGTCGTTGATGGTGAGAGGGATGATGCGGTGATTCTCGCGGGCGGGGTGGTTCATGCGGCCTGCATAGCCTTCGTTCTCGGCGCAGAGCTGGCACTTGGGGTAGGCGCTCTGGGGACCAGTTTGGCGGCGGCAATGGCCTTGGGGTCTTTTTCGGGCTTCGAGAGGTTGATGGTGATATCCAGATCGCCGTAGGGGGTCTTGGTGACCCATTTCAGGTCGCGCTTGATGCGGTAGCGGCGGATATAATCGGTGTCCTGACTGAATTTATAGAACCAGTCGGTTGCGGCCTGCGGGCCTTCGCTTTCGTAGCGTTCCTCGAAATTGGCGCGCACGATGCTGGGCCGCGGGGTCAGTACGCCCATGAGCTTTGTGTCGAACAGGTCGCGGGCGGTGGAGTTGTCCTCGCACACACCGCGGGCAACGGCATCATCTACCAGCGTTTTGAGGATGCTTTCCAGATCGGTATAGCACACCTCGCCCTCCGGCGCGGTAAAGTCGTCCAGCTGCATGGTCATAAGCAGCTGGTTGCGGATGTAAATTTCATCATCGGGCAGGATAAGGCCGGTGTCCAGCCCGTAATTCACGAGCTGCTGGATGGCGGTAGAAATCACAGTACTGCGCCTCCTTCCGGGCGGATGCTCAGCACATGGCAGCGGCCCTCACCAAGGATGGCTTCCATGTGGGCCTTGAAGTCGGCCAGCATTTCCACCGGCACAAAGGCCTGAGCCGTACCGGCAAAGCCGCCGCCGTGCACGCGCACAGCGCCCTTGCCGTTCAGATAATGCTTGGCAGCTGCAATGGTCACGCCCATCTCCTGATGCTCCTTGTAACCGGCGGGGATCACGTTCTGCAGGTATTCCCAGCTGCTGTGGCCGGACTCGTTGACCAGACGCAGGAAAGTGTCAAAATCGCCCTCGCGCAGGGCAGCTACCTGTTTTGCCACGCGGTCGTTATCGGCATAGATATGGAAGGCGCGCAGCACGGCACGGTCGCCGCACTGCTTGCGGCACTCCGGAAGCTTTGCAAGGAAGGTCTCAAACGGCACATCCCGCAGCACTTCGCCGCCGCACACGGCAGCCACGGCGCGGCACTCGGCGGGCACAGCGGCATATTCGTCGGTCAGGTCGGCATGATCTGCGCAGGAATCCAGAATGCACAGGGCAAGGCCTGCCTTGGAGAAATCCACGGCCACCGGCTCCACATCCGGGTGGGCAGGGTCCGCAAAATCAATGGTAATAATGTTGCCAACGCTGGAAGCCATCTGATCCATCAGGCCGCAGGGCTTGCCAAAGTAGACGTTCTCTGCCCACTGGCCGATCTGCGCGATCTCGATGGGGGAGACTTTATCGGTCATGAAGCAGTCATTCAGGATCACGCCGATCAGCACTTCAAAGGCGGCGGAGGAAGAAACGCCGCTGCCCTTGGGCACGTTGGAGGAAATGTACACATCCAGACCGGACAGCTTTGCGCCGCGCTGACGGAAGGCTTCGCATTCGCCGCGCAGCAGAGAGAGGGTAGTGTTTTCCTCTTCCTTGCGGGCAGCAAGGTCATCAAGGCCGACCACACACAGGTCGTAGCCTTCGCTCTGCACGCGCAGCTGGTTCAGGGTGTTGGGCGCGGCGGCAGCGATCATATCAATATTCACGCTGCCGGCCAGCACGCGGCCATGCTGGTGGTCGGTGTGGTTGCCGCCGATCTCGGTGCGGCCGGGGGCACTGTAAAGACCAGCTTCAGCATGGGGGCCAAAGGTGGCATCCAGACCATTCAGAACAGCTTCGTAACGGGCAGCCTGTGCAGGAGTTTCTTCGGGCGCACAGCAGTAAAGTGCTGCCAGCCGGGCAGCGTGAGCGCCGCTGGAAAGCTCCTGCTTCCATGCGGAAACAGATTTCATCATAGGATAATCCTCCTTTTGAGCGGGTTGGAACTGCAGTGCAGGGCCGCATACAGGATGCTCTGCACACTTCTGTCCTTATCATATAAAATCCGGACAGAAAAAACCATGTGTTATTGTTGCATCTGGATGAAAAGTTGCAAAAAGACTGAAATTGGCGCACAGAGTGGAATTTGACGGTTGAAATAAAATTAGATATAAAACGGAAAAACCATTGGCAAAAATGCCTGCAAATCCACGGCTTTGCGTGGGACGGACGAGGCCTGCACAACATGGAGATTTGCGCTTTGAAAAAACAGGGAAAAAGCTCATGGGCCTTTTCCCTGTTTCCCAAAATATTATTTTGTAAACTCGTTTCCGGTCAGGCCGTCCATGTTCAGCATCCCTTCCAGTGCGGCCACATCTGCCGAAACGTCCAGTGCGTCGGACTGGAACAGCTTGTCCAGCTGGTTTTCAAAGGCGGTCACCAGCAGGTCCATGCTGCGCTCGATGTTCTTTTTGGCATCGGCGATGTTTTCCCCCTGCACATCCTGCGCAGGAAGGCTGGCGTAGGTGTTCAGCAGCTTGAGGGCGGTGGCAGATAGTAGTCCATGAATTTCTGCAGCTGAGCCTTTTTGCCGGGGTCCTGCTTTGCCAGCTCAAAGATGCGGGCACTGACCGCTTCCAGACGGCTGATCTTGGTGGTCATCACGGGGTCCGGGATGGCATCGTTGACCTGCCGCAGCTGTTGCAGAATTGCGGTATATTGGTCCGCTGGTGCAGGTTCTGGGGCGGGCGCAGGCTTCGGTTTCCGGGGCGGCTGGGGAGCCGCGCCGCGCACTATCAGAGTATTGGTGCGGTTATCAATGTAAGCATCTGCACCGAAGTAACCGTGGGAAATAGCACTTTCCACACGGTGCGGCCCTTTGCGGCATCGATGCCCGCGGCAGCAAACAGCTCGTCCAGCGGAATATTGTCGCGGTCGCCTGCGATCTTGTCCAACAGGCGTTCCAGCTTGCGGGTACGATCCATGCGCAGGCCGGTCAGCAGAGCAGCACCGCCGCCCAGCATCTGGGCGATGGCTGTAAACGCCTCCATCATGCTGTCAGCACCATCCATGAACAGGGTGCTGAAGCCCGCGAACAGAAAGACGGCACCGCCGATGGTGCACAGGGTGGTAAGAAGCTTGTGCCGCTCCTTGGCATCCTTCTGCTCTTTGGTGGGAACATCGTGGCCGTAGGCTGGCTCGTTTTCCTGCCGGGGGGCCGTCTGCGCAGATGCGGGGCCGAGGTCGGAACGATAGTCTGCCTGCGCCTGCGCAGCGGCCTTTTCCTCTTTTTCGGCGTTTCTATCGATGCTTTTTAAGATGAACAGCAGCACGCCCAGCGGTGCCGACATGGCAAACACAATAAAGATGGCAATGGTGGGGATGTGGGCAAAATAATGTTTTTTGGGCTGCATGAGCAAAAACCTCTCAATTTATCCTGACTGTCCGGCAAAAGAACAGAAAAAGACCGCGTTCCACTCTATTATAGCGGAGCACGGCCTTTTTGTTAAGGGGGAAATATTGATGTGCGTGGAAGCGGCAGGGGAGTAAGTCTGCTGCCTACCGGAAAAAGTTACTTCATCAGACTGCAGACGGCCTCGGCGTAGGCGGCGGGATCATCCACCGGCAGGCCTTCGATCAGCTGAGCCTGTGCGTACAGCAGAGCACTGTACTTCTTGAGCTTGTCGGTGTCACCGGCCTCCTGTGCGGCCTTGAGCACGGCAAACACGGGGTGGTTGACATTCAGTTCCAGAACCTTATCGCTCTTTACGCCTTCGCTGCCGGGCTGCTTGGACAGCACCTTTTCCATCTCAATGGACAGCGGGCCGTCAGCACTCAGGCACACAGGGTGATCCTTCAGGCGGGTAGAGACCTTGACCTCTTTCACCTTGCCGTCCAGTGCGTCCTTCATAGCATCGAACAGGCTCTTGTTCTCAGCGGTAGCGTCCTCGGCAGCCTTCTTCTCTTCCTCGGTCTCAAGGCCCAGATCACCGCTGTTGACATTCTTGAACTCCACGGTACCGTCCTTGCCTTCGGCATCCTTGCGGGGATAGGTGCGCAGGATCTGCAGGCAGAACTCATCCACATCCTCGGTCAGCAGCAGGACGTCATAGCCTTATCCATGACCAGCTCAGCGGCGGGCAGCTTTGCCAGACGGTCGGTAGAATCACCGGCAGCAAAGTAGATATACTTCTGCTCAGCGGGCATCTTGTCCACATACTCCTGCAGAGTGACCATCTTCTGCTCCTTGGCAGACCAGAACAGCAGCAGGTCGCGCAGCAGCTCGGCGTGCATGCCGTAGTCGGAGTAAGCACCGAACTTGATCTGACGGCCGAACTCTTTCCAGAATTCCTCGTACTTCTCGCGGTCATTGGCCAGCATGGCGTGCAGCTCGTTCTTGATCTTTTTTTCCAGAGCGTTGTGGATCAGCTTGAGCTGGTTGTCCTTCTGCAGCATCTCGCGGCTGATGTTCAGGCTCAGATCCTGACTGTCCACAATGCCCTTGACGAAGCTGAAGTAATCAGGCAGCAGGTCGGCGCACTTCTCCATAATGAGCACGCCGGATGCGTACAGGGCCAGGCCCTTTTCATAATCCTTGGTGTAGAAGTCGTAGGGACGGTGGCTGGGCACGAACAGCAGGGCATTATAATTTGCAGTGCCCTCGGTGCGGCTGACGATGACGCGGGCGGGTCGGTATAATCGCCAAACTTTTCCTTATAGAAGTTCGCGTACTCCTCGTCGGTCACTTCGCTCTTCTGCTTTTTCCAGATGGGCACCATGCTGTTCAGAGTTTCCAGCTCGGTGTAAGTCTCCCATTCGCTTATAGTCCTCCGGCTTGGGATCGGGTTCCGGCTTCTGGCGCTCGTGCTGGCGCTCCATCTGGATGGGATAGCGCACATAGTCGCTGTACTTCTTCACGATGGCCACGATGCCGTACTCATCGAGGAAGTTGTCGTAGTGGTCCGTCTCAGTATCCGGCTTGATGTGCAGGATGATCTGGGTGCCTGCGGTATCCTTCTGGGCGGGGGTCATTTCGTAGCCGTCCACACCGGAGGACTCCCACTGCCATGCTTCATCCGAGCCATAAGCCTTGGAAATGACGGTGACTTTATCGGCTACCATGAAGGAAGAGTAGAAGCCGACACCAAACTGGCCGATGATATCGATGTTCTCGTCCTTGTTGTCCTTTTTGAAATCCAGAGAACCGGAGTGAGCAATGGTGCCCAGATTCTGCTCAAGTTCCTCTTTGGTCATGCCGATGCCGTTATCCTCAATGGTCAGGATGCGGTTCTCCTTATCGCGGGTGATGAGGATGCGGAAATCGCCCTTGTTCATGCCCACAGAAGGATCGGTCAGGCTCTTATAATAGAGCTTATCGATGGCATCCGATGCGTTGGAGATCAGCTCGCGCAGGAAAATTTCCTTATTGGTGTAGATGGAGTTGATCATCATATCCATCAGCTTTTTGCTTTCAGCCTGAAATTCTTTCTTAGCCATAATGCAAAACCTCTTTTTATCTGTATTCGGCACCAAGCACTCGGAATAGGATATTACTTTTGAATACTTAGCACTCGTAACTTTCGAGTGCTAATATACACCGACAAAAAGCAAAAATCAAGGGCTTTCATAAAAAGTTTAAAAAATGGTTCGTTTTGTGCTATAATGAACCGCAAAGGATGCTGTAAAAGGAGGAAATATCATGCAGCTGAAACAGCTGGAACTGGCCGGCGGTGGGACGCTGACCGTTTATCTGCGTGATTGCTGTGAGCGGATGCCGAATGTGCTTGACCGGCCATTGGTGCTGGTGGTGCCCGGCGGCGGCTATACCATGTGAGTGCCGTGAGGGCGACCCGGTGGCGCTGCAGTTTGCGGCGGCGGGGTACCACACCGCTGTGCTGGACTACGCCATCTGCGAAAAGGCAAAGGACTACATGCCGCTGCGCCAGCTGGCCGAGGTATCGGTCTTGTGCGGCAGCACGCGGCCCAGTGGCATATCCTGCCGGAAAAAATTGCCGTGTGCGGCTTTTCAGCGGGCGGCCACCTGGCCCTTTCCGGTGCTGTGCTGGACATTCCCGGCGAAGCGGCCCAGCCCCGGCCCAATGCGGTCATTCTGGGCTATCCGGTGGTCACGGCAGGGCAGTATGCCCACCGCGGCAGCTTTGTGCAGCTGGCGGGCAGCAGACCCGGCGGCACAGCAGGTGTTCGGCTGGAGGATAAGATCACGCCGCAGATGCCGCCGGTGTTCGTATGGACCACCATGGAGGATGCCACCGTTCCGGTGGAGAACACCCTGATGCTGGTGAACGCTCTGCACCGGGCGGGCGTGCCCTGCGAGGCGCATCTGTTTGAAAAGGGGGTGCACGGTACCAGCATCAGCACGGCAGAGGTGGACCAACCCAGCCGCCACCGGCATCACTGTGGAACTGGCAGTGGAATGGCTGGGAGACACTTTTGCCTTTTCCGTCTGTTAAGTCTGGATATATTTGAACGAACCTACAAAAAATTCACAATTAAACTGTTGACTTGCATAAGCCTTTGACGTATACTGGTCAGCAGGGACAAACTAAAGGAAGAAGGAAATACCTATGGTTATGGACCCGACCCTGCCGCGCATCTCTGTGCGCGACCTGATGATGCAGGCTTTTCTCACCGGATGGGAGCTTTCGGACAAGACGGTCTCGCAGGACGAATACCTGCAAAGCTCCATTCAGGTGATCGAAATGCTGCAGGTGGAACCGGAAAACCTTTATGCCGAAGAAGGCCTTGGCCTGCCGGACGGCGAAGAGGTGGATCATCTGGACGACTGGCTGCGTGCCGACGGCCAGTGGCTGTACTACGGTGTAGAGGAAGAAAATTTCTTCCTGATCCAGTGGTACCCAGACGAAGCCGCCGCAAAGGCAAAACTGGCCCAGCTGGAAGAACTGGGCGACGGCAAGCAGTATCTGGTAGATTTTTCCCTCAAGCGGGAGAACCCTTCCAGTGCAGAGAACTTTGGCAATTCCAATCCGGTCCAGCTCCGCTCCTGAAAACATCACCTTAAAGCGAAAGGAAATTTTGCAGCATGCAGCTTTCTGAGATCGAGCGCGAACAGCTTTATGCCATCGTTGAAAAATACGATCATCACCCGGATGTGCAGCGGATGCGGGAGTACATCCAGCACGGTTCTGTCACCACCTACCAGCATTGCAAGAATGTGGCGCTGGTGAGCTTCTGGCTCAACCGCCGTCTGCATCTGCACGCTGATGAGACCTCGCTGGCAGTGGGTGCCCTGCTGCATGATTTTTATCTGTACGACTGGCACACCACCGGTACCTTTCACGGCCTGCGCCGCCTGTTTGAGATGCACGGCTTCTCCCATCCGGGTTATGCCTGCGTCAATGCAAAGCGGGTGTTCAGCATTACCAGAAAGGAACAGAGCATCATTGCAAGCCACATGTGGCCGCTGACCTTCCGTCATGTGCCCACCTGCCGCGAAGCAGTCATCGTCTGTCTGGCCGATAAGTACTGCGCCGTGGTGGAAAGCATGTTCCAGCGTTCCCGTGCCGGTGCCGTGGTGGACGGCAGCGTGGACATCGACGGCGAAGAGTGGTAAGCCTGTTTTTACCTTTATCATTTTATCAATGGACAAAAAAGAACTCCGCACCTCACAGGGTGCGGAGTTCTTTTGCATCTTACAGCTTTTTATAGCCTTCCGGTTCATTGGCGGCAGCGCGGTATTCCATTAAGAATGTGTCCAGCCAGCGGCCGTGACAGTCGCGGGCAATGCGTTCCCGGCGGCCCACTAAGCGAAAGCCGCATTTTGTGTGCAGGGCGCGGCTGGCAGCGTTGTCCTGCAGCACGGTGGACTGCAGTGTCCAGTAGCCGGCCTTTTCTGCCTGATGGCACAGCTCGGTCAGCAGGTGATAGCCAAGGCCATGGCCTCGGAACTGCTCACCCACGTAAATACTCACCTCGCAACGCCGCGGTAGCACCAGCGCGGGTCCACCCGGCGCAACGCCGTCCACCCGGCAATCACGCCGTCGGCCAGCAGTACCAGTCGACATTCTTTTGCGTGGGAAGCATCCCACGCAGAATACGGCGGACAGGTGGTCTGAAAAGTGGCATGTTCTGTAGCAATGCCCTCCAAATAAATTCTGGAAACAGCGCTCCAGTCTTCCGGCTCCATGGGCCGGATCTCGATTTTGCTCATATTTCGATCCCGACGGAAAGTGCATAGCTTTCCGCACCCTCAACTCTCAAAAATATCCGGCTCCAGTATAGCAGAATTTGCGGTGCGGTACAAGCGCCGTACTGCACAGAAATTTCTTTGACAAGCGGAAGGTTTGTGATACAATAAATCATAACAAAGAAAAGCACGGCAGGATACGCCGCTGCAGAATGGAGGATGTCCCAAAATGAAGTGGATCAGAACGATGGTGTGCGCGCTGGGAATGCTGGCGTGCGTATCGCTTTCGGCATTTGCTGCAGAGTACGGCGAGCCGAACATCACAACAAAGACGACCATGAAGGAGCTGCGGGAGAACCCCAGCATCAAAGGCTCCGGCTACTACACCTACTGCAACGAATGGATCGAGGGCAGCACGCAGTACGATGATACGCCCATTGAGGGCTATGTAAGCTACGCGGCTGCCGAGGATGCCGCCGAAGGCATGAACCTTGTGATCGAAAACTACAACAGGGGCGTACAGATCACATGGCAGGTGTATACCCCGGAAGAAATTGCGGAAAATTCTTCTCTGGGCATGGTGCAGCTGTATTATTTCCCGGCTAAAACAGCCAACGCAAAGTACGCCATCGTGGTGCCCGGCAACGGCGGCAACACCACCGCAGAGCTGAACGAGGGTGCATCCATTGCCAACCAGCTGCACGAGCTGGGCTATGCGGCTTTTGTGCTGCGGTACCGCTCTTTCCTGAATGCATCCGACAATGCGCCACTGTACGATATTGCCAATGCCATAAAGTACCTGACCGAAAATGCAGATCAGTTTGGCGTTCAGCGCGAAAACTATGCGCTGATGGGCTTTTCTTCCGGCGGACACATCGTGGGCCTGATCGGCTCAGACAACGAAAAGTTCGGCTATAAGGCATTTGGTCTCCCACAGCCTGCAGCGCTGCTGCTGGGTTACCCCATCAACGATTTCTTTGAGGTGAAGCCGCTGTATCAGCTGGCCATTGACCGCTGGTGCTTGGCTGGCGTTACTACTGGACCGATATTTCGGATGTGGTGAACGAAAACTTTACCCCTACCTATTTCTTCTACGGCAAAAATGATCTTTATATGCAGCGCATGTGCTACTCCCAGCAGGGGCCGCTGCTGGAGCGCAAGCTCCGGGAGAGCGGGGCTGTTTATGAGTGCCATGTGTACGAGGACGCACCCCACGCCATTGGCCCGGCCGCCACACCGATGCGGACGGCTGGATCCGACAGGCAACGGCATTCTGGGAAAAACAGTGCAAATAAAGAGATAAACGGGGGATTGCTGTGAGAAAACGATTGCGCACGGTGATGTTTGGTATTGGCCTGATGATCCTGCTGGCACAGCCGGCGTTTGCGGAGGAGCTTGGTCAGGCCAACATCACACCGCGCACCAAAATGGCAGAGATCCGCTCCAACCCCAGCATTGTGGGTGCGGGCATCTACACCTACTCGCTGGATCAGGACCGTGTGCTGGACCGGATGTACTGGGACGCGCAGCCGCTGAGCCGCCTTTCCAATCACTGGACGGCACAGGATGCGGCGGATGGACTGAACTATCTGATCCGCACCTATAACGCTGGGCAGCGGGTGACCTTCCCGCTTTATACGGCGGAGGAGATCGCGCAGGATACCAGCCGGGACGGTGTGGAACTGTATTATCTGCCGGCAGAAGGGGCGCAGGCGAACCAGAAATATGCGCTGGTGATCGGCGGTAATGCGATTGTGGTCAGTGCGGAGATCCGCGAGGGCATTTCCACTGCATGGAACCTGCACGAAATGGGCTATCCGGTGTTCGTGCTGCGCTACCGCATCGGCATGAAGGCTTCCAACAATGCGCCGCTGCAGGATGTGGTCCGCGCGGTGCAATACATCACGGAACATGCAGGACAGTTTGGCGTGCAGGCGGAGGATTATGCCATTGTAAGCTATTCCTCAGGCGGCAGATCGCCGGACTGTTCGGCACCGACGCGGTGGGCTACAAAAATTACGGCCTGCCAAAGCCCGGTGCCATGCTGCTGGGCTACCCGGTAAACACCTTTCTGGAGTTCAAACCGGTCTATAATATCCTGCTGGACCCCGGCGTGTGCAAGCAGCGGTATTATAAAATGACATTGTCTGATTACATCACACCGGATTACCCGCCTACCTATCACTGGTACGGCAAAAACGACATGACCCTTATGACCATGTGCTGGTCGGCGCAGGGGCCTGTTCTGGAAAAGGCACTGGCCCGCAACCATGTGACGCATATCTACCATGTGTATGATGATGCTCCCCATGCAGTGGCCGCAGCAAGGGCACCGATGCAGAGGCTGGCTGAATGAAGCAGTTGCCTTCTGGGAGGAACAGGTCGGCTGAAAAGGAGATGTTGAGTTGAAACACAGGATATGCACCGCAGCAGCCTGTATCTGTCTTCTGCTGATGATGGCGCTGCCCGCATTTGCAGCAGAGTATGGCGAGCCGGATATCACGCCGCAGACCACCATGGGCGAGATCCGCTCAAACCCCAGCATCCTTGGCGCAGGCGTTTGGACCTATTCCAAGGAGCAGAACCTGCCCGGCACCGAGGACTGGTGCAATGACCAGACGCTGGAAAAATATGTGAGCAGCCATGTGGCACAGGATTGTGCCGATGGTCTGAACCTGCTCATCCGCAATTACAATGCGGGCGTGCAGATCACCTATAAGCTCTACTCGGAGCAGGAGATCGCCGAGGACAGCTCCCGCAACAATGTGGAATTCTATTACTACCCGGCCAGCACGCCGGATGCAAAGTATGCGCTGGTGCTCTCCGGCAACATCTTCAACCGCACGGCAGAGTTAAAGGAGTGCATCTCCACAGCTTACCAGCTGCACCAGAAAGGCTATGCAGTGTTCGTGATGCGCTACCGCGCCTACCCGGATAACGACAACAACAGCCCCATGGAGGACATTGCACGGGCGGTGAAGTACATCATCGGCCACGCACAGCAGTTCGGCGTGCAGACGGAAAGCTACGCCCTGATCGGCTATTCTTCCGGCGGACATCTGGCGGGCCTGTTTGCATCGGACGCTCTGGGCTATAAAAACTATGGCCTGCCCAAGCCCGGCGCAGTGATCCTGGCGTATCCCATCGTGCAGTTTGCCGAGATCACACCGATCTACCGTGTGGGTATCGACCCCTTTGTGTGCGGCCGGTTCTACTATGAATACAGCCTTGCCGACCTGATCACAGAGGACTATCCGCCGGTGTACTTCTGGTATGGCAGGGATGACCTGACCTTGAACCTGCTGTGCTGGCCGCTGCAGGGGCCGGCCCTCAGCAAGGCACTGACCGCGCATGGCGTACCTTACAAAGAAGTGGTATATGACCACGCAGCCCATGGCATCGGCCTTGGCCGCGGCACGGCTGCAGATGGCTGGCTGGACGAAGCCGCTGCCTTCTGGGAAGAACAGACAAAATAATATAAAGTACGCAGATCCGGGCTTTGCAGCTGCACAGCCCGGATTTTGCAATAGGAGACATTATGGAATTTTTAGCGTTTCTTTACACGGTACTTCTGGTGGCCATCTGCCTGATGATGGCCCTGCTGCTGTACCGCTCGGCAAAGCCTGCCGCAAACCGGGACGATGCAGAACGGAAGGAATGGCTGCGTCAGCAGCTGGAAGCGCAGAACCGCCAGATGGACGCGAAGCTGGCAGAGATGGCGCAGCAGAACCTTGCCGCTATGGGCCACATCAGTGAAACGCTGCAGGCTTCGGTGCAGAGTATGAGCACCGCCCTTGCCGCAGGGCAGGGCACCCAGCAGCAGACCATGGAGCAGCGCCTGCAGGGGCTGGAAGCCTCCAACGCCCGCAAGCTGGAAGAGATGCGCCGCACCCTTGCCGAGGGCATGACTGCCCTGCAGGCCCAGAACGCCCAGAAGCTGGACGAGATCCGCCATACGGTGGACGAACAGCTGCAGGATGCGTTGCAGAAGCGGGTGACCGAAAGCTTCAAGGCGGTGAACGACCAGCTGGAACAGGTGTACAAGGGTCTTGGCGAAATGCAGAACCTTGCCGCTGATGTGGGCGGGCTGAAACAGGTGCTTTCCGGTGTGAAGACCCGCGGTATTCTGGGTGAGATCCAGCTGGGAGCCATTCTGGAAGAGATCCTTGCCCCGGAACAGTACGACACCAACGTGGCCACTATTCCGGGCAGCACCCAGCGGGTGGAGTACGCCATCCGGATGCCCGGCGCGGACGGCGGCACGGTGTGGCTGCCCATCGACTCCAAGTTCCCCGGCGACACCTATGCCCATTTACAGGATGCGCAGGCATCCGGCGACGCGCAGGCCGTGGAGAACGCCGCCACGCACTGGAACTGGTGCTGCGGGCCGAGGCCAAGGACATCCGGGAAAAATATGTGGAGCCGCCCTACACCACGGCCTTCGGCATCCTGTTCCTGCCCTTCGAGGGTTTGTATGCCGAGGTGGTGAACGCGGGCCTGCTGGAAGTGCTGCAGCGGGACTATCAGGTGAACATTGCAGGCCCCAGCACCATGGCAGCGCTGCTCAACAGCCTGCAGATGGGCTTCAAGACCCTTGCCATCCAGAAGCGTTCCGGCGAGGTGTGGCAGCTGCTGGGTGCGGTAAAGACCGAATTTGACAAGTTCGGGCAGGGGCTTTCCAAGATGCAGCAGCGCCTGCGCCAGACCGACGAAGAGCTGGATAATCTCATTGGCGTGCGCAGCCGTGCCATCAGCCGCAAGCTGCGCGCGGTGCAGACCATGGACGAAAGCGCTGCTGCCGCTCTGCTGGAACTGGATGCTGAGCCGGGCAAACCGGTGGCGGCACGTCTGCCGGAGAATGGGGAAGAGCTCTGATATGTAGAATATTCCCGCGTTATCCCTTGCGATTTTTCTGACGATGTGGTATGATAGGAACTGTTCTCAGAAACAACCGCCGCAGAAACGCGGCACTGCATAAAAATATAAATAAGGAGACCGAGCATTATGAGCGTAAACAAGATCAGTGAAGCCATTTTGGGCGTTGGCGTGGATGATACCACCATCGACCTGTTCGAGAGCCAGTATCCGGTGCCCACCGGCGTGAGCTATAATTCCTATGTCATTCTGGACGAAAAGACCGCCGTTCTGGACACGGTGGATGCCCGCGCTACCGAGCCGTGGCTGGAAAACCTGACCGAAGCTCTGGCAGGCCGTAAGCCGGATTATCTGGTAGTCTCCCACATGGAGCCGGACCACGGCGCAAATATCGCAAAGCTGGCGGCACTCTACCCTGAGATGCAGGTGGTGGGCAACGCCAAGACTTTCCTGTATATGGATCAGTTCTTTGGTGCTGATGCTGTGGCAAAGGAGCGCCGCGTGGTGGTGAAGGACGGCGAGAGCCTGAGCCTTGGCACCCATACCCTGACCTTTGTGTTTGCCCCCATGGTGCACTGGCCGGAGGTCATGGCCAGCTATGAATCCACCGAAAAGGTGCTGTTCTCCGCGGATGGCTTCGGTCGCTTTGGCGCTGTGGCAAAGTTTGACGAAAAGGCCGACTGGGCCAGCGAAGCCCGCCGCTACTACCTGAACATCGTGGGGAAATACGGCCCGCAGGTGCAGGCGCTGCTGAAAAAGGCCGCGGCTCTGGACATCCAGACCATTTGCCCGCTGCACGGCCCGGTGCTGACCGGAGATCTGGGCAAGTACCTGAACTACTACGACATCTGGTCCAGCTACAAGCCCGAGGAGCCGGAAAAGATCCTTGTGGCAAGTGCTTCCATCCACGGCCACACCCGTGCAGCAGCCCACCTCATGGCAGAAAAGCTGCGTGCAAAGGGCGCAAAGGTCGTGGAGGTGGACCTGACCCGCACCGATGTGTCCTATGCTGTCACCGAAGCCTTCCGCTGCGGAAAGATCGTGCTGGCCTGCGCCACCTACGACGCTTCCTCTTCCCGCCGATGGAAAATCTGCTGACCCACCTCAAGACCAAGAGCTTCCAGAACCGCACGGTGGGTCTGATGGAGAATGGCACATGGGCACCTATGGCCGCAAAGCTCATGCGCGCCGAGCTGGAAAGCATGAAGAACATCACGGTCTGTGAGAATGTGGTCACCATCCGTTCTGCCGCCAATGCCGCCGCAGAAGCCCAGATGGATGCTCTGGCTGCAGAAATCGTGGCAAAATAAAGCACTCTGGAAAAATACGCAAGATCCTCTGCCGACTGCCCGGCAGGGGATTTTTTTATTGAACCATGTGGAAGAGTTTGATATACTGAAAAGCAGAAGTTTATGGATGGAGGAATATCATGTCTGTAGAAATAAAAGCGGATATCAGACACTGGCTGCGGGAGTTGGATAAGAAATATTTCTTTGTGATGCTGGGCTTTGCGGTGATGGTCTATTTTCCGCTGATCAGCTTGAAGCTGACGAACACAGTGGATGGTCTGTGGACAACGGCTGAGTACATGGCGGGAGCATGGGAGCTTTCCAATGGGCGATGGTTCTGGCTGGTGACCAGTTTTCTGCGTTTCAGTCTGCAGCTAGAACCCATCAATGCGGTGGTATGCTTGGTGCTGGTTTCTCTTGGAGTCACCAGGCTTCATATGCTCTTCAAACCGGCATGGATGAGAACATCCTGCATTGACTGGCTCGCAGGTTTATGCTATGTTTCCAATGTTGTGGTCGGGTGCTATCTTTCGTTTCACTTCATTGCACCGGAGTACGGATTTTCGTTTTTCTTTGCAATGCTGGCTACAGAGCACGTGATCCGGGGAAAATCAGCCGTAAGCAGCATTGTGCCGGCAGCGGTGCTTTTGGCACTGAGCCTTGGCCTGTACCAGACGAACCTTGCCTGTTTCTGTCTGGTGCTGCTGGCCTATTTTCTCCTACTACTTTTCCAGAATGGAGAAAAACAAAAGATTCGGGAATATATTTGCAAAAGCCTGGCAAGTGCTGCATCCGGCGCAGTGCTGTATCTGCTGATCTTAAAGATTACACTGTGGGCGACGGGAACGGCGATGGCCGATTACCAGGGTGGTGCAGATATTTCAGTGTCTGGAATTCTGAAAAATCTTCCTTCCAGCGTTGAAAAGTGCTATGAGCTTTTTTATCGGTATTTCTTTGGTACCCTTGTAAAACACAATATGCTGCAGGAAACTGCAGTTGTATTTGCTTTGATTTTTTGTGTGGTGGGTGCCGCGCTTGCGTGCAGACTGGTTCGGCTCATACGCCGGAAAGATTGGGAAAACACTTTCTATGGCACAGCAGCGCTGCTGGTGCTGCCCATGATGTGCACGGTATTTATGGTGGCAACCTCGCAGGCGTTGTTTTATATTCCCATGTCCGGAGGTCTGGCCTTGTTCCTGCCGGTCTGTTTCTGGCTATTGGACAGCAGCCGGGAGGGAAAAACAGCCTGTGATGCGTTCCGCAAATGCTGGAATAAAGCAGAAAAAGCACTGATCCTGCTTACGGCGGCTGCTGTCGTTTACGGGAGCGTATTCATGTCGGCTATCGATCAGCAGGCGATGTATGAGGGCAGGCAGGCAACGAAAGAACTCTCTGACCTGATCGCACAGACGCTGGTGAACGAAGGATATTACGATAACGAGATCCCGGTGATGCTTGTGGGAAATGCAAGCAACAGCCCGTTGTTCCGCACCCATGAGCTATACCACACGGCAAACCCGTATGCGAGAGTGGGACTGTTTATGGCAGAGACGGCGGGTACGATCCGTTTTTCCTGGGATGCAGCTTTCCGCGATTATACGCCGATCTGGCTGAATCTGTGTGATGACAAAACTTATCAGAAACTTCTTGAAACGGAGGAGATCGCAGAGATGCCGACATTCCCGCAGGAAGGTTCCATCCGGAAAATGGATGGTGTGCTTGTGATAAAGGTCTCAGAAGAATATCATCTGGATGCTGACTGGAAAAATAAAATGATGAGCGGCGAATATGACTAATCCTGTTTGGGCGGAAATGATACAACCCCTTGCAAACTGTCCCGAAATGTGGTAACATAGCTCTTGGTTATAAAACCTGAATACTCCCAAACGCAGCGACGGAGAGAGTAGGCATGGCGTACACGGCAAAGAGAGAAGCTTCACCGGCTGAGAGGCTTCCGGGTGTATCTGTGCTGAAGTTCGCTCCTGAGCGGTCTGTGCGAAACAGCAGTAGTACAGAACGGCCACGCCCCGTTACGGCGTTCTGAGAGCCGCCCGGCATCTGTGCACGGGTGGAAAC
>ENA-OQAS01000380-OQAS01000380.1-human-gut-metagenome-genome-assembly--contig:-NODE-380-length-23424-cov-3.110014_pt1 | contig 23424 bp, 28 predicted proteins | sample MGYA00242733_ERZ504523 | MGnify/ENA primary metagenome ERZ504523 (study PRJEB26092, sample SAMD00036239) | human gut metagenome | host: Homo sapiens | study: EMG produced TPA metagenomics assembly of...
CTGGATATGGCACGTATTGAAAGTGGAAAAATGACGCTGGCACAGGAGGATTTCAATCTGCCGGATCTGGTGGATAATCTCATTACACTAACAAAACCGGTGCTTGATGAACATAAACACAATTTTGATGTACGCATTAATCACATTGAACATGAGGATGTCTGTGGTGACAGCCTGAGGATCCAGCAGGTGTTTGTGAATCTGATGAGTAATGCAATCAAGTATACACTGGATGGTGGGAATATTACTTTTTCCATAGAGGAAAAGCCAAATGGATTTTCGGAACTTGGATGCTATGAATTTACGATTGAGGATAATGGAATCGGTATGTCACCGGAATTCCAGAAAATCATGTTTGATCCTTTCAGCCGTGCAGATGACCACCGGACAACTAAGGTTCAGGGAACTGGTCTGGGAATGGCAATCAGCAGAAATATTGTGAACCTGATGAATGGCACTATTAAAGTGGACAGTACCTTGCACAAGGGAACTAAATCACAGTAACAATTTATCTGGAGCTTCAGGAAAAAGAAAAAGAACAGGACAGAGATCTGATGAATCTGCCGGTCCTGGTTGTGGATGATGATAGGACATGCTGTGAAAGTACAGTTGCAACATTAAAGGAAATCGGTATTATGGGTGAATGGGTTCTCTCTGGCAGGGAAGCGGTTGAGCGCTGTTATGCACGGCATGAGTTGAAAGATGATTACTTTGCTGTTATTTTAGACTGGAAGATGCCGGAGATGGATGGTATAGAAACTGCCAGACAGATCCGGAAACGGATAGGAAAAGAGATCCCCATCATTGTACTGACATCCTATGAATTCAGCGAAATTGAAGAAGAAGCAAAGGCTGCAGGTGTAGATGCTTTTATTGCAAAACCGCTGTTCCGTTCCCGGCTGACGGCAACACTGCGGCAGTTTACTTCAGGAAGAAAAGAAAAAATAGCAAGAAATTATCTGGAGAAGCTGTCAGAATCAGACTACACGGGAAAAAGGATTCTGCTGGTTGAGGATAATGAGTTGAACAGAGAAATTGCTGGTGAAATTTTACAGATGACAGGTGCAAAAGTGGAAACGGCAGAAAATGGGAAAATTGCAGTTGAAAAAGTGGAAGCTTCTCCGGAAGGATTGTATGATCTTGTTTTTATGGATATCCAAATGCCTGTCATGAATGGTTATGAGGCAACTGCAGCAATCAGGAGCCTTCCGGGTGAAAAGGGAAAACTGCCTATTGTTGCCATGACTGCCAATGCTTTTGCAGAAGATGTACAGCTGGCCAAAAATACAGGCATGAATGGACATATCGCGAAACCGCTGGATATGAATAAGCTGAATGATGTTCTGGAAAGCTGGCTGTAACTGATTTTCATGTGATCACAAAGTATATTACTAGGAACAGAGTGAACAGTAACAGTAACTCAGGTGATGCTGCATAAATCCTCAAATACTCCTTGCAATAAAAAAAATACAGCAATTATAATATAAATACAAAAGCCGGATGCGGAGGCTGACTTCTGAAAACAAAGAAAGGAAGTATAAAATGGCGAAAATTTTAATCAGTCCGTCCAAATATTTACAGGGTGCGGGAGAAATGAAGAATCTTGGAACTTATGCTGCAAAGAGCGGAAAAAAAGCGTTGGTTCTGATCAGTAAAGGCGGATATAAAAGAATCGGTAAAACGATCGAAGAGAGCTTTGCTGAGAGTACCTGTGAGGTGGTTTTTGATTATTTTAACGGAGAATGCTGTAACAGTGAGATTGATCGTCTGGTAAAGATCGTAAAAGATGAGCAGTGTGATCTTACCATTGGTATTGGTGGAGGAAAGATCTTTGATACAGCGAAGGCAGTTGCATACTATGCGGGAACACCGGTATTTATCTGTCCGACGATCGCATCTACAGATGCCCCTTGCAGTGCTTTGTCTGTTATTTATACAGAAGAAGGAGTTTTTGAAAAATATCTGTTTCTTCCGGCGAATCCGAATCTTGTTCTGATGGATACAGATATCATCACCAAATCGCCGGTTCGTCTTACTGTGGCTGGTATGGGAGATGCACTGGCAACATATTTTGAGGCAAGGGCATGCAAGAGAAGCGGAGCAACTTCCTGTGCAGGAGGTAAGACAACAGAGGCTGCCATGGCACTGGCTGAACTTTGTTTTAATACCTTGATGGATGAGGGCGTAAAAGCTAAGATAGCTCTGGAAGCAGGCGTATGCACACCGGCAGTTGAGAAAGTGATTGAGGCTAATACACTTCTTTCTGGAATTGGTTTTGAAAGTGCAGGACTTGCAGGTGCACATGCGATCCATAACGGATTTACTGTACTGGAAGAATGCCATCATATGTATCATGGAGAAAAAGTTGCATTCGGAACCATCACACAGCTGGTACTGGAGAATATTCCCCAGGAAGATCTGGAAGAGATCATCTTATGGTGCATTGAAGTAGGACTTCCTGTTACTCTGGCAGAGCTTGGAGCTGGGAAAGTAACTGATGAGCAGCTTATGGAAGTTGCCACAACTGCATGTGCGGAGAATGATACACTTCACAACATGCCATTTGAAGTTACACCGGAAACTGTATTTGCAGCAATCAAAGCGGCAGATGCATATGGAAGATATTACCTGGATGAGGAATAAACAGATAAAAAGTAAATAGCTGATATAAATAAAAATTGCAATCTGCAGAAACAAGAGTTATCAAGTATTGTTATCCTGCAGGTTGCTTTTTTTATGTATGGCTGTAATATAACAGAAAGATCAGTAAATATTGGAACAGAAAACATACGGAGGAATATTTGTGGCAAAAAAACGAAAACCCAAAATGGAGCTTCGATATTATAAGATGCCGGAGGGGAGCCCCATCCTTGCATTGCTTGGACAGAAGTGGGTTCAGAATTATGGGAACGATATCGATTATCTCCATTTTCATAATTATCTGGAAATCGGATTCTGCTATGAAGGACAGGGATTTATGATACTTGGAGAGGATAAGGTACAGTTTCATGACCGGGATTTTACGGTGATCCCATCCAATTATCCACATACCACAAACAGTGATATTGGAACTATCAGCCGCTGGGAGTATCTTTTTATTGATGTAGAAGGATTCCTGGATAAATTTATTAATAATTCGGTAAAAAAAGAAAAAATCGTTCAGCGGATCAACTCCAGATCACTTTTTCTGAATGAAAAAAGAAAACCGATCCATGGCAGGTAAGATCCTTAAGATCCTGGATATCATGCGGGATGGAGAGGAATTTTATCTGGAAGAAGCTAAGGGAGTTTTGGCATCGCTTCTTGTGGAAATCGCAAGGATAAACCGGGATTCAGGCGAAGAACGTTACAGCGAAGGCAGAGGAAAAGTCATGGATATGATATCCAGGTTCCAGGATTATATTTCTGATCATTACATGGAGGATCTTCGTATTGACGAACTGGCAGAATACTGTCATATCAGTGAAACTCATTTGCGCCGGATATTTACGACTTACATGAAGATGAGCCCGCTGGAATACATCAATACGATCCGTATCCAGGCGGCCTGTGATTATCTGAAAAAAACAGATCAGCCAATTGCAGATATAGCACATAAGTGTGGCTTTACCACCAATTCCACATTTAATCGGAATTTTCGTCAGGTTACGGGAATGACACCGCTGGAGTGGAGAAAACGTCCGGAGAACTATGAACAGCAGCTTCTTAAGTTTGACATCCATTCAGAGGAAGGCTGGTAAAACAACAAAACCAGATCTGTGGATCTGTCACGACAGAATAGAAATATCAGACTGTATGCGGATCAGGCAGATAGAAAGAGGTAAGAAATGTACGATTACAGGATTGTGGAGCAGGTCTCCAGAAAAAAGAAACATATGTCAGGAGCTCTCAGAAAAGTAATGGTGATCTTTGCGGCAATTTTTGTACTGATGGGTATCACGATCTCTCAGGCATTCATGCTTCCGGGATTTCTTCTGGCGCTGCTTTACTTTGCTTATGACATATTCAGCCAGAGAGACTATGAATATACCATGGAAAACGGACAACTGACCATAGATGTGATCTATGGTAAAAAATATCGTAAAACAGCTCACGTGCTGAAGCTTGAGGAGATGGAAGTGACAGCACCTCACTATCATGAAAAAGTGGCAAAATATAAAAAGAATACCGGAACGGAGAAACTGAAAAAATACGATTATACCTCTTATGAAGATGATGTGCCTTACTATACCATGATCATTCAGGAAGATGGACGTAAAATAAAACTTCTTCTGGATCTGACAGAGGAAATGCTGCATACGATGAAAACGCAGTTTCCTGAAAGGGTTTATTTTGCATAATATGCAGAAATGTTTGTGAAATATGTATGAAAAACAACATAAAATTTTATGAAATAGAAACAAAAACCTTCTTTTTGACAAAAAATGTTCGCACAATGTCAAAAAAGAAGGTTTTTTTGGGGCATCCTGACGAATGTAAAAAGAAAAAATCCTCAAAGTGCATATTTTTTGTAAAAATATAGCGTGACAATAGTGCACAATCAATAAAATGGTTGAAATTGCACATTATATGAACGATTCTGCAAACTATAGAGGAAATACGTATGCTATAATCCATTCATAAGCAAACGGGAAATGCTTAATAAAGGAGGAAAAGTAAATGAAGAAAAAATTACTCGCAGTATTAATGACAGGTATCATGGCAATGTCTTTTGCTGCAACTACTACAGCAGTATATGCAAAAGGTGATGACGATAACACCCTGACTGTATGGGCATGGGATCAGAACTTCAACATCAAGGCTATGAATATTGCAGGTGAGCAGTATGCAAAGGATCACGAAGGATTCAAGGTTGATGTAGTTGAGACATCTTCTGATGACTGCCAGACCAAACTTACAACAGCAGCAAACGCCGGAGATTACAGCACACTTCCGGACATCGTTCTGATGCAGGACAACAGCTATCAGAAGTATCTGAAGAGTTATCCGGATGCTTTCACAGATCTGAAGGATATGGATATCAACTGGGATGATTTCGGAAAACTGAAACAGTCCTACTCCATGGTAGATGACACACATTACGGAGTTCCGTTTGATAACGGTGCAACAATTGCCTGCTATCGTACAGATATCCTGGAAGAAGCAGGATATACCATTGATGATCTTACAGATATCACATGGAGCAAATTCATGGAGATCGGAAAAGACGTTCACGAAAAAACAGGTAAATATCTCCTTACAAGTGAAGCAACAGGTGGCGATACTCTGATGATGATGATCCAGTCCTGTGGAGCAAACTTCGTAAATGATGACGGAGAGGCTTATATCGTTGGCAACGATGTAGCAGAGAAATGCGTAGATCTTTATGTGGATCTTGTAAAGAACAATGTTGTTAAATTAGTAAATAACTGGGATGAGTACATCTCCACAATCACAGGCGGAGAGCTGCCGGTATCGTTAACGGTAACTGGATCACAGCTACACTGATGGGAACAGAGGATCAGAAGGGTCTGTGGCAGATCACAACAATGCCGAAAGTTGACGGCGTTGATACAGCTACAAACTATGCAAACAATGGCGGATCTTCCTGGTACATTACATCTAACTGCAAGAATGTAGAGCTTGCTGAGGACTTCCTTGCAAGTACATTTGGTTCCAGCACAGACTTCTATGATGCAATCCTTCCGGAAACAGGTGCAATTTCCTGCTACCTGCCGGCTGGTGAGTCTGAGGTTTACAATGAGCCAAGCGAGTTCTTCAATAACCAGCCGATCTTCTCAACAATTGTAGAGTACTCTTCACACATTCCGGAATTTACAAAAACTCCGTACCACTATGAGGCAAGAGAGTGCATCAACACAGCTGTTGTTAATATTGTAAACGGCGCAGATAAAGAATCTGCACTTCAGGAAGCACAGGATACACTGGCATTCAAGATGACAGAGTAAAGCTGAAATATTAATGAAATACAGAGCAGGGGACTGCATGCAGTCCCTTGTCTTATGTAAAGGTTTAGATGTTTGAAAGGAGGAGTTCCTGTGAATTCCAAAAAAAAAGTGGCATGTCTCTGGTAGCGAAACAAAGAGCGGCCGGCTGGATCTTTCTGGCACCGGCAACCATTATGATCGCTGTCATGAGTTTTTATCCGATGATCCGCGCATTTATCATTTCTTTACAGACAGGTGCCGGAGCAAACATGAGGTTTGCGGATCCGATCTTCAGTAACTATAAACGTATTATGGTGGATAAGGTATTCCAGCAGTCCATTGTCAATACATTTCTGTATCTTATTATCCAGGTGCCGATCATGCTGGTCCTTGCGATCCTGCTCGCACAGCTTCTGAATAACAAAGATCTGAAATTCAAAGGATTTTTCCGTACATGCGTATTCCTTCCATGTGCGACATCTCTTGTATCTTATTCCCTGATCTTCCGTTCCATGTTTGCAACAGATGGCCTGATCAACAGTATCCTGATCAAACTTGGAATTTTAACAACCGGTTATAACTTCCTTGGAAACTCCACAAGTGCAAAGATTGTTATTATCATCGCGCTGATCTGGAGATGGACTGGATATAACATGGTATTTTATCTTGCGGGACTTCAGAATATCGAATATTCCGTATATGAGGCAGCAAAGATCGATGGAGCCAATGGCTGGAAGACTTTCTGGAAGATTACAGTACCGCTTCTGAAACCGACGATCATCATACATTCATCATGTCTATTAATGGTACACTGCAGTTGTTCGATGAGTCTGTCAACCTGACAAAAGGTGGCCCGGCTAACTCAACCATCACAATGTCTCACTATGTTTACAATACATGTTTTATTAATGTGCCAAACTTCGGATATGCTGCAGCAATGTCATTTATCATATTTATCATGGTAGCTATCCTGGCCTTTATCAACTTGAAGTAGGTGATACACGTGACTGAGAAAAAGAACAAATCCGCGATCCAGAGAAGATTGATCCCTACATATATTTTCCTGATCATCGTATCATTTATCTCTGTATTTCCGTTGTACTGGATGATCTCCGCAGCAACCAATACATCCACAGATGTATCCAGAGGCCGGATTCTTCCGGGTACATATTTCATGCAGAACTTTAAGAACCTGACAGCACAGCAGCCGCTGTGGAGAGCACTTGGAAACTCTCTGTTTTATGCGGTTCTGACTACTGTTATCTGTCTTCTGATCTGCTCTATCGCAGGTTATGGATTTGAGGTATATCATGACAGATGGAAAGACAGACTGTTCTCCATCCTGCTTCTTGCAATGATGGTTCCTCAGGTTGCCACAATGGTTCCGTTATTTAAGATGTTCTCCAAAGCAGGCCTCTTAAATACAGCGGTAGGTTTTATCCTTCCGATCATCTCCACGCCATTTATGATCATGATGTTCCGTCAGAATGCAAGAGCATTCCCGATCGATATCATTGAAGCAGCTCGTATTGACGGATTAAGTGAGGTAAGGATCTTTTTCCAGATGTTTATCCCGACTATGAAATCTACTTATGCGGCGGCAGCAGTTATCACATTTATGAATGCATGGAATTCCTATCTGTGGCCGAAGGTAATCATGACAGATAATAAGGCGATGACCATGCCGATGTTGATCGCCAATCTGATCACAGGATATGTAACGGATTACGGCATGCTGATGTGCGGCGTATTATTCTGTTCCATTCCGACTATGATCGTATTCTTCGTATTACAGAAACAGTTCGCAGAGGGTATTACTGGAGCTGTAAAATAATTTTAAAACAAAAAGGATGCTGCTGAAATCTTTAGGTATATTGTATAATATGCTTTAACTGGATCACGCAGCATTCTTTATACCAGATCAACTGTGGATCAGTTGCCTGGTATAAAGCTTCGTAGCGGAGCGGATGACTTTGTCCGCTTGATGCGAATAAATCATAAGGAGATAAAAAAATGGCAGAGCAGATCAGATACGGCCATTATCTGCACGGCGGCGATTACAACCCTGAGCAGTGGCTGGACAGACCGGATATTCTGAAAAAAGATATCGAATATTTCAAAAAAGCCCATATCAATACCGTTTCCATGGGAATGTTTTCCTGGGCAGTGCTGGAGCCGGAAGAGGGGAAATATAACTTTGACTGGCTGGAAGAAGTGATCGATAATCTGTATAAAGAAGGAATTTATACGATACTTTCCACACCATCCGGAGCAAGACCGAAATGGATGGCAGATAAATATGAAGAAGTTCTTCGCATGGATCCGGATCGCACAAGAAGATTTTTCGGTGGAAGACATAATCACTGTTATACTTCTCCAGTATACAGGGAAAAAGTCTACAATATTAATAAGAAGCTTTCTGAACGTTTCGGAAAACATCCCGCAGTGCTTTGTGGCATATTTCCAATGAATATGGTGGAGAATGCCACTGTCCTCTGTGCCGGGAAAAATTCCGGGAATGGCTGAAAGAAAAATACGGGACCATCGAAAATTTAAATTCCAGCTGGTGCACAACGTTTTGGAGCCATACCTATAACAGCTTTGATCAGATCGAAAGTCCTTCGCCAAAGGGGGAAAATGCTCTTCATGCACTTACCTTGGACTGGAAACGTTTTGTTACAGACAGGACTGTGGATTTTATGAAGCATGAGATTTCTGCGATCCGTGCAGGTGGTTCCGAGCTTCCGGCAACCGCCAATCTGATGTATGACTACAACGGACTGGACTATAAAAAATTTAAGGATGTTATGGATATTGCATCCTGGGATAATTATCCAAGCTGGCATAAAAAAGACAATTATACCACAGCGTTGGACGGAGCCATGCAGCATGATCTTATGCGAAGCATCAAGAAAGCACCGTTTCTTCTGATGGAATCCTGTCCCTCTGCGACCAACTGGAAGCCTATCAACAAGCTGAAAAAACCAGGAATACATCTGGCTGCCTCTCTGCAGGCAGTTGCTCATGGTTCAGACAGTGTTCTGTATTTCCAGCTTCGTCAGAGCCAGGGAGCCTCTGAGAAATTCCATGGTGCGGTGATCGATCACTACGGTGGGATGATACTCGTATTTTCCGCGAAGTGACAGAGGTAGGAGAAGCGTTGGAGCAGATCCGGGAAACTGCTGGAAGCGTGACGAAGTCTCCGGTGGCTGTTCTCTATGACCGGGAAAATGACTGGGCGCTGAAGGATGCGCAGGGACTCGAAACGAGGATATGCATTATCAGGAAACTGTACTGAAACAGTATCGTGCTCTCCGAAGAAAAGGCTATAATACAGATATCATCAATATGGAACATGAGCTGTCCAGGTACCGTTTGGTAACGGCACCGATGGCCTACATGTTTTATCATGGATATGCCGAAAAGCTTCGCACTTTTGCAAAAAACGGTGGTACTTTGGTAATTTCCTACTGGTCCGGACTTGTAGATGAAACAGATAAATGCTATCTGGAGGGAACCCCTCACGGACTGATGGAAGCAGCTGGTATCCGTACGGAAGAGATCGATGCACTTTATGACTGGGAAGAAAACGTAGGTATCCCGGAAACAGGAAATCATCTCAGAATTACAGAAAGCTATACCTGCAAAAATCTCTGTGAGCTTGCAAAGGTTTCCGATGCGGAAGTACTGCTGCGTTATGGAAGGGATTTCTATCAGGTGTATCCGGTACTGACTCACAAGAAATACGGAAAGGGCCATGTTTATTATGTGGCGGCAGATATGGAAGCAGCCTTTTATGAGGATTTTCTGGGAAGGGCAGCAGAGGAAGCAGGCGTGAAGATGCCGCTTACATTTATACCGGAAGGTATTTCTGTGACAACCAGAGAAAATGAGGATACGGAATATCTGTTTATCCAGAACTTCGGAGAAAAGACAGAAACAGTTTCTGTCTCGGGGGATTACGAAGTTCTCTACGGATCAACAGATGAAAATATTGCTCCGCTTGCCACCAGGATTTTAAAGCGGAAAAAATAATCACAGTAAAAAACACAGCAAAAAGTATAAAGCATATTTGTTTTCGGACGGTATGCTTTTTACTGCTGTCTGGGAAAGAGAAGGTAAAATGGCAGGTACACCAAAAGAAGAGATAAAAAGAATAGCGGATCAGTTTGCATTTACCGGAGAACTGGTTTCCTGCGGCCCCTGCGGAAGCGGGCATATCAACGAAACCTATATGCTTAGATATCGGATCGGAGAGATGGGGTCCATTAAGGTGATCCTTCAGAAGATCAATCGGGAGATCTTTCAGAAACCGGAAGAACTGATGGAGAACATTGCCGGAGTCACCGGGCATCTGAAAAAGAAAGTTCTTCAGAAGGGAGGAGATCCGGAACGGGAGGTTCTGAACCTGATTCCGACAAAGGACGGGAAGGCATTCCTGACAGATGAAAACGGAGAATGCTGGAGAGCTTATATTTTATTACCGATGCAGTAAGCTATGATCTGGCAGAAAAACCGGAGGATTTTTATGAAAGTGCAGTTGCATTTGGAAAATTCCAGGAAATGCTAGCAGATTACCCGGCAGAGACTCTGCATGAAACGATAAAGGATTTCCATGATACAAAGAAACGTTTTTCAGACTTTGAAAAATGCCATAGAGAAGGACAGCCGCCATCGTGCTGCATCCGTAAAAGAAGAGATCGCATTTGCGTTTCAGCATGAGTATCTGGCAAATGTATTCGGTGAGCTTCTGGCAAAAGGTGAGGTGCCCCTTCGGGTAACGCACAACGATACGAAGCTGAATAACGTTATGATCGACTTGGAAACAGGAAGGGGAATCTGTGTAGTGGACCTGGACACGGTTATGCCGGGACTTGCATGAATGATTTTGGAGATTCCATTCGTTTCGGGGCCAGCACTGCATTGGAGGATGAGAAAGATTTAAGCAAAGTTTCCTGTGATATGGAGCTCTATGAAATCTATGTAAAAGGCTTTCTGGAAAGCTGTGGAGATAAGCTTAGTGCAAAAGAGATCGAGATGCTTCCCATGGGAGCTAAGGTGATGACTTATGAATGTGGCATTCGCTTTCTTACCGATTATCTGGAAGGAGATCATTATTTTAAGATCGACCGGGAAGAACACAATCTGGACCGCTGCCGCACACAGTTTAAGCTGGTGGCTGATATGGAACAGAAATGGGATACTATGCAGACGATCGTGAAAAAATATCAGAAATAAAAAAACAGGGATTTTTACAATGGAGGTAAAGTGATGAGCGAAACAAAAGGAAGAGTGACCATTCCGACAGATCTGGATGTGATCCCGGAGACACTGAAAATGCTGGATGAGTGGGGTGCAGATGCCATCCGTGACTGTGACGGAACGGAATTTCCAGCAGAGCTGAAGAAAACCGGCGCAAAGATTTATGCAACTTATTATACCACCAGAAAGGACAATGCCTGGGCAAAGGCCCATCCGGAAGAAATCCAGCAGATGTATATCATGACATCCTTCACACGGCAGTGTCGGATACTCTGGAAATCCATCTGATGGATCATCTGTATCCGGATATGCTGGCTGTGAATACAAGAGATGATATCAGAAGATGGTGGGAAGTCATTGACCGGACTACAGGGGAAGCTGTCAGTACAGAGGAATGGTCATACGATGAAAAAACGGAAATGTTGTGATCAGCCGGCGAAAGAGTTTCATGAGTATACGGTAAGTTTTCTTTGCATATATCATGTGGGATCCGGTACATATGTACAATGCAGTTGTCAATGACTGGAAGGATGTAGAGCCTCAGATCACTTTTGATGTGCGTCAGCCCGCAACACGTGCACATTCCATGGATCGCCTCCGCAGATTTCTGGATTCCCATGATTATGTGAATGTAGTACGATTTACTACATTTTTCACCAGTTCACACTGATCTTTGATGAGATGGCACGGGAAAAATATGTAGACTGGTTTGGATATTCCGCTTCGGTGAGCCCCTATATTCTGGAACAGTTTGAGCAGGAAGTGGGATATAAGTTCCGTCCGGAGTTTATCATTGATCAGGGATATATGAACAACACCTACCGTATCCCATCAAAAGAATTTAAAGATTTCCAGGCTTTCCAGAGACGGGAAGTGGCGAAGCTTGCAAAGGAAATGGTAGACATTGTCCATGAATACGGAAAAGAGGCCATGATGTTCATGGGCGATCACTGGATCGGTATGGAGCCCTTTATGGATGAGTTTGCTTCCATCGGGCTGGATGCGGTAGTGGGAAGCGTCGGAAACGGAGCGACCCTACGTTTGTTCAGTGATATTAAACATGTAAAATATACAGAGGGAAGATTTCTGCCGTACTTTTTCCCGGACACCTTCCATGAGGGCGGGGATCCTGTAAAAGAGGCAAAAGTAAACTGGGTGACTGCAAGAAGAGCTATCCTTCGAAGTCCGATCCAGAGAATTGGATACGGCGGTTATTTGAAACTGGCTCTGGAATTTCCGGATTTTGTACAGTATATCAAGGAAGTCTGCCAGGAATTCCGTGTGCTCTACGACAATATCCAGGGAACCACACCATACTGTGTAAAACGTGTGGCTGTTTTAAATTGCTGGGGAAAAATGCGCTCCTGGGGCAACCATATGGTACATCATGCCATCTATTACAAGCAGAATTATTCCTATTTCGGAATTATCGAGGCATTAAGCGGTGCGCCTTTTGATGTGTCCTTTATCAGCTTTGATGATATCCGTCAGGATAAAGATCTGCTGAATGATTTTGATGTGATCATCAATGTAGGTGATGCGGATACTGCACAGTCCGGTGGTGAGAACTGGGCAGATCCGGAAATCCTACAGCAGTGCGGAAATTTGTCTATAATGGCGGCGGATTTATTGGCGTCGGTGAACCGGCAGCTCATCAGTGGCAGGGAAAATCTTCCAGCTGGATGACATCCTTGGTGTAGAGGAAGAAAGAGGATTTAATCTTAATACCGATAAATACAACTGGGAAGAGCATAAAGATCATTTTATCCTGAAGGATACAGATGGAACCGTAGATTTCGGTGAGGGGAAAAAGAATATCTTTGCACTTCCGGATACGAAGATCCTTATCCAGAAAGATCAGGAAGTCCAGATGGCAGTAAAAACCTTCGGAAAAGGCCGGGGCGTTTATATCAGCGGACTTCCGTACAGCTTTTGCAACAGCCGTATTCTTTACAGAGCCGTACTCTGGTCAGCGGCAGCGGAAGGTGAGCTTCACCGTTGGTTTTCTTCCAATTATAATGTGGAAGTACATGCTTATGTGAAAAATAAAAAGTATTGTGTGGTAAACAACACCTATGAGCACAGGACACTACGGTTTACACAGGGGATGGAAAGAGCTTTGACCTTCATCTGGAAGCTAATGAGATCCGCTGGTATCAGATCTGAGAAAGCAGGATACAGGTTTACTGATAAAGAAAAGCTGTGAAATTGTCTGAGGGCGTTGACAGAGAAAAAAACTTATAATATAATAAATCCATTCCAAAAGTAGGAAACAAAGCTGTTGTAATAGAGAAAATCTATTATAACAGCTTTTTGTTATTGCTGACAAACAATTTTACTTACAAAGAGGAGGGATTTATGAACAAAAAGATCAAAACCCTGTTTTGCAGAAAAAGAGTGCTTTTTCTCCGGAAAATAAAAGCAGAAAAAGCAGTATTGTGATAAAATAAAAGAAAAATATTTCAAAGATAAAATGATCAGAAGAAAAGAGGCAGATAGATTATGACAAAAGCAGAAAAAAGACACTGAAGCTTCCAGCAGAGAAGCCTCAGTATATTACAGTAAATGATATTACTTACGCACAGGTGGACTCCTGGTTCGGACATTGCAGGCGGGATCTGAAACTGGATATAATCTATCCAGAAACAAAAGATGGAAAAATCTATCCCTGCATCCTCTGGATCTGCGGAGGCGCATGCTGATGATGGATAAATCCGCACATAATCTTTATCTGAGCAGACTGGCATCCAGTGGTTTGTAGTGGCAAGTGTGGAGTATCGTACTTCCAATCAGGGCCCGTATCCCATGCCGCTGCAGGATGTAAAGGCAGCTATCCGTTATCTGAAAGCCCATGCAGACCGGTTCCGCATCAACAAAGAGCAGATAGGAGTTATGGGAGAGTCTGCCGGAGGATATCTTACCTGTATGGCTGCGCTGGACAATGATCCGGCTCTGGATGTGGGAGAGTATCTGGAAGAATCCAGTAAGGTACAGGCTGCCTGCCCATGGTATCCGCCTACGGATCTTTCCGCATTTCCGTGTGAATCTGCAGAAAAATGTGCTTCTTCCGCAGAATCCCTTCTGCTTGGATTTAATTCCATGTTAAATAAAGAAAAGGCATACCAGAGCAGTCCGGTTTCCAAGGTTACGAAGGATGCACCGCCATTTCTGATCATCCATGGCAACTGCGATCAGGTCGTTCCTTATGTTCAGTCGGAAACTTTATACGGACTTCTGGAGAAAAAAGACTGTGATGTTACTTTGCTGACACTGGATGGTGCAGACCATGCAGATATCCAGTTTTCCAGGATGAGGTATGGAACCGGATCGCAGATTTTTCCATGAAAAACTGAAATAAATAAAAGACAGGAGCACAGATCATCCAGCAGTTGTTGTAAATATGTGATCTTGAAAAGACTAAAATAGAAAAGAGAAACACAAATGATAACATTAAACGATTATCTGTATTCCGGAGATACTCTTCTCCGGATACTGAAGAAATACATTCGGGATCTTAGGATAGAGGCGAAGGAAAAACACAATGAGATCGATCTGGTACACTGTAATTTTTTGATCCAGATCCAGGAGCTTCTGGAGCATAATGATTTCCTCACTGCCCAGTCTCAGAAGATTCGGGAATTTTATAAATATATGGCAGGGGAATATCCGTTTCTGGCGTTTACCTTCAAGGGAAGAATCAAATCCCTGATCCGTGCGGAGGAAAAATTTAACGGATATGTAGTAGAATTTATTTATGACTACTATAAAGAATATGGGGAATATCCTTCTGTATCCCAGATCAAGGAACGGTTAAGCTGTTTCCGCGATTTTATTGCCTACAGGATCGTTATCGCCATGCCCAGATGTCATCTGAAAAATGGTGAGAATGTCAGAGAAGAAGAGCTTCGTTATCTTTATGAGATCGCCAATATACTTCCGGGATTTCTGGAAGAAAGAGGATTTACCGCAGAGCCGGCCAGAGGAGTGCAGGAAAGTACATCGCCACTGCTCAGCAGAGAAGCAAAGCCTTACTATAGGGATTACATCTGTAATAACAGTGAGGATGATTATCAGTCTCTGCATATCACGTTTTATGATAACAGTTCCCGAAGCTATATGGAAGTACAGCTGCGGACCAAAGAAATGGATGATGTTGCGGAGATTGGTTCCGCCAACCATTTAAGCTATGAGAAAAAACAGGAAAGTGAACGCAGGAGAAGGGACGCGGTTCCCCAGGGGGAATGTATCTATTTTGACGAGGCCTATGAGCGGGGTATGCGGCTTCTTGGACTGGATCTTGCTGCGCTGGACGTTAATATGTTTGGTGCGGTAAACAACAGCCTGATCAATGATGGCTGCGGACTGTTCCGCGGAAGGATGATCCTTCCTTATGAGCATCTTTCCCGTTTTCAGAATGATATCGTTGACTGAGGAGGATGACATGAAAGACTTGACAAAAGGGAAGCCTTCCACATTGATCCTGTCCTTTGCGCTTCCTGTATTTCTGGGAAATCTCTTGCAGCTGACGTACAGCCTGGCAGATACCCGGATCGTGGGAAGCTTTCTTAAAGAAGATGCGCTGGCGGCAGTAGGGGCCACCAGCCTTTAAGCGGTCTGATCATCGGTTTTCTGATGGGCCTTGCAAATGGATTTGCCATTGTTACCGCACAGAAATTCGGTGCCGGAAACCGGGAAGAAGTACGAAAATCTTTTGCGCTGTCTCTTGTAATGGGCAGCGTGATTTCTCTGATCCTGACTGTTTTGGGACTTTTGTTTCTGCATCCGATCCTGAGGTTCCTGAATGTTCCGGATCATTTGACGGGAACTGCCAGGCAGTATATCTTTATTATTATCGCAGGTATGCTGGCAACGTTCTTTATGATACCTGCGCGGCATCTCTGCGCGCACTTGGGGATACGGTGACGCCTCTTGTGATCCTGGCGGTGTCTGTAACTTTAAATATCGCAGGAGATCTGTTTTTTATTCTGGTAGTAAAAGCAGGAGTTCAGGGAGCGGCCGTTGCCACGGTACTTTCACAGACGCTGGCATTTCTGATATGCTGGTTTTACATGATCCGCAGGTATGAGATCCTACGGCTGAAAAAAGAGGATTTTTTCGGTCTCGAAAGAAATATGATGAAAAATATGCTGAGTGCCGGACTTTCTATGGGACTTGTAAGCTCTCTTGTAAATCTTGGTACACTGGCACTTCAGACCTCCATCAATCGGCTGGGAAGAGATATCATTGTGGCACATACAGCAGCTCGTAAGATCACAGAGATGTTTATGATCATGTTTGGCGTGTTCGGCCAGACCATGGCGATCTTCTGCGGCCAGAACGCAGGTGCAGGGAGGATGGACCGGGTACGCCATGGAATCGGTCTTGCAGTTCTGTATACCTGTATCTGGTCCGTGATGACTGTGATCTTCAGTTTTACCATTGGAAAACAGCTGATCTATCTGGTCACAGGAAGCCATAATGAAACGGTGATCCGCAATGCCGCCAATTATCTTAAATTTGATACGATCTTTTATTTCGTAACGGCTGTGATCAGTGTCCTCAGAAATGCTATGCAGGGCCTTGGAGAAACGGTAATCCCTCTGGTTTCCAGTGCGCTGGAGATGATCGGAAAAGTAGTGATCGCGGTGACTCTGGTGCCACTTCTCGGATATACCGGCGTGATCGTAGCAGAACCGATAGTCTGGGTCATTATGGTGATCCCGCTGATCGTGAAGATACTTAAGATGCCTGAATTAAAGAAAACAGTCTGAGAGATTCGAAGATCCGATGAGAAAGATTCGCGTGAAAAATAAAAAGCACATTGTATGGAATGAGCCGCCACCGGAAAGTATGACTTTTGGGGTGGTTCAACCATAGCAATGTGCTTTCTTTAATTTTACATAGTTGTTGCAGCTTCTTTTGCGTTTTCCTTTTCAGGAAAGATATGTCTGAAAATAAAACGTACGATCGGACCTGCATAGATCAGCTGCCAGAAGAATGCCATCGGGAAGTTGAATGCGGTTGTCTGAAGCCATACAGCTACGAACTGATTTCCTGCATCCTTAAAGAGAATGGTTGCGGCAAGACTCATTAATGGGCACATGAAAGCAACGGAAGGAACGGAGATCGCAAGGATCTTGCTGAAGGGATGACAGCTTTTGAAATCTACCATGCGCATTGCACAACCAAAAGCAAGCTTGGATACAAGGAAGAAGTCAAGGATAAATGCGATCGGTCCCATGATCACCAGCTCATGAAAAGCGTCAAGGAACACGCGGTTTGTCATACTCCCTGTGTTCAGGGAAATGTTATAGCAGATCATGGCGTAAACCATGAAAAATACCATGATAAGGGTAAAGATAACTTCCTGAAATTTGTTTTTTGGCATAAAAAATCCTCTTTTAAAATGATTAAGTGATAATGTAAAACCTCAGAGCATGTGTTGTTCGTTAATCATTCAGGAGAATGTGCGTTTCCAATATATGACAGGATTTTGTCATAAACCATATTCGGTTTTTTGACCAGATCAAACTGCGAAGCAGTTATTTGGCTGTAAACAGGCAGCAGAGCGGTTTACGAATATCCGCTTGATACCGGCGATTATGATATCATAAGCAGCAAAGCCTTGTCAATAAGTAAAATTCGCAACATCCTGCGGAATGTTCTGAAAAAACATGGAAATATCAGAAGAGTAATTGAGAAAAAAATGGCAATAACTCCTCTTGACCGTTAAAGTTAGATATAGTAAACTTGTAAACAGTTAGCGGATTCTAACTAATGCGTAAAATTTGTGGCGGGCCGTATCCCCTGACAAAATGCGGCCTGAACAGGAGTTACGGACAGGGCGAAAAGACCAGACAGGAGGATAAATATCAAATGGATTATTTAGAGATTGAGAAGGTCATTGGAAGAGAGATTATTGATTCAAGAGGAAATCCGACCGTAGAGGCAGAGGTTTATCTGGCAGATGGAACGGTCGGAAGAGGAGCAGCACCAAGCGGAGCGTCCACAGGAGAATTCGAAGCACTTGAGCTGAGAGATCAGGATAAAAGCCGTTTTGGAGGAAAAGGTGTTTCGAAGGCCATTGAAAATATCAATACAGTAATTAATGATGCGCTGGCAGGAATGGATGCATCTGATATTTATGCAGTGGATGCTGCCATGCTCAAAGCAGATGGAACAAAGGACAAATCAAAACTGGGCGCAAATGCCATTCTTGCGGTTTCTATTGCGTGCGCACGTGCGGCTGCGATTTCTCTTGACATCCCCCTTTACAGATTTCTTGGTGGGGTGAACGGAAACAGACTTCCGGTTCCGATGATGAATATCCTAAACGGTGGTGCACATGCTGCGAATACCGTTGATGTTCAGGAATTCATGATCATGCCGGCAGGAGCACCAAGCTTTAAAGAGGGACTTCGCTGGTGTACGGAGGTATTCCACGCTCTTGCTGCACTTCTGAAAGAAAAAGGCCTTGCAACAAGCGTTGGAGATGAAGGTGGTTTTGCACCAGACCTTGGAAGCGATGAGGAAGCCATTGAGTACATCCTTGAAGCAGTGAAAAAAGCAGGATATGAGCCTGGAAAGGATTTTGTACTTGCCATGATGCTGCATCCAGTGAGTGGAAAGGAAACAAAAAGGGGGAGTATGTTCTTCCGAAATGCGGAAAGAAATTTACATCTGCGGAGCTTGTTGATCACTGGAAAAATCTGATCGAAAAATATCCGATCTACTCTATTGAGGATGGCCTTGATGAGGAAGACTGGGAAGCTGGCAGATCATGACAAAAGAACTTGGAGGAAAAGTACAGCTTGTAGGTGATGACCTGTTTGTTACAAATACAGAGCGTCTTGAGAAAGGTATCAGCCTTGGCTGCGGAAATTCTATTCTGATCAAACTGAATCAGATCGGTTCTGTATCTGAGACTCTGGAAGCCATCAAAATGGCACATAAAGCTGGCTATACAGCGATTTCTTCCCATCGTTCCGGAGAGACAGAGGATACAACCATTGCAGATCTTGCAGTGGCACTGAATACCTGCCAGATCAAGACAGGAGCTCCTTCCAGAAGCGAACGTGTGGCAAAATATAATCAGCTTCTCCGTATTGAGGAAGAGCTTGGTGATGCAGCAGTATATCCGGGATTCCGGGCATTCAATATCAAGAGATAAGATCATAACTAACACATTTCTCAAAAAGGTACGCTTTGGCGTGCCTTTTTGGCGAAAATAAGGTTGCCAGATTTCTCAAAATAGTATATTATGATTTACAGCCGTGTGAAAAAATAAAATTGAATATTGGAGATGCTATGAAAGAATACGTAAATACTTTTATGCGTTACAGGTTTCTTCTGGGAGAGCTTGTAAAAAAAGGAATCAAACTGAAGTACAGACGTTCCTATCTTGGTATCATCTGGTCTCTTCTTGAGCCGTTGCTTACCATGATCGTACTGACGATCGTATTCGGTACCCTGTTTGGAAACAAGGATCGGACATTTCCTGTATATATCCTGACAGGACGTCTTTTGTACACATTCTATTCCAGTGCCACAAAAGCGGCATTGAAATCAGTAAGAGCGAATTCGGCAATGATCAAGAAGTTTATGTGCCAAAATATCTCTATCCGCTGTCAAGTGTACTTTTTAACTATGTGATCTTCCTGATCTCACTGATCGTGCTGGTTCCGGTAGGAGCAGTACTTGGTGTGGAGCCGACACTTTATATGCTCCAGATCCCGATCGCGCTGATCCTGGTATTTCTGTTGTCTTATGGTTGTGGAATGATCCTTGCTACGATTGGTGTTTTTTTCAGAGATATGGAATATCTGTGGTCAGTAGCGCTGATGCTGATCATGTATACCTGTGCGATCTTTTATTATCCGTCCAGACTGCTGAAAAGTGGTTTTTCATGGATCCTGAAATATAATCCGCTGTACTGTACCATCGATGTTTTTCGTTCGGGAATGTTCGGAGAGCCGATGAATCTTCATTATGCGGCATACGCACTGGTATTTAGCCTTGTGACGATTGCATCGGAATGTTCTGTTTCAAGAAGAAACAGGATGAATTTATCCTTTATATTTAACAGGAGAAAAATATGGAAAAACCTGCAGTAGTTGTAGATAACGTAAGTATGAAGTTTAATCTCAGTAAAGAAAAGGTAGACAGCCTGAAGGATTACGTGATTAAATTCTTAAAAAAAGAAATTAAATATAATGAATTCTGGGCTCTTCAGAATGTTGATTTTGAGGTGAAAAAAGGTGACCGTGTAGGAATCCTGGGACTTAACGGAGCAGGAAAAAGTACTCTGCTCAAAGTAATTGCCGGTGTATTCAAGCCTACCGAAGGCAAGGTGGTCCGAAACGGACGTCTGGTCCCTCTTCTGGAACTGGGAGCCGGTTTTGATTCGCAGTATACAGGACGTGAGAATATTTTTCTGTATGGTGCGATGCTCGGATATTCCAAGAAGTTTCTGGAATCGAAATTTGATGAGATCGTTGAGTTTTCTGAACTGAAGGAATTTATCGATGTCCCTATTAAGAATTATTCTTCCGGTATGAAGGCAAGACTTGGATTCTCCATTGCCACACTGGTATCACCGGATATCCTGATCCTGGATGAAGTCCTTTCTGTAGGAGATGCCAAATTCCGGAAAAGAGTGAAAAGAAAGTCTTAAGTATGTTTGATAAGGGAGTTACGGTACTGTTTGTATCCCATTCTCTGGAACAGGTACAGCGCTTGTGCAATAAAGCAATGATACTTGAAAAAGGAAAACTGATCGCATATGGAGATATTGATGAGATCTCGGCCAAATATGCGGAGATGATCAGATAAAGAACAGAAGGCGGCCCAGGCAGTCGCATAAATAAAAAGAACCGGACAGTGAACGGTTTGAATAGCAGATAGCCAGACGATTTGCGGAAATGATGCAAATGTCTGGCTATTGTGTTATTATATTACGAAGAAAACAGGGAGGCAAAAAGATGACTTTACAGCAGATCCTTGAAAAGGTAAAAAAAGGCCAGCTCTCTGTGGAACATGCAGAGGACCTTCTGAAAAAAGAGGGATATGAAGAAATGGATTATGCGAAGCTGGATACTACCCGAAAAGCGCGGACCGGTTTTGCGGAGGTAGTTTACTGTGCGAGAAAAGCGGACGAACATCTTTTGAATATCTATCAGAAGCTTTATGAGGAAGATGGAGAAGTCTTTGGAACAAGGGCGTCAGAACATCAGTATGAACTGGTAAAAAAGGTTCTTCCTGATGTGGTTTATGACCCGGTTTCCGGAATTTTGAAGATTGAAAAAGAGAAGGAGCATATCGGAAAGGTGGCAGTGTGTACAGCCGGAACAGCAGATATTTCTGTTGCGGAGGAAGCTGCCCAGACAGCAGAGTATTTCGGCACACATGTGGAGAGGATCTATGATGTGGGAGTCAGTGGTATGCACAGACTTTTTTCCAGGCTGGATACCATCCAGGAGGCTAACTGTGTGGTTGCGGTAGCAGGAATGGAGGGTGCGCTGGCAAGTGTTATGGGTGGTCTTGTGAAACGTCCGGTGATCGCGGTACCTACTTCTGTGGGATATGGCGCCAGCTTTCATGGATTGTCAGCGCTTCTGACAATGATCAATTCCTGTGCCAACGGAATTGCAGTAGTAAATATTGACAACGGATTTGGGGCAGGATATCTGGCAACCCAGATCAATCGCCTTGCGGAGGGAAAATAAATGAGAAACAAATTATATCTGGAGTGTACCTCCGGGATCAGCGGGGATATGACAGTTGCGGCTCTTCTGGATCTGGGTGCAGATCAGAAAAAACTGGTGAGAACTCTTAAAAGTCTGCCGGTAAAAGGTTTCGACATAAAGATCAGCCGTGTGATGAAATCAGGGATCGATGCCTGTGATTTTGATGTACTACTGGATCATGATCATGAGAATCATGATATGATATGAAATATCTGTATGGGCATGATGGAGATTCTCACAGCCAGGATCATGAGGAACATCATTATCAACATAGTCATGAAGCCCTGGAAGCCCATGAGCATCCCCATTCTCATGAACATCATGTACAGGAAACCCATGGAAACAGTCATATATATACAGAAACGATGCATTCCCACCACGGACACCATCACCATGAACACCGTGGCCTTAACGAGATCATGGAGATTATCGACCATGCAGATATGACAGATCGTGCGAAATCCTATGGAAAAAGAATTTTTAAGATTCTTGCCGAGGCAGAAGCAAAAGCCCATAATGTACCGGTGGATCAGGTCCATTTCCATGAAGTGGGTGCAGTGGATTCCATTGTGGATATTCTTTCTGTTGCAATCTGTATGGATGATCTGGATGTGGAGGAAGTGATCGTTCCAAGACTTTGTGAGGGTAGCGGAACGATTCGCTGTCAGCACGGAATCCTTCCGGTGCCGGTACGGCGGTAAGTAATATTGTAAGTGCTCATCAGCTGAAGCTGCATATCACATCAGTGCAGGGTGAACTGATAACGCCTACAGGAGCAGCCATTGTGGCGGCATTCCTTACATCAGAAAAACTGCCTGAAGATTTTACGGTGGAGAAGATCGGTATCGGAGCAGGCAAGCGCCAGTATGAGTGCCCGGGAATTCTCCGTGCCATGCTGATCCGGGAATCCGGGGAGGAGGCTTCAGGCAATGATGCTTGTACGGAAACAGACACCATTATAAAGCTGGAATCCAACATTGATGACTGTACAGGAGAAACGCTTGGCTATGTTATGGAGCTTCTGTATGATGCAGGAGCCAGAGAGGCCAATTACATGCCTGTATTTATGAAGAAAAACCGTCCGGCATGGCTGCTTACCGTTCTATGTAAAAAAGAACAGGTTTCAGCGATGGAGCAGATCATTTTCAGAGAAACGACAACCATTGGGATCCGTCGCCAGGAGATGGAGAGAACCATTCTGAAAAGAGAGAAAAGAACGGTTACAACCCCGCTGGGAAATGTAGAAGTGAAGGTCTGCACTTTTGACGGACAGGAATATTATTATCCGGAATACGAAAGCGTAAAAAAACTTTGTGAAAAAACAGGGATTTCTTATAAAGAAGTATATCATATGGCTGTGCGGGGATAAGATCGGGTTGGTTGCCTTGTATAATGCACTTACATATTGACACCTTTTCGAAAAAACTATATAAATGTATATAGAAAGATTATTGCCGAACAGAAACAGCTGGCAATGATACAGTAAGGCA
>ENA-OQAS01000381-OQAS01000381.1-human-gut-metagenome-genome-assembly--contig:-NODE-381-length-23417-cov-3.919064_pt1 | contig 23417 bp, 36 predicted proteins | sample MGYA00242733_ERZ504523 | MGnify/ENA primary metagenome ERZ504523 (study PRJEB26092, sample SAMD00036239) | human gut metagenome | host: Homo sapiens | study: EMG produced TPA metagenomics assembly of...
AAACGGAAGTTCTTGCCGACGTCACGCAGGAAGTCGATGACGTTCATGGAGGCCGTCCAATCGTAATTGGACACGAAACGGACCGGGTTGCTGCCTTCCACTTCGAGAATGCGCCGATCTGCGCCTTCAGACGCTCGGCCCAACCAGCCACGACGTCTTTCGGATTGAGCGTACGTTCGCCCGATTGGCGAGGATCGCCGATCAAGCCGGTGGCGCCGCCGACCAGGGCAATCGGATGATGGCCTGCTGCCTGAAGGTGACGCATGTTGATGAGCTGCACCAGATTGCCGATATGCAGAGAGGCAGCGGTCGGATCGAAACCGCAATAATAGGAAATGGGATCTCCGTTCAACGCTTCGGCGAGTCGATCCCTGTCAGTGGACTGGGAAATCAACCCGCGCCATTCCAGTTCATCGAGGACGGACTCGAAACCGGCCTCCTTGAAATCGATGACGTGAGCCATAGCTGTGTTTTCTCCCTATTGAATTGCGGATGATACTGCGTTTTACGCACCCTACAGTTTCGCAGAAGATGAAGACAGGCACACGCGGTGTTTCCCCATCATCCACCAACCATCGTGCATACGGGTAAAGTTAGAAGGAGCATCCCCATATCAAGAAGGGAGATACCTGCATGGACCGCAAAGGCATGAAGGTTGCGGCTAAAAAAGCCAGAGACAACATTATTGGATAATAGTCGCCATTTGCCTGTTCGCTTCGGTGTTCGGTGTTGCGTACACTTCATCGACGCTCTCGGTCAGCACCAACATTTCGATCAGCACCCCGCAAACGGAGGATTCCACGCAATCCAACGACATGTATGACGTATTGCAGGATCTTGCCGTAGGCAATGAAAACGATGCCCGTGAAAAGGTCAAGCAAAACCAAGAGCAGATCGTCAACAACGATACCGATGCCACGTTCGGCCGTCGCCGCGGAGTAATCGCGTCCCTGCTCAACTCGTTTGCATCCGGCTCGATGGTGATCGCCGTGGCCGACGCCATTAATTCCGTCACCCATAACGGCGGCGTCTCCATCGCCGTGCCGGTAATACTCTCGCTGGCCGTCTACATTTTCGTCTGGCTGTTCATTCAAGAAACATACCGCATCGTCATGGCACGTATGCTGTTGGAAGGACGTTCCTATAACAAGCTTCCGGCAAGTCGCTTCTTCTACCCATTCACACGCGCAAATGGCCGCGCATGGCATGGACCATGTTTGTGGAAAACGTGTTCCTGTTCCTTTGGAGTCTCACCATCGTCGGCTTCTTCATCAAGCAATATTCCTACCGTATGGTGCCGTACATCGTTGCGGAGAATCCGAATATCGAGCTTTGGACGCCATTCGCTTGTCCCGACGCATGATGAAAGGGCATAAATGGGAATGCTTCGTGGCGGACTGCTCGTTCCTCGGCTGGTACCTGCTCAACCTTATCACCTTCGGCTTGAGCGGCATCTTCTATTCCAATGGCTACAATGCCGCATTCTTCGCGGAATACTATGTGTACGTGCGTTCGATGGCCAAGACTACCGGCATTGCAGGCAGTGAGATGCTCAACGACGAATACCTGTACTTCAAGGCCGACCCGCAGACGCTCCATACCACGTACGCCGATGTCGCCCAATCCGTAGCACAGCTGGAACAGAATCTTGTTCCAGCGCCCAAGCCGCATGGATTCACAGGATTTCTTTCTGAGTGGCTTGGCATCCGCATTCTGCATGCCAGCGCAGTGAACCGCTATGAAGAGTATCGTGAGAATCTTCACCAGATGCAGATCGGCGAGAATATTCTGAATGGCTCCATTTATCCGGGGCGTCTTGCGCCTGCTCCGATGCCGTTCAAATTCCGTGAATCACGTACCATCAGCGCCGACCGCAGCTACTCACTGGTCAATCTGATCATGATGTTCTTCATCTTTTGCTTCGTCGGCTGGGTGTGGGAGGTAAGTCTCGCATTTATTTCCGAAGACATGTTCGTGAACCGTGGCACGCTGCATGGCCCTTGGCTGCCCATCTATGGCACCGGCGGAGTGATCATTCTGGTTCTGCTCAAAAAGCTGCGCGAAAAGCCAGCGCTTGAATTCGTCGCGGCTATGGTGCTGTGCGGCTGCTTGGAATACTTCTCATCGTGGTATCTGGAGATGACGCATGATGGTCAACGCTGGTGGGATTACACCGGATACTTTCTAAATATCAACGGCCGTATCTGCGCCGAAGGATTATTGACGTTCGGCCTTGGCGGATTGGCCATCGTATATCTGCTGGCTCCGGCCCTCGACAACCTGCTCAGCAGAATCGATGCGCGAAAGCTTGGCATCGTGGCCGCCGTGCTGCTCGTGCTGTATTGCGCCGACCAAGTGTATTCCGCGCAACATCCGAATGTCGGTGCGGGCATCACCGACTACAAGGGATCGGACACGTCGCTGGAAGCGCCCACTCCATACGAAATCCGTAAACGATCCGGTGGACTGCCATAGCGTGATTGTCATGCAAATCGCATATCGCAAACAATAATGAAATCGCCTGTCGTTCTTTCGAGCGGCAGGCGATTTCATGCTGTTGCTTATCGCGCGATTATTTGCGACGCAGCATTTCGTGCAGAGTTTCGATGATCTTGCTGTATTTGATGGAATCCGTGAAACGCAGACGCGGGAATGCGTTAATCATACGACGCTGCTGCTTGTTCAGGATAGATGCGGCAGTGGCCTGCATATTGGCAAGAATCTCCTGCGAGGAGTCCGACCAATCCTGGACCTTGTCTTGCACCTTGTCGCGGAATTTGTCTCGGAAAATGTCTTTGCCCCATTGCAGGGAATCACCGGCTTTCTCCGCATATGCCTGCACGGTTTCGCTGAACTTCGCAAGATTGTCGGCCAAATCGATGATGCCAAGCACTGTAATAATGGTATCCGCGACGATAAACGCCATGAAAATCACGCACATCCAGTGCACTACTGGCAAAGGAATCATCTGTGTAATGCGATTCACTTCAGGCTGTATCACATCGGTGATGAGCACACCCAGCAGACCGAACACAATCGCTCCAAGCAAGCAAATGCGCCCTTGAATGTTGAATCGGCGATGACTGTAATCCCACCATCGTGCGTGGAATAGCTTTTCCATGCCCCATGACGTGACATATTCAAGCATGCATGCACCGATTGAAGAAATGAGAAAAACCGCGAAAGGATTATGCAGATCATGCAGCAGCACAATCGCAAGAACGGCTCCGCAACCGTAGATCGGGCAGATGGGACCATTCAGGAAGCCACGATTCACCAAGCGACGTTCCGAAACGGACACGAGAATCGATTCATATACCATCCGGCAAATGAATAGAACAGGAACCATAAGAACAGGTATTCCAGCATGAGCATGCTTTCGCGCCGTCACTTTCCACTTGTATGCATATTGACTTCGGCTTGTAGAAGCGCTCAAGACTGACCGTTTCCCGTGTGGCGCTGATCTTATCCGCGACAGTCACCAAATACCCTTCAAGATACCGAGGCGGTATCGGCGTCAAAGGAAACATATGATTCTCGATGCTGTCACGTTCCACTCTATTGAGATGGAAATCGCGCACGCATTGCGCATGGCGGTGCCACCATGGGTGAAACCATGCATACGATGACGGCCGCCATCATGCGCATGCCAGTCGTAAAGAAAATATCGTGCAGCAGAGCGGCGCGAATCAACGAATGCAAATCCACCTATGCCATAAGTGCAGCCTGTCAGCGATCCATACGGCCAGACAAGCCACACGGATGGAATGAGCAAACGTGGTGACCACGCCATGCTGGTAACAGACTCTTTCGATCTGCATATGATCATGGCACAGTATCTCCTGGCCGTGAAGTCGAACAAGCTGCTGTATCTGCGTTCGTGTCAGTGGCACCGCTTTGCCTTTGCTATGTACTGTTGCTGTAATTATTTGAGCAATGATTCCGGTGTCTTGTATGCCGGGCCGTCGCTGACGGAGTTGGCGAAGGCACGCAGCTGTTCGATGGCGGTTTTCGCGGAAACGATCTGCTCGCGCACGCGCAGCGGAGACGTGCCTCCCTTGCCATTGCGGGCGGAAACAGAACCTTCGGTGGATAGCACTTCGCGCACTTCGGGAGCCTTGTCGGCCGGAAGGAATTCCTTGAAGACCTCGATGAAGTCATCGTCGGTCAGGTCCCACAGTTCCTGGCCGCGGTCTTCGGCGATCTTCACGCATGCACCGGAAAGCTCGTGCGCGTGGCGGAACGGCACACCGTTCTTCACCAGCCATTCGGCGATGTCGGTGGCGAGGGCGAAACCGGTCGGCGCTTCCGCTTCGAGGCGTTCCTTGTTGAAGACCATGGTGCCGACCATGCCGGTGAACGCGGGAAGGAGCACTTCCAGCGTGTCGACCTGGTCGAACACGGCTTCCTTGTCTTCCTGAAGATCACGTGCATAAGCGGTGGGCAGGCCCTTCAGCGTGGTGAGAAGACCAGCCAGATCGCCGATGAGACGGCCGGACTTGCCTCGTGCAAGTTCCGCAATATCCGGTTCTTCTTCTGCGGCATGATGGACGAGCCGGTGGAATAGGCGTCGTCAAGGCGCACGAACGCGAACTCCTGGGTGTTCCAGATGATGATTTCTTCAGACAGTCGGCTGATGTCGACGCCTGCCATGGCTGCGATGAAAGCGAATTCGGCGACCAGATCACGACTGGCGGTGCCGTCGATGGAGTTCGCGGTTACCTTGGAGAAGCCGAGTTCGCGGGCCACGGCCACCGGCTCCAAGCCGAGGGTGTTGCCGGCGAGGGCGCCGGAACCATACGGGCTTGCGTCGATGCGCTTGTCCCAATCGGCAAGACGTTCCACATCGCGCAGCAGCGGCCACACGTGGGCCATGAGCTGGTGTGCGAGCAGCACCGGCTGGGCGTGCTGCATGTGGGTACGCCCCGGCATGACGGTGCGTCCGGCCTTTTCGGCCTGTTCGGTCAGTGTTGCGGCAAGGCCGAGCAGCATTTTGGCGATGACGCGGCTGTGGCGACGGAGCCACATGCGGATCAGCGCGGCGATCTGGTCGTTGCGGGAGCGCCGGCGCGGAGCTTGCCTCCAAGCTCGTCTCCGGCGTCTGCAGCAGTCCACGTTCCAATGCGGTGGCTTCGTCCTCATCGTCTTCGATCGGAGCGAACGCACCGGAATCGACACGGCGCTGCAGCTCGTCGAGAGCGTCTTCCATTCGCTGCAGCTCGTCGGCGGTCAATAGTCCCGCACGTCCGAGCGCACGGGCGTGGGCGCGTGAGCCTGCGATGTCGTCGTCGGCAAGACGCCAATCGAACTGGGTGGACTTGCTCAGTCGCGCGAGTTCCGGAGACGGGCCGGACTTGAAACGGCCGCCCCACAGGGCGAGGTGTTCACCATTGGTTGTGCTCTCGGTCATTGTTACTTCATTCTCCTTGCAGATATGACTGAGGGAGAGGATACCAGTCAGGATGGTCCTAACGGTACGCTCTCCCCCATTATCAAGACGATTCGGCGTAAAAACTCGCTTACTCGACGCTGTTTTCCGGAACCTCGATGCCATTGCCGAACTTGACGTCGCGGGCTGCGGCCACACGGCTCGGCAGACCGTAGATGTCGATGAAGCCGTTGGACGACTTCTGATCGAGCTGTCGCCGGAATCGTAGGTGCCAGATTGTAGTCATACAGCGAGGTGTCGGAACGACGACCGGTCACGACGCGCGGCCGCCATGCAGGATCATGCGGATTTCGCCGGAAACGTACTTCTGGGTGTCTTCGATGAAGGCGTTCAGGGACTGGGTTGCGGGGAGAACCACTGCGCATCGTAGACGAGTTCGGCCCAGCGCTTGTCGATGTCGCGCTTGATGCGGTGCTGCTCGCGTTCGAGGCAGCAGTTCTCGAGTTCCTGGTGGGCGGTGATCAGTGCGATAGCACCAGGAGCCTCGTACAGCTCACGGGACTTGATGCCGACCAGACGGTCCTCGATCAGATCGATACGGCCGATGCCCTGTGCGCCTGCGCGACGGTTCATCTCTTCGATGGCCTGCAGCGGGGTGACGTCGTGACCGTCGATCTTGACAGGAATGCCCTGCTTGAATTCGATGACGACTCATCTTCGACTGGCGGGAATGCCGGATCGTCGGTATAGGAGTAGCAGTCCTTGGTCGGGCCGTTCCACGGATCCTCAAGGAAGCCGGTTTCAATGGCGCGGCCCCACACGTTCTGGTCGATGGAGAACGGGCTCTTCTCGGTCTGCACGATCGGAAGCTTGTGCTCCTTGGCGAATGCGATCTCGACGTCGCGGGTCAGCGACAGGTCGCGGATCGGGCTGATGGCCTCAGTGTCGGATCAATGGAGGAGATGGACACCTCGAAACGGACTTGGTCGTTGCCCTTGCCGGTGCAGCCATGGGAGATGGTGTCGGCACCGAACTGGTGGGCGGCGCGCACGAGATGCTTGGAGATGAGCGGGCGGGAAATGGCGGAAACCAGCGGATACACACCCTCATACAGGGCGTTGGCCTTCAGCGCTTCATGCAGTATTCATTGGCGAATTCGTCGCGGGCGTCTACCACATACGCTTCAACGGCACCGCAGGCAAGCGCGCGCTGCTTGATGGTTTCGAGCTTTCGCCACCCTGCCGACGTCGAGGGACACGGCCACGACATCCTTGCCGGTGCGTTCCTTTAGGTATGAGATGGCGACGGAGGTATCCAGACCACCGGAATATGCCAAGACGAGACGATTCTGATCGCTCATGGTTTCCCTTTCTAACATCAAACGTTATTCATCAGTATATGCAATGCTCTGTATATTTATGCATATACGGTGCGTCGTGTCCACTATACGGCTATTCAGCCTTTGGACACGACGTCCAATAGCCATTGCGCACGCTGTTTCGCATAATCGTCATCGGCGCAGATCACCATGACGGTATCGTCCCCGGCAATGGTGCCGAGCACTCCATCGATGGGCTGCTTGTCGATCACACTTGCCACATACTGGGCCGCGCCAGACGGCGTGTGGACCACCACCAGATTCCTGGCCGCAGCGACCGAAGTGACCAGTCCCGAAAGCACACGATTCATCTGCTGTTCCGTTTTTGCATCAGGATTGGCCGACGCGCTTTCCTCCGGCTGTCTGCCCAGCGCATAGGCCACGGTTCCGTCAGCCAAACGGGTTTTGGTGGCATGGATCTCGTCAAGATCGCGGCTCAGGGTGGCCTGGGTCACTTCGATGCCTGATCCGCAAGAATCTGGGACAGCTGCGACTGCGAGGTGACGATGCGCGTCAGCAACGCCTGCTCGATGGCGCTCAATCGAGCGGCCCGTGTGGCAGGACGTTGCAGCGCAGGTGTTTGGTCCGTCATCAGGCCAGCAGGCTTTCATCGCCGCGGGCCTTGCCGGCAAGCCAAGTCAGCAGTGCCTTCTGCGCATGCAGGCGGTTACCGGCCTCATCCCAAACCACGGACTGTGGCCCGTCGATGACTTCGGAGGTGACTTCCTTGCACGGTATGCCGGCAGGCAATGCTGGAAGATGGCGTCTTCCTTGGCATAAGACATGAGTTCGGCGTCACCTGATAATCCCAGAACGCTTGGAACGGATGGCGTATTCCGATTCTTCGCCCATGGAAACCCATGTGTCGGTGAACACGCAGTCGGCGCCGGCGACCGCTTCCTTCGGATCGGTGGTCACCAACACGGAACCGCCGGTTTCGGATGCGATGGCTTCGGCATCGGCAACGATCTGCGGATCCGGCAGATAGCCGTTCGGCCCTGCGACACGCACGTTCATGCCGGCCACGGCGCCACCAAGCAGATAGGAGTTCGACATGTTGTTGGCCGCGTCGCCGAGGTAGGCGATGGTCTGGTTTTTCAGATTGTCGACGCCGCCACGATGCTCGGCAATGGTCTGGAAGTCGGCAAGAATCTGGCAAGGGTGGAATTCATCGGTCAAGGCGTTCACCACCGGATGGGTGGAATACTTGGCCATTTCCTCCACACGATCCTGGCCGAAGGTGCGCCACACCACGCCGTAGGCCATGCGGTCAAGCACGCGTGCGGTGTCGGCAACCGGTTCGCCACGGCCCAGCTGGGAGCCGGACTTGTCGATGACCAGCGGATAGCCGCCCAGTTCGGCAACGCCAATGGAGAAGCTGGAACGGGTTCGGGTACTCGGCTTGTCAAAGATCACCGCGATGCCCTGCGGGCCGGCGAATGGCTGATGGTAGAAACGGTCGTTGTGGAATTTGATGGCGAGTTCGAGCACTTGCTTCTGCTCTTCATGGTTGAGATCGTCATCGCGCAACATGTGGCGCAGTTCAGGAGTTGCCATTGTTGGCTCCTTTCAAAAATATCCAGTCTGCTTTGATTGCCGGCTATGTTCAGTCGTTGGGAAGATCCGTTGGAATCTTCGCGAGGATGGAGATGGCCTGATCGATGTCCTGTTCGGTCACCACCAGCGGAGGAACAAGACGAAGTGCATCTGGCGCCACCGCGTTGACGATCAAACCGTGTTCCAACGCCCAATTCATCGCCGCATGCGCGCATGGATGGGCGAGTTCGACCGCGTCGAGCAAGCCACGTCCACGCACGGAGACGAAAAGCGGATTGCCGCAAGCCATGATGCCGTCACGCAATTGCTGGCCACGTGCCTCGGCGTTGGCCACGAGACCGTCTTCCTCAATGGTTTCCAACGTGGCCATCGCGGCGGCCGCTCCGAGCGGATTGCCCGCAAAGGTGGAGCCGTGGGAGCCTGGGTGAACAGTGCGGAAAGCTTGGCGCCGAAGGAGATCATGCCACCCATCGGGAAACCGCCTGCAACGCCCTTGGCGAAGGTCACAATATCCGGAACCACTCCGCCCGCAAGATCCTCACGCTGGAATGCGAACCAGGATCCGGTGCGTCCGATGCCTGTCTGGACCTCATCGATGATGAGCAACGCGTTGTTGTCGTCGCACATCTGACGGGCCTTCTTCACATAGCCGGCCCCAAGCGGACGCACGCCAGCCTCACCTTGGATCAGCTCCATGATGACGGCGGCGACAGGACCTTTGCCATATTTGCCGGGACCGGTTTCGGCAAACGCGTCATGCAATGCGGCCTCGTCACCAGCTTCGACGAATTCGATATTGGGAACCAGCGGCTCGAACGCTTCTCGGATGGTGGGCTTCCACGTTGCGGACAAAGCGCCCATGGTACGTCCATGGAAGCCATGGGTCATGGCGATGATACGCGCCGGTTTGCCTCCAATGGCAGGCGATGCGCCCGGCAAGGTGCGGCCATACAGTTTGGCGAGTTTCAGTGCTGCCTCGTTGCCTTCCGCTCCGGAGTTGCCGAAATACACATGAGATCCCTCGGGGGCGCCGGCAAGCTCAATGAGCTTCGACGCCAGTTCAATCTGCGGTTCCGTGGCGAAGTAGTTGCTCACATGGGCGGCTTTGGCTGCCTGCTCGCTGACGGCCTTCACCCATTTCGGGTGGGCGTATCCGAGCGCGTTCACCGCGATGCCCGCAAGGAAATCGAGGTATTCATTGCCATCGATGTCCCAGATGTGCGCGCCTTCGCCATGATCCATAACACGCAGCGGAGTACCGAACACGTTCATGTGCACCCGGGAGTACTCCCCCAGCCACTTGGCGTCCTCGCTGCCGAGGTTTTCCAACTGTTCAGTTGCCATACGAACTCCTCATTTCAATACCGTCTTCGGGAACGACCATGGTTCCAATGCCGTCTGTGGTGAAAATCTCATTCAGGATGGAATGCGGTTTGCGTCCGTCGATGATGTGGGCGCGTGGCACGCCTCCATCGATGGCTCTGACGCAGGCTTCCATCTTGGGGCGCATGCCGCTCTCCAGATCCGGCAACATGTCGCGTAGGTTCTCCACGCCGATGCGACCAATCAGAGAATCCCTGTCCGGCCAATCGGCGTACAGGCCATCCACATCGGTCAGCACGACCAGCTTGCTGGCTCCAAGAGCGGCCGCAAGCGCCGCAGCCGCGGAATCGGCATTCACATTCAACACTTCGGTAGCATCATCCTCATTTGGAGCCACCGAGGAAACAACAGGAATGCGTCCGGCATTGATCAGGTCCTCAACCGCGGATGCGTCGACGCTCACCACGTCGCCGACCAAACCAATATCGGTTGGCGATCCATCGATGATCGGCTTGCGCTGCATGGCGGAAAACAGCGCACCATCCTCGCCGGAAAGACCGACCGCGAACGGACCATGGGCGTGATCAACCGACAAGTTCACGGGAAACCTTGCCCGTCAAAACCATACGCACCACATCCATGGCCTCCGGCGTGGTGACCCTCAGACCTCCCTTGAATTCCGACTTAATGCCCAAAGCCTTAAGCATGTGCGAGATCTGCGGGCCTCCGCCATGCACCACAACCGGATGCAAGCCGACCTGTCGCAGAAACACCATATCTTCAGCGAAACAGGCTTTGAGATGATCGTCGATCATCGCATTGCCGCCATATTTGATGACGATGCGCTGTCCGGCGAATTCCTCAACCATGGCAGCGCCTCGATCAGCACTTCCGCCTTTTGGTCGGCGCGCAAATCGGTATGCACGTCAAAATGGATCCAGGTCCTTTGAGTTCCTTGGTCATTACCGTTCAATCAGCTTTCGTAATCTGCATTAATGTGTACGTATTCGTGGGTCAAATCGTCGGTCCAGACAGTTGCTTCCGCATTTCCCGCATGCAGATCGATGTCGATGTGCACCTCGCGCGGAGTCATGTCGACTTCGGATCGGTCGCGTCCGGCTCCGCCGTTCTCACAGATACGCACGCCATTGACGTCGACCGTGACTTTATTGGAATCGTAGGGAGCGACTTCCGGCGGCACGGTACCCAGCGAGCTGACGATACGACCCCAGTTCGGATCATTGCCGAAGATGGCGCATTTCAGCAAATTGGATGCCGCTACCGCACGACCGCAAGCAAGCGCCGCATCTTCCGTGGTGGCGCCGGTCACCTTGACACGGATGTCATGGCTCGCGCCTTCGCCATCGCCGATGATCTGGCGTGCCAGAGACGCCGTAGCCTGCGCCACAAGCTCGTTGAACTCGTCGGGATCCGGTTCGATACCGGATGCTCCAGACGCAAGCAAAAGCACGGTGTCGTTAGTGGACATGCAACCGTCAACGTCAATGCGGTTGAACGACATTTCCACTCCAGTGTTCAGAGCTGCCTGAAGCTGTCCCGCGCTTACCACGGCATCCGTGGTGATCACGCACAGCATGGTGGCCAGCTGAGGCGCGATCATGCCTGACCCTTTGACCATGCCGCCGACACGGAACCCATTGGACCCTTCAAGCTCGACGGTTTTCGGCTTGGTGTCGGTGGTCATGATGGCTTGCGACGCTTCCGCTCCTGCTTCCGCAGTATTTGCGAGGGCCGCAAACGCTTGTCCGCACCGGCAAGCACATGGTCGAGCGGCAGTAGTTCACCAATCAAACCAGTGGAGCATACCGCAACGTCCTCGCTGAAGCGCCCAAGAGTTCGGCAACTTTTTGTGCCGTGGCTTCGGCTTGCTCATAACCCGGCTGACCAGTGCACGCGTTGGCGCCTCCGGAATTAAGGATGACGGCTTTCACATGACCGTCGGCCACGATCTTGCGCGTCCACTGCACGGGAGCTGCGCAGAAACGGTTCGAAGTGAACACTCCGGCAGCCATATCCAGCGGACCGTTATTGACCACAAGAGCCAGATCCTTCTTACCTTCGACTGCGGAAATACCGGCTTCCACGCCAGCCGCGGAAAAACCTTGCGCAACGTTACGCTCATGGCGCCACTCCAATCTTTGTCAGGCCTGCATCTTCAGGAAGTCCCAGTGCTACGTTCAACGACTGCACCGCCTGTCCGGCCGTGCCGCGGTTGAGATTGTCAATTGCCGCGAAGGCCAGCAAACGCCCCGCCTTACGGTCGATGGCCACCTGAATATGGGCCGCGTTCGATCCGATGATATTGGCGGTGGCCGGCATGACGCCTTCCGGTAAAACAATCATGAAATCCTGATCCGCATATGCGTCAGTCCAAACCTGCCTGATTTCAGCATCTGACATATTCAATGCTGTATCGGTTAGTTTGGCGGAAACCGAAGCGAGAATGCCACGGGCCATTGGCACAAGAATCGGGTGAATCCCAGCGTGAACTCGTTTGCCGCGGATGCGTTCTTTCCTGCAGCATGGGCGAAGTTCTGCAAAATCTCAGGAATATGACGATGAGTACCGCCGACAGAATACGGTAATGCGGAACCGAATGCCTCAGCTGCAAGCAAATTGACGCGCTTCAGATTCTTCCCTGCGCCGGAGTAGCCGACCACCAGATCGGCAACAATATCCGCCGGTTCAACAAGCCCTTGGGCAATGCCCGGCTGCAGCGCCAATGTGGTTGCGGTCACATTGCATCCTGGACCGGCAATACGCTTGGTTCCTGGAATCACCTCACGCTGGTGCTGGTAAGAACCATCTTCGGATATGCCGGTAATGAGCTCAGGCATGCCGTAAGTCCAGTGCTCATAGAAGTCGCCGCCGTAGAACTCATCCATGCGGTTTTTTCCTCAAGCCTATGGTCGGCTCCCAAATCCACCACCACGCATTCGGATCAAGCTGGGAAGCCAATGCACCGGATGCCCCATGAGGCAGCGCAAGGATGATCACGTCATGCCCGTTCAGTACCTCCGGAGTGGTGTCTTCCACCACAAGGTCGGCAAGCTGCGGAATATGTGGCATATGCTTGCCAAGCTTGTCCCCAACGGATGAATGCCCGGCCACGCACGTCACTTCGAAATTTGGATGGGCCGCGAGGATACGGAGGGCCTCGCCTCCCGCATACCCTGTCGCGCCGGCCACGGCTACTGTGTATTTGGCCATGTCACGTCTCTTTCCATTGACTCACTGAAAACACATTCAGCATACACTTTATGCACTACATTGCATAATTATGCATTCATTTCGTGTCGCATAGTGGTCATTGCGCGACTATGACAATTATTAAAGGACTAGAAAACACGCCGAATCAGGCAGCGATCGACTCGTCTCCCTGCCCCGATCCCGCGCCGCCAAGCATATTCTGCAACGTCTCGTTATACAGGTCGGCAACGGAAAGACCATGCATCGCCAACCAAATCACGGCCAAGGTGTACAACACATTGATGATCACCGCGGCGAGAGCCAAGCCATACCCTTTCATATGGAGCTTCTTGGTACGCCACATCGAAATCGCGCCGACCAACGCGGGAAGGACCGGCACCGGCATCAGCACGGCAAGCACGAGAGACATGATCGCATAGGCATCCCAATGGCCGTATGCGGGATTCTGCCGAGGATCGTTGAGATCCAGATTCGGCAGATAGGGCATATTGCCCTGCTGCGGATATTGGTTCGGATCATACGGATTCGGCCCATACGGGTTGGCGCCGTATGGATTCCGTTGTCCGTTCGCATTGTACGGAGGCATCGGTTGCTGCCCATTTGAAGGGTATTGCCCCGTTTGGTATTGCATATTCTGCTGCTGTACAGCATCCGCAGGTTGCGGTTCAGGTTCAGGCGCACCATACACGTATGGATCGTAACCGGCCGGCAGCTGGCTACTCATCGCACCATATTCGGGTTGATTGATCTGACCATACTCCGGCTGTGAAGACGCAGCGGCATCGGAAGATGACGAAACCGGAGCAGCATCAGCCGTCTCCTGACGTTCGTCGGTGTTGGTCGGCTGATACTGCTCCGGTTCGTTCATAATCATCCTCTGTTCTTGGGAAGGTCGGGATCAGGCGCGCAGCTGCGCACCCCAGCTTGGACGCTTCATCCACAATACGCTTGCGGATGGCTTCGCTGTCTTCGGAAGCGAGAGTCTTATCCGGAGCGCGGAATGTGACCGCGTAGGCCAAAGACTTTTCGTCCTCGCCCAGCTGGTCGCCGGTGTACACGTCGAACAGCTCGATGCTTTCGAGGCTGCTTCCAGCGGCATCGACAATAACCTGCTTGAGCTCGGCGGCCGTAACGTTGGTGGACACCGTGAAAGCCAGGTCCTGCTTGACCGGCGGGAAGGTGGAAATCGGCTTGGCCTGCACCGGCTTGCCGCTCAACGTGGCGAACAGCGCGGTCAAATCCAACTCGAAGGCCGCGGAATGGGCCGGGAAGCCCAACACCTCGTTGACATGCGGGTGAAGCTCGCCGACCATACCGACGAATACGTCACCAGCCATCACACGAGCCGCACGACCCGGATGCCATTGTGCCGGCACATCTTCAGCCTTCGGCTGATCCAGCGTGAGAGCTGCACCAATACGGTCGGAGATGCGCTGCACCGCCTCAACGGCGTCAGACCAATCCACTGCGCGGCGCTCGCCCAGCCAACCGGAGTCAACGGCGTTGCCGGTCAGAATGCCAGCAACATGCATCGGCTGGTCCGGAAGACCGGCATCAAGCGCGGCAAGCTGCTCGTCCGTCGGCTTGACTGCACCCGGCAGTGCCGGAATCGCCGGAGCGTTCGGATCCCACAGATACACGTGGCCGATCTCATACAGCGACACATTCTCCACGCCGCGACGTAGATTGCGCTGAACGGTCTGTGCCAACGTTGGAATAATGTCACGACGCAGGAACGGACGATCACCGGCGAGCGGGTTGGCGATCTCCACGCTGACGTTCTTCGTCTCAGCGACGTCCAGCGCGAAGTTCTTGTAATCCTCATCGCCGACGAACGGGTAGCTCAACGTTTCCACCATGCCGTATTCGGCAAGTTCATCGGCAACCTGGCGCTTGCGCAGCTGCTCAGCAGTCAGACCGACCTGACCTTCGACCGGTGCCGGCGGCACGGTGACGGGAATCTCGTCATATCCGACAAGACGCGCCACTTCCTCAACCAGATCGCACGGCTCGTTCAAGTCGGGGCGCCAACTTGGAGCGCCACGGAAAACTCGCCGTTGCCGCCTCCTGCGACGGAGCAACCGATGTCGGTAAGAATGTCGCTGATGGTGTTCACGTCCGTGTCAAGTCCGGCCACACGAGCCACTTCCGAAGCCTTGAACAGGATCGGACGGCGGTTAGAGACGGTATTGAAGTCGGTCGGGTGCTCGCTCGGCTCGCCATTGCCGTACCTAACCATCAGTTCGGCGGCCATTTGGGCGGCTGCCGGCTGCAGCTGGTCGTCCACACCGCGTTCGAAACGACGGGAGGCTTCGGACGGAATCTTGTGACGGCGTGCGGAACGCGCGATCGACACCTGATCGAAGTGCGCGGATTCCAGCAGGATGTTCTTGGTTTCGGCAGTGACCTCGCCATACATGCCGCCCATCACGCCTGCGATGCCAAGCACACGGGAGCCGCGTTCGCCATTCGGGGAATCGGTGATCAGCAGATCCTCGACGCTCAAATCGTGATCCTTGCCATCCAACGTGGTGAGCTTCTCACCTTCGTTGGCGCGACGCACCACGATCGGTCCTTCGATCTTATCCAGATCGTAGGCATGCATCGGCTGTCCCAAGTCGAGCATCACGTAGTTGGTGACATCCACTGCCAAGGAGATGGAACGCATGCCTGCGCGGGTCAGGCGGCGACGCATCCAATTCGGCGTATGGCTGGCCGGATCGAAGCCCTTGACCGCGCGAGCGTAATAGCGATCGCATCCAACCACACCGTGAATCGGATTATTGTCGTCGACGATCACTTCGATGTCGGTCTTGGTGCCTTCCGGCAGGCCCTTGGTGATCGGCGCCTTCTCGTTCAGGGCGACAGCCGGATCGGTGTAGGCCGCACCGGTGGAATGATGGTATTCGCGAGACACGCCACGGTATGAGAACGCGTAGCCGCGATCCGGAGTGATGTTGATCTCCAGCAGCGGCTCGTCCAAGTGCAGCAGGTGCATGGCGTCGTCGCCCGGCTGGAGCTTCTCATACTCTTCCGGGGTGAAGCCGTACTTGCGAAGCAGGATGATGCCGTCATGGCTATCACCCAATCCAAGCTCGCGTTCGGAAGCGCACATGCCGTTGGAGATATGGCCGTAGGTCTTGCGCGGTTCGATCTTGAAATCGCCCGGCAGCACAGCGCCAGGAAGCGTTACGACGACCTTTTCGCCGGCAGCCATGTTCGGCGCGCCGCAGATGATGCCGCGCGGCACCTTGTTGCCGTTCTCATCGGTTTCGTTGTATTCGTCGCCGACGTCAACGTGGCACCAGTTGATGATCTTGCCGTTCTTCTGCGGTTCCGGAGTGGCGTCGACCACGTAGCCGACGACGATCGGACCGACCAGCTGGGAGGTGTGGATCTCTTCCTCTTCGAGACCGACCTTCACCAGATCTTTGGCAAGCTGTTCGTACGTAAGGCCTTCCGGAACCTCGACATGGTCCTTAAGCCAATCAATGTCAACCATTGGCATGGGTCAATCACTCCCCCATCACAAACTGTTCGCTGAATCGCACGTCGCCTTCGACCAGGTCGTGCATGTCGTTGATGTCGTGGCGCAGCAGCAGGGTACGTTCCACGCCGACGCCGAAGGCGAAGCCGGTGTAGACCTCGGGATCGAGGCCAGCGGACTTCAGCACGTTCGGGTTGACCATACCGCAGCCGCCCCATTCGAGCCAGCCTGCGCCGCCCTTCTTGTCAGGGAACCACAGGTCGAGTTCGGCGCTCGGCTCGGTGAACGGGAAGTAGCTCGGACGCAGACGGGTCTTGGCTTCCGGGCCGAACATGGCCACGGCAAGCTTATCGAGCACGCCCTTCAGGTCGGCCATGGTCAGATGCTTGTCGACCGCAAGAGCCTCCACCTGGTGGAACACCGGCGTATGGGTGGCGTCGAGCTCATCGGTGCGGAACACGCGGCCTGGGCATGCGATGTACAGCGGCACGCCACGGGTGAGCAGACCACGCACCTGATCGGAGGAGGTCTGGGTGCGCAGCACCATGTTGGATCCGACGAATCCTGCGGCGTCCTTGGCCTGATTGCCCTTGACGTAGAAGGTATCCTGCATCTGGCGTGCCGGATGATCGGGCCGAAGTTCAGCGCGTCGAAGTCGTACCATTCGGTTTCCACTTCAGGACCGTCGGAAATCTGCCAGCCCATGGAGATGAAGAAGTCTTCGACATCCTCCATCAGTTTCGGCAACGGATGGCGCGCGCCAAGCGGCTTGCGATTGACCGGAAGGGTCATGTCCACGGTTTCGGCGGCAAGCGCACGGGCCTCTTCCTCGGCCTTGACCTGCTGTTCCTTGGTGCCATACGCACGACCGAAGTCAGCGCGCAGCTTGCCCATGATCTTGCCGGCGTCTTTCTTCTGGTCCTTCGGCAACGCGCCGATGGCCTTGCTGGCCTGCGTCATCGCGGATTCCGCTCCGGCGTACTGCGTCTTGATGGCTTTCAATTCCTCCATGCTGGAGGCGTTTTCGATTTTCGCGATGCCCTCGGCAACCGCATCGGTTACCGCTTGGGCGTCGAATACCGCACCTTCTGCCACGAGATACCTTTCTCATTTCCCGTTTGTTTTACGCGAAAAACGCGCAATTTCAACGTTTTCCGACTTACATTCTTTCAACATGACTCGACATAGCCAAGCTCAGCAGCATTACCGCCGAACTGGTGCCGAGGTTCAAGGATTCCGCTTTGCCATAGAGCGGTATGGACACGATCCTATCGGTTCGTTCCAAAACTTCCTTGGTCAATCCGCGTGCCTCATTGCCGAACAACACCGCTTTGGCGCCGGCAAGCGTTTCCGGCGCGGCGATTACATCCGTCAGGGATTCCGGCTGTCGGGAATCCGTGCCATATACATCGGCCGCATACACTGCCAGCTCGTGAGTATCGCACCATGCGAAGAAGTCGTCCGTTCCCATGGTCAGAATCGGAAGGTGGAACAGTGATCCCACGGTGGAGCGGATCACTTTCGGATTGAACACGTCCACGCAGTCGTCGACCAATACCACGGCGGAGCAGCCGGCCGCGTCGGCGGAACGAATCACGGTTCCGGCGTTACCGGGATCGCGGACCTGCCAAAACGCGGCGACCATCGCATGCTCGTCGAAATCGTCCGGAGCGGCGGACGAATCGAGGAAGCCTGCATGTCCGCGACGGCAAGCACGCCTTGCGCGTCGGCGCTCATACGGTGCATCACCGCATGAGTGACCTTATGCACATACGCGCCGGATTGCATGGCCTTGCCCGCCATCTGTGCGACGGCAGGTGTCGCAAATGAGGCATCGGGCTGTGCCGACTCGACTCAACGTAGAGGTCCTCGACAAGTCCTGGATGCCATGTCAGCAGCTCGCGCACCGATTGCGGGCCTTCCACCATGAAACGGCCGGACCGTTTCCGCCCTTTTCGATCGGCGAGCTCGGACACTCGGCGGACGCGCTCCGACTTGGGGTTCGCAATGACTTCGGATTTTATAGCATACGCGTTAGCCTAACACCATTGCCACAACGAATGCCCCGTCCATGTCGCGTTTTTAATTCAGAAAACTTTCCAGATTCATTCCAGCAGCAGTCGCAGCAGACCAGCCAGAGGGCGCAGTCCGGTCGCGATATGCAGGGTCCGACAAATGATTCCAGCGACTCTGCCGGCTCGCAGGATTCCAATACCGATAACAATTCTCCGGATTCGCAGCAGTCCGGCAACGCACAGAGCGATGCCCCAGCGCTGGCAAAACCACTATGCTGTTACTGATTTCCGGGCTTGCGAATCCCACAGAGGGAAAAGTGTTGTGCAACGGCAGCGATTTGTCACAGCAGGATCGTCACCCTTCGCCTTGCCCCGTATTCGACATGTCATGAATTTGGCAGGTCGGGTACGGGGCTTTTGCGCATCCATGAAAGACATGCACGGCTTGCGAGTGTGTCTCACCGCTTTCGATTGGTTTGCGAACATCGGTTCGTTACACTGATTATCTGATTATTGTCTGATTGCGGTTGGGAGTGCGACATCATCCCATGAATGTTGGAGGTACAAGCATGGATGTCACGGTGTATTTAGGAGCTCACGAAGGCGACAACCCCGTATATAAGCAAGCCGTGGTGGAACTGGCCACATGGATCGCCCAAAACGGGCACCGCTTGGTATATGGCGGTTCCGACGAGGGACTGATGGCGGTGATTGCCGACACCGTGCTTGAGCAGGGTGGCGAGGTGACCGGCATCGAGGCGCAGATGTTCGTGGACAAGGGTGTCGCGCACAAGAATCTGACCCAGCTCACCATCGTGCCGAATATCACCGAACGGCGTACTCGCATGATCGAGCTTGGCGACGTGTTCATCGCCTTCCCCGGCGGCACGGGAACGTTGGAGGAGATCAGTGAGGTTGTGTCGAAGGTTTGCCTTGACCAGTTGACGCAGCCTTGCATTTTCTACAATCTCAACGGTTTCTACGATGACATGAAGGCGTTGCTGCAGCGCATGATCGACGATGCTTCTCCACAGGGGAACGCCAGCATGGTATCTATTTCGCTTCGGATCTTGCCGAGATAGAGCATATTATCGCCATGCACAAGGCATAGGCGGCTCAGTAAGGTCGTTTTTATTCGACAGGTTTTTCAAGAAAACGGGGACGCCCAAACGACCCTCATAATCGGCCGGAATATCCTCCAACCGGCCCATCACAACCAACATGCATCCACATGCCCCGCAGCGCATCCGGTCAACTCCGGGATGCTTCGTTTGCCGAACTTACTGATCGGATGGAACCCGTATCCGTCGGCCACGCGAAGAATGGATTTGCGTTTTATTGTCTGCATGATTTACAGTTTCGTTACCATGAACATCCCGTTTGTCCTGCTGTACATTTTCCTCGGCGGCGTGCTCCTGTTCTCCGCCTATTCGCTCTGGGAGAAAGACAAAAACAATCGGAGGTAATGCAGAATGGACAGCAAGGCACTTCTTTCCTTGAACCATTTAAGCGTCTGGTACACCGCAGATCACCCCTTACTTTCTGATTTGCACTGGATCTAGGGGCAGCGGAAGATCAGTCATTTCAGTATTTCACATTCCGTGAATATCTAACGTATGTGGCGGCGTCCTATGGTGTCCCGCTGCCAGATGTGTCTGACCTCATAAGGGGATTTCACTTTGAGGACTATGCCAATGTTCTTCTATCGGTCGCGGATCTTCTTCACTGCCTGCCATAGCGCTTGCCCGCGGAGTAGCCGCGCGTGAAATGCTTGTACTGCCGCTCCGCTTCCTTGCGATGCTTCTCACAGTATTGCTCGCCGTCCTCGCAAAGGTTCGGGCAGCCGGGGTGGCGGCAGGGGCGTCTTGGTTTTCTCGGCATGCGTGCCGCCTCCTTTCGGACAATAGAAAAGCCCCGAAAGGATTGCTCCTTTAGAGGCTTGAAATAGGTCGTCCGGACCGCGTTCTCCTTCTTTCGGCTTGTTATCTACGATGGGCGCATGGGTGCTTATAGAGAGTGGTTCGCGGTAACGCTACGCTTGCAGGACGGTTGAAACCTGAGTATTTATTTAATCCAGTTAGGCGTAGTGCTTTGTGATGCACATTGGCAATAAAAATCTTGAAAGACGATAAGCGGCTATGCGGGAATTACTACATGAGGATGATTTCCTACGATATACCCTGCAGAGCAAAGGCAAGGTATATTTGTGGGAAACGAGTAATCAATATGCATGAACGGCGCATGTCACCAAGGAGATGGTTTCGACATGGACAAGGATTTCCTTGCGATTTTAATGCCATAAAGGCTGATGGGGCGAATGCAGACTACACCAAGCGCGGCATCGATCCGCTCTACTCCGTCGGGGCTGGCGCTCGCATCGTGGTCATCGGGCAGGCACCAGGCGCGGTGGCGGAAGAGACGCGCATCCCCTGGAACGACAAGTCAGGAGAGCGTCTGCGCGATTGGCTGGGTGTTTCTCGCGAGACGTTTTATGATCCTGAGCGGGTGGCGCTTCTCCCCATGGACTTTTATTTTCCGGGACATGGCAGGTCGGGCGATCTACCGCCGCGCAAGGGATTCGCCGAGCAGTGGCATCCTGCACTCTTGGCGCTCATGCCCAATGTTCGGCTCACTGTGCTTGTGGGCGCATATGCCGTCCGCAGGTACCTGCATCTCAAGAATTCGGACAGCCTTACAACCGTGGTGCGCGATTATGATGCCTATATCGGCCGGGGATTCTTCCCTTTGGTGCATCCGTCGCCGCGCAACCAGCTATGGATGAGCAGGAATCCTTGGTTCGAGGCCGAGACCTTGCCTGCACTCAAGGCACGGGTCAACGCGGCGCTTGAACAGAGGTAAGTGGTTACGAAATCATCTGTGACGATAACTTCCAGCCATACAAGGAGGTTCATTCATGCAGAGAAGGACGTTGGGGACTCGTGAGGCGCTTGAAGGCATCCTCGAAGATGCCGCGACGCCAACGAGAGCGTTCGCGAGTGACTATGGTTATGACCTCGTCAGTCTTCTGCTGCCCGGTGATGAATGCTCGTATGTGATGGGCAACCCGCCGTTCATCGGCCATCAGCAGCACACGCAGCAGATCAAGGATGATATGGAACTGGTGTGCGGCAAGGCCGGAGGCTCGCTGGATTATGTGGCTGGATGGTATTTTAAAGCTATTGATTTCCTTGACGGGAATCCCTCCGCGCAATTCGCGTTCGTATCCACGAATAGCATCACACAAGGCCAGCACAAGTCGCCCCGCTATTCAAGCATGTGTCGAACGAGGGTGGCGTATCCGGTTCGCTCACCGTACGTTCTGCTGGGACGCTCAGACTACGGACAATGCGAACGTGCATGTCGTCATTGTCGGATTCGACAGAGGCACAAACGCTCCTGCGTTGTATGAATACGACGACATTAACGGTGAACCTGTGGAAGCACGTCCGGCTCATATCAACGGTTATTTATTGGATGCGTCTGATGTGTTCGTGGAGGCGAGGAGTCAGAAGACCGGTCCGTAAGGTCTTTGCCGTCCCGGATGGAAGAAATTCTGTAGGAATAAGGAGAGCCTCCCCAATTTGGAGAGGCTCTCCTTATAACCAATCTGGCTACCTTCTGATTACCCTTGGAGTCCAAAACAGCTTGATTTCAAGGGAAACTGGGTATAGGCCTCAGATGTGGAAGTACAGCTCGTACTCCAGCGGGGTCGGAGCCAGGCGGGCCTGGTCGATTTCGCCACGCTTGATGCCGATCCAGGTTTCGATCAGGTCGTCGGTGAAGACGTCGCCTGCGGTGAGGAAGTCATGATCTTCCTCAAGGGCATCCATGGCCTCTGCCAGGGAGCTCGGAACCTGCTTGATGCCTGCGTGCTCTTCCGGCGGCAGCTCGTACAGATCCTTGTCGACCGGCTCCGGAGGCTCGATGTGGTTCAGGATGCCGTCCAGACCTGCCATCAGCTGTGCGGAGAAGGCGAGGAACGGGTTGCAGGACGGATCCGGAGCACGGAACTCGATGCGCTTTGCAGCCGGGGAGGTGCCGGCCAGCGGGATACGGATGGCGGCGGAGCGGTTGCGTGCGGAGTACACCAAGTTGACCGGAGCTTCGAAGCCCGGGACCAGACGGTGGTAGGAGTTCAGGGACGGGTTGGTGAAGGCCAGCACGGAGGAGGAGTGCTTGATCAGGCCGCCGATGTACCAGCGGGCAAGGTCGGACAGACCACCGTAGTTCTTCTCATCGTAGAACAGCGGCTTGCCGTCCTTCCACAGGGACTGGTGGCAATGCATGCCGGTGCCGTTGTCGCCTGCGATCGGCTTCGGCATGAAGGTTGCGGCCTTGCCTGCCAGAGCGGCGGTCTCGTGAACGACGTACTTGTACTTCATCAGGTCATCGCCTGCGTGCTGCAGAGAGTTGAAGCGGTAGTTGATCTCCTGCTGGCCAGCGCCGGCGACCTCGTGATGGGAACGCTCGAGGATCAGACCGACCTTCTGCAGGTTGGCGACCATGTCGTCACGCAGATCCTGGGTGTGGTCGATCGGCGGAACCGGGAAGTAGCCGCGCTTGACGCGGTTCTTGAAGGCGATGTTCGGGGTGCCGTCGTCTTCGGTGTCGACGCCGGAGTTCCACGGAGCTTCGATGGAGTCGACTCGTAGAAGGAGCGCTGCATGCTGTTCTCGAAGCGCACCTTGTCGAAGATGAAGAACTCGGCTTCCGGAGCGAAGGAAGCGGTGTCGGCGATGCCGGTGGACTTCAGGTAGGCCTCGGCCTTGCCTGCAACCTGACGCGGATCGCGGGAGTACGGCTCGTCGGTCAGCGGGTCACGATGGAGAAGGCCACGTCGAGGGTCTTGTGCTTGCGGAACGGATCGACGAATGCGGTGGAAACGTCCGGCACCAGCTTCATATCGGATTCATTGATGGCCTGGAAGCCTTCCACGGAGGAGCCATCGAACGGCATGCCGTCGGTGAAGGCGTCCTCAGGAATTCGCTTGCCGGCACGGTGAAGTGCTGCTGAACACCGATCAGATCAGTGAAGCGA
>ENA-OQAS01000382-OQAS01000382.1-human-gut-metagenome-genome-assembly--contig:-NODE-382-length-23409-cov-6.764840_pt1 | contig 23409 bp, 24 predicted proteins | sample MGYA00242733_ERZ504523 | MGnify/ENA primary metagenome ERZ504523 (study PRJEB26092, sample SAMD00036239) | human gut metagenome | host: Homo sapiens | study: EMG produced TPA metagenomics assembly of...
CAAGGCTCCAAATCTTTGATTTGGGAGCAAAGGTCCGGTGGACCTTGCGTAGCCGCATGGTCGATATGTTGCGGAAATAACCGCATACCACCGAGAGCAGTGCAGAGAAGTTTAATCTGCCAGGGCGGCATGTACTAATGCCGCTTGAGATGATGCGGCACAAGGCTCCAAATCTTTGATTTGGGAGCAAAGGTCCGGTGGACCTTTGCGTAGCCGCATGGTCGATATGTTGCGGAAATAACCACATATATATAGCAAAATTTGGCCGTTGTGCGTATGCACGGCGGCTTTTTGCGTGATGCTGATCGGTTTTGACGAAACACGGAAAGATACGGGTGGTAAAGCAGTCATCAAAATTGAACAAACTGAAATATCTGTACCACTTATCTACAATCTATTGACTTTTGACCCCTTTGGGGGTACTATATAGCAGATTTTGGTGCAGTCTGTTTTTTTCTGCCCAAAAAGGAAATCGGAGGTGCAAATCTATGCGCAAAAAATTAACTGGCAAACGGCTGATTGCAGTTTTCCTTGCAGTGCTGATGGCACTCACTTGCTTTACTGCTCTGCCTTTTGCTGCTTCTGCCGCCACCCCGGCAACTTCTGCCAGCGGTAAGTATGTTTTTGCCTATTTTACCGGCAACAATACCAGTGAACAGAAGATTCGCTTTGCTGTTTCTGACGACGGCTACAACTTACTGCCGTCAACGGCAACCAGCCTGTTGCAGAGCAGACTACCGGCACCGGCTGTGCCCGGGACCCATATCTGTTCCGTGGTCAGGACGGCTACTTCTATATGGTAGCAACGGATATGGACGCTTCCCTTGGCTGGTGGGATGTGAACGACGCTATGACCGTATGGCGTTCTGCGGATCTGGTAAATTGGTCCGAGGAGTCTCATATCTCCATTAAGGATGTGAAGAATGCAGACGGCACTTCTGCTTTGCCTGCAAATGAAACCGTTCATTGCTTTTGGGCGCCTCAGGTGATCTGGGACGCTTCCACCGGCAAGTATATGGTGTATTTCTCTCTGTCCACCTCCAGCTTTACCGGCGGTTCAGAACAGAAGATTTATTATATGCTTACGGACAATCTGATGGATGTGACCCATTACAGCGCGCCTCAGTTGCTGTATAAGAATCCCAATGGTGACGCCTCTATTGATGCGGATATTATGTACGATTCCGCAAACGGCATTTATTATATGTATTATAAGAATGAGGCGGACGGGGAAAAGACCATCTACTATGTGTCCTCCACGGATCTGAAAGATGCGGATCAGTATTCCGCCTGCACGCCTGTTAAGGTTTATAACAGCCGTTCCACAAAAATGGAGGGGTGCAATTCCCACTTTATTACCGGCACCAACACCATGGTGATGCTGGCAGATGAGTACGGCAACAGCGGTCACTATCTGGCGTTCCAGTCTACGGACTTTAAGAACTTTGAAAAGCTCACGGACAGCCAGTATACCTTAAACCAGCTGTCTCCCCGCCACGGTTCCGTGCTGGCCATTACCGATGAGGAATATAATACCATGCTCAAGGCCCAGCGCTCTACGGATATGCGCTATCACTTTGACTCCGACCTAAACCTGACCTCTGACTGGACCTATACCAAGCAGACGGATTCCAGCGGCTACACCTATGAGTACCAGCTGAACAAGGCCGGTATTGCAGAGCAGGGCGGCAAGCTGTGGCTCAATCAGGGCCAAGTGTTCGTCAATGACCCAGTGATCCAGGCACTGATGAGAACGGACAGCTTTACCGTCTCCTTTAGCCATACCCGACAGACGGACGATAACGACCTGGGCACCAGCGGCACCGTGTTTGCACTGGCTGCTGCGGACAAGGACTTTATCCGCCTGGCTGCGACGGCACGCTTTCTGTTTATTCCGGCGGTACAAATAAGACCGCTGCCAAAAAGGTGACCGTACCTGCCGGCCAGGAGGCCAATTATACCATTTCTTATAACGGCAAAGAGACGGTCCTGTATGTGGACGGCAAGCTGGCTGCCACAGTTGCGGGCGTAATCGACGCCCGGGAGGTGGCCGACGGCGCTGCATTCTATGTTGGCCTTGGCTATTCTGACGCAGCCAACAAAGATAACGCTGTTCGTATGATCGGCAATTACGGCAACTTGCAGTTCTCTGCCACTTCTGCCAGGTACCCAGTCTGAGCTGATACGCAGGTGGCTGCCTTTGAGGCACTGCTGCAAGGCGGCAAGCTGTACAGCCATGCTTCCGCCGCTTATGCTGCTTATGTGCAGGCCAACCGTCTGCTGGACGCTGTGCGTTACGGCGGGGCCGATGTGTCTGCTGCTCGTCTGAAAGCAGCCACGGACGCACTGATTGCCGGTATGGCTGCCATGCAGGAATACACCCGGCCCCAGATGGGCAAGGGCTACTTTGGCACCACGGAGGCCACCGACGGCTACACCGATGTGCTGTACAGCACCAAAGATTATGTGTACAGCGGCGAAACCACCGCTGACAGCTACCAGAGCGTCGGTTATGTGAACTTTAAGATCGCCAGTCCCAGCACCACCGTGCTGTTGAAAAACGGCGACAGCAAGCCCGGCTTCCCGGTGGTTGTGGAGAGTAAAAAGATAGAGAACAGCAGTGGCAGTATCTTCAACAGAAAGACCACTTACGGCAAGATCGCTTATGTGGCGCCTTTGAGCAATGACTTAATGCTCAATCACCTGTGGTACGGCTATGCGGAAGGTGCGTATAGTACCTGGCCCGGGAAGACTGCCACCAGCAACAATGCCACCTTTGGTTACCAGGCGGGCACCACGCAGATATGACTGTCAATCAGGATAATACCGGTACTTCTCGTTTCTGGAACAACCAGGCATTCCTGAATCCTACCTTCGGCACCAATGAATATGCCAAGACCTACACCGGCTTGCAGTTCACCGCCAAGGTGATCGGTAACCGGAACAATGAGAATACGGACAACGCAGCGGAGAACCTGACCCTGAACAGCACCCAGTATGTGCTTAATTACACGCCCCTGGCAAATGCTGTGGCCGGTCTGGACACCACCACCCAAAAGCAGGTAGCCGCCCGGTACAAAGAGGGCGGGCTGGCAGATCTGCTGGCCAAGGCGGATACCGTTAGCGGTGTCAACCCGGCAGCTTATAACTATGCCTTTGATCTTGCCGGTGCAGTAACCAACTATCAGGCTGACGCAGACGCAGCGATGACTGCTTATAATGCAGCTACGGTAAACACCGCTGCCGATGTTTATACCAACTTGCGCACGGTAATGGACAACTGCATGAGCACCTACGCCGTAGGCAACACGGTGCTGGATAACGGTTCTACCAAATATGTGGCCGCTTTGTGGAGCGACTTTGTACAGGCTTATCAAGCAGCGCAGAGCGCTTTTGCCGACCTAAAAGATAATGATTATAAAAAGGCCGGCAGTGCCCTGCAAACCTTGGCCGATAACTTGCAAAAGGCGTATGACGCCCTGTGCGGTTATGGTGCATACGAGGCACTGGACAGCGCAGTCAGCCGGGTAAAGACTGTGGTGGCTGCCGGTAAGGACGGCTACTATGCCGCCGACAAGTACCAAGCACTGGAGCAGGCTTTGACCGAAGTGTTGGCTACCGCCTACACCAATGACGGCACCGCTTATGCGCTGAGCGAAAAGCAGCAGGCTGCTATTGATGCTTGCACGGCAAAGCTGCTGTCCGCCTATACAGACTGTATGTACAGCAACCAGTTTAAGGTGACCTTTATTGCAGACGGTCAAACGGTCAGCACCGATTCTTACGACGCCAACGCCGCCGTGACCTTGACTGCGCCCAATGCCACCAACGGCACCTGGACAGTCAATGGTGTAACCGTAGCAGGGGAGGGCGCCAGCTACACCTTTGAGGTGGTGGCTGACAGTACCGTGACCTTTACCTCCGCTGCCAAGGCAGATACCGTGACAGTGACGAACCTGTCCGCCTTCGGCGACAGCGTGTACAGCCAGTATGCGGTGACTGCGGACAAGACCCTGTCTACCGTACTGGCAGCAGCCCCTGCCCGCACTTTGGTGGGCTACCACTTGGACGGCTGGCTGGTGAACGGCCAAAACGCCGCCAAGCTGGATGGCAGCCTGGCAGTGACCTCCTTTGCCAAGAACGGCACCGTCCTGATCAAACCGGTGTACAGCGCCAATGCGGGTACATACACCTTTGACGCACCGTATACCCTCACTTCCGACGCAGCGGACTTCCTGTGCTGGGCGCTGCCGGTAGACGGCAACACTTATCGTGTGGTCAGCTACTCTGCCACCTACAACTGCTACGCTACCGGCGCCAAGAGCGACTTTGTGGCAATCACCCAGTCCAACTTCAATCAGTACACCCTGCAGGGCGTGACTTCCATTGCCCAGTTACAGCAAAAGGCACCCATTGCTTCCCTGCGTGGCGCTGCGGAAGATGCTTCTTCCCAGAACGGTCAGGTGTGGAACTCAGAGATCGGCAAGCTGACCTTTGTGGCGCAATACACCCAGAGCGCAGACCCGGCCTATACGGTCACTGCCTGCGGTGTGGAGTTTAATAATGGCACGGACGGTAAGGTACCAAGACGGTGATCACCAAGTCCAACAGCCAGACGGACAGCTGCCAGTACCTGATCAGCTACACCTTCAGCAATCCGGCAGGGCAGACCTACTCTGCACGCAGCTATGTGGTTTACACAGACGGGCAAGGCCAGCGCCATACCTCTTACAGTCCCTGGACGAATGTGACTTTGGCAAAATAAGGAGAAACAGTATGAAGAAACTGAAATATATCAAGCCTGAGGCGGAAGTGGTGCACTTCCATCTGATGGATGGGGATCTGTACACTCTGTCCGGCGTCAAAACGGCAACGAGACCGGCGGCGGCAGCGACCCCTTTGACGACAGCCAGTTTTAACGGCAACCTTGCAGACGGCAGCGCTTTTGCTGCCGTCTGTTTTTATGTCTTAGACAAAATGTGAAAGACCGTGCGCATAAAATACAAAACACTTGGCGAATAATGCATAAAAATAGGTAAAATAACGAAAAAACAATGAAAAACCGTGAGTAATCGCTCACTTTCCTATTGCAATTTGGATTTAATGATGTTATGATGAATTTGGCAAGGAGATACTGGACAGAATTCTGTTTCTGTTCAGTACCAAATTAAAACTGCCTGGGGGATTTTGTATGAATGCATATATTCAAAGCGTAATTGATACCGTTAAGCGCCGGGATAATGCCAAGCCTGAGTATATCCAGAGCGTGGAAGAAGTGTTTAGCTCCCTGTCACCGGTGATTGAGCAGCACCCGGAGTATGTGGAGGACGATATTCTTACCCGTATGGTGGAGCCGGACCGACTGATCACTTTTCGTGTGGCTTGGGTGGACGACGACGGCAAGACCCGTATCAACCGAGGCTACCGTGTGCAGTTCAATTCATCCATTGGCCCGTATAAGGGCGGTTTGCGGTTCCATCCCAGCGTGAACTCCAGTATTATGTATTTCCTTGGGTTTGAACAGACCTTCAAGAACAGCCTGACCGGCCTGCCTATGGGCGGCGCTAAGGGCGGCTCGGACTTTGACCCTCGAGGTAAGAGCAAGGGTGAGGTTATGCGCTTTTGCCAGGCGTTTATGACGGAGCTGTACCGGCATATCGGCCCCAATGTGGATGTGCCTGCCGGCGATATTGGCGTAGGTGCCCGGGAGATCGGCTTCCTGTTTGGTCAGTATAAGCGTATTTCTGATGCATTTGAGAACGGCGTGATCACTGGCAAGGGCCTGTCCTATGGCGGCTCTTTGATTCGCCCGGAAGCCACCGGCTACGGCGCGATTTACTATACCTGCGAGGTTTTTAAGCACCAGCAGGATGATATCAAGGGCAAAACCTTTGTGGTCTCCGGCTTCGGTAATGTGGCCTGGGGCGCGATTAAGAAGATCACCCAGTTGGGCGGCAAGGCGTTGACCATCAGCGGTCCGGACGGCTATGTGTACGACCCGGACGGTATCGTCGCGGAGGAGAAGGTCAATTATCTGCTGGAGATGCGGGCCTCCGGTCGCGACCGCGTGCAGGACTATGCAGACAAATTCGGCGCAGAGTTCCACCCGGGAGAGAAGCCCTGGGGCGTTAAGGGCGATGTGATCCTGCCTTGCGCGACCCAGAACGAGGTGACCTTGGAGGACGCCAAGAAGATCGTTGCCAACGGCGCGAAGTATTACATAGAGGTATCCAATATGCCCACTACTGCGGACGCCCTCAATTACTTAATGGACCAAAAGGTTCTGATCGTTGCACCGTCTAAGGCTGTGAACGCCGGCGGCGTGTGCGTGTCCGGTTTGGAAATGAGCCAGAACTCCCAGCGCCTGTCTTGGACGGCGGAGGAAGTGGAGGCTAAGCTGCATCAGGCGATGATCAATATTCATAAACATTCCGTAGAGGCGGCAGAGCGCTACGGCTTGGGCTACAACCTGGTGGCCGGTGCCAATATCGCCGGTTTTGAAAAGGTCGCAGACGCTATGCTGGCGCAGGCATTTATTAAAATTCAATTTTATCCCATAAATTTGTAACCCCCGGTACGCTTTGTATCGGGGGTGTTTAATTGGCAATTATTGCTAAAATGTACCGCAAATGTTTGTGTGAATTGTATAATGAATTTTCATTATAAATGTGTTATTGTTTAGTTGAGAATAAAAAATGAAGAAATGATAAAGTTGGAGGTGATTTGCACGTATTTTGTGTTGCTGTTTCATTAATTGACAAAAAGGAGAGAAGAAAAAATGAAAAAGACATTATCTGTATTTTTGAGTTTTGTAATGCTGTTTACCTGTCTTTGCGTAAGCGGCATATCTGCCCAGGCGGCGGAAAAGAAGACAAAAATTACATATTTATATGAGCCGGAAACGCAGACGCTGTATATTCGCGGTAAGGGTGTGATCCCGGAGAAATTCCTGGGCTGGGATACTTTTCAGTATGAAGATTATTTGGAAAGTGAGCTGTATGCGCAGGAGGGCTATGTGTTATCTTGCACGATGATGCCGATGTTGATCATAGCTATAGCAGTCGTGAATTGGACGATGAAATCAACTTGCGCAGAATTTATCCTGAACCGTATGTGTCCATTACCCGTCATGTGAAGAAACTGGTGATCGAAGAGGGGATCACAAGAATTAGCCGATTTGCATTTAGCTATTCTTTCCCCAATTTGCAAAAAGTGGTATTCCCATCTACTTTGCGGAGTATCGCTGATTGTGCATTTGCTATTTGCAAGATGGATTGTGTAGTATTCCCCGCCAATTTAGAGACTGTTGATAATTTCGCTTTTGATGCGAATGTATCTAACTGTATTTTCCTCGGCAAGAAGACAAAGGTAAGTGATCTGCGAGTCGGCGACCTTGCAAAGCATGTCTATTGCTATGCCGGTTCTGCTGTTGAAAAGCAGTGTAAGGCAAACTTGGCCGATAAGAATCCGGATATTCGAAAAGTAAACTATTCAACCATCAAAACGCCGGCGCAGGTGAGCGGTGTAAAAGCCGGCACCACCGGCAGCACGGTAAAACTTACCTGGAAAAAGGCCAAGTACGCCAATCGGTATAAAGTGCAGCGGTATGTGGTCAGCCAAAAGAAGTGGAAGACTTATGCCACCGTTACCGGTACTTCTTACACCTTTAAGAATATGGCCGGCTCTACCAATTACCGCTTCCGTGTAATTGGCGTGAACCGCATTTGCGACGCAGACTTTAGCGGCAAGGCAAGTAAAGAGTGTAAGGCAAAGACTAAGTTCGGCAAGGTGCTGGGTGTGAAAGTCAGCGCCAAGAGCGGCACGCTGAGCGTTAAGTGGAACGCCGTGCGGGAAGCGAAAAGTTACCAGGTGTATTACGCCACCAAGAAAGACGGCAGCTACAAGAAGCTGGGCACTGCCTCCGGCACTTCCTTTAAGAAAAAGGTGACCAAAGGCAAGACCTACTATGTAAAAGTCCGTGCAGTTAAAAAGAACAGCAAGGGCAAAACCGTCTACGGTGCGTACTCCAATGTAAAGTCTGTATATGTAGATGGGTAAAATCGTTGCGGCGGTCGGGCATGTGCTTGACCGCCGCTGCTGCGTATGTTAAAATGAGAAAAACCCTTTTGGCGGTGATTTTATGGCCCATTATGAAGCCTATATTGCCCGGTATGGCGACCGGGATTTTAACGAAATGCCCTTTAATGAAGTAGACGGGCTGATCTTTTCCCAGTTGGCGTATGTGGACTATGCGGGGATCGTTGGCGGCGCAGACGCCCAGTTTCAGACCCTGCTGGACGATGCGGCGCGGCAGTATTTTGCCCTGCACCCGGCGGAGGAGATCGACAACGAGATCGGTATTGTGCAAAAGGCGATCTATCTGTTGCAGCTGTGCGCAGACACCCGCCGCTACGGCAACACCCGGTTGTCCGCTTATGTGAATAATGTAAACATCAAGATCGACAAGCAATTCTCCGCCGTTGGCTTTCACCTGAATGACGGCAGCCTGTTGGTGGCGTTCCGGGGCACGGACACCAGCATTACCGGGGTAAAAGAATCGGCCATGCTCAGTTATATGTTCCCGGTGCCGGCCCAGATCGAGGCACTGTACTATTTTCAGGAGACGGCGTCTCTGACCGAGGGCGATGTGCGGGTGTGCGGCCACTCCAAGGGCGGCAATTTGGCTGTTTTTGCCGCCGTGTCCTGCTCCAATTCACTGAAAAAGCGCATTCGCGGCGTGTATGAATATGACGCGCCCGGGTTCCCGGAGCCCATGGTGCACCGCTATGACTATCTGGAAATGCGGGACCGTCTGTTCTCTTATGTGCCGGAGCGGTCGGTGATCGGCTGTCTGTTGGAGCACAATGCAGATACCAAGATTGTGCAAAGCGAGAACGAGGGCTTGAAGCAGCACCAGGCTGCCTCCTGGGTGGTAGAGGACGACCGCTTTTGCTATGTGCCCAGTCGGGACGAGGCGTCGCTGTTTATTGAAAAGTACATCAAGATGGTGATGGACGATGTGGGGCCGGAAAATATGGAGACGGTGTTTGAGACCCTGTTTACCTTTTTCGAAAGCGCCGGCATTACCGATTATGAGACGCTGCGGAGCTTTGACGCCGGGGATTTGCTGCGCACCCTGTACTCCGTGACCGACATTACCGAGGATCAGCGTCACCTGCTGGAGCATACATTGAAGTTGGCTGTGAGCGATTTGTCCCGCCTGCTCTATAAAGAGAAGATTGAGAGTTACATTAAGCGCCTGGACGCGGTGATTGCCCCGGAGGAGGCAAGCCGCACCAAATCCGGTTTGCGCCGCACCTCGCGAGAGAAGAAAGAACCGGCCGATAAAGTGAAAAAAGAAAAGGAAGAGAGAAAAGAGCCAAAACCGAAAGAAAAAGCGAAGAAAGAACCAAAGCAGAAGAAAGAAAAGCCGGCAAAGCCGGCAAATAAATAGGAAAAAGCCGCTGACAAGTGTCGGCGGCTTTTGTATATTCTTAATTTGATTCGTCTTTGGGTTTCAGATACTGGTTATTATACTTTTCAAGAAATAGCAGTACACTTTGCTTGAGCACTTCTATCTGACTTTTCAGATAATACTCGTCCTCAAACATAGCATAGTGCACACAGGCGCGCACAAAAATAAAGATCAGCGGCGTGATGACCGTATAGGGAATGCCGATCTTCGCTCCAGCTCTTTTGCGTACTGGGTGTAACGCTCGTTGACCCCCTGAAAGAACTTCTTGCCGTGTTCAATGTACTTGGGCAAGGTGTAAACCTGGTACATCAGGCGGTATTTTTTGCCGTGTTTCTTGGCGGTCCAGTAGGGAACTTCTTCAAGAAACCGCATCACATCTTTTGGGTCTGTGGGAGCCATGGTCAAAAAGTCGTCCTCCACCTTGGACATACAGTAGGCGGTGGAGTCAATAATCAGCTCGTCCAAATTCTTAAAATAAACATACAGGTTGGCTTTGGTGCAGCCGCAGGCTTCTGCCAGCGCCTGGGTGCCGGTTCCGGTTAATCCGTTTTCCGCATAGCAGGCAAAGCATTTTTCCATCATTTCCTGCCGTTTCATATCATGCTGTTGAGGAATTCGCTTCATTGCTTGTTGCTCCTATGAGATAAATCCATTCGATTAATTAGGATAGCATATCTTGTCAAAAGAAGCAAGTCACTTTCTGTGAAAAAAGGACGGTACACAAACCGTCCCCTTTTTTACATAAGATTTATAGGCTCAAACGCGAGTCACCCGAAAGCCGGTGCAGGCATAGGCGGTGTCCGTAACCGGGTACTGCTTAAAGAACTGATATTGGGAGTAAGAACTGGAAAGGATCTCTCTACCGTCCTCCTCAATGAACTCCACAATGTGGGGCACAAAACGCAGCGATTCAATATCCTCCGGGGTACAGCCCTCGTGGTACTCGGTCATTAACGCTGTGAACTCCTCCTTGGTAAACGCCTTTGAGACGATACGCTTCGGGTCAATGTGCGCAAATAGGGGAGAAATGATAAAGCGAGTCTTGCCCACTTTTAATGTGATGCAGTCGGTGAGCACCAGTACATCTTTTCCGCTTGCCTCCAAGGTTCCCAAAAATCGCTCTTTAAGGTCTTGTAGTCACCGGGCAGGGTCAGGTAAGTTTTGCGGTCTATCATCGTGGGTCCTCCTTAATTGCTATGACGGGTTGTGTAATGGGCAAATCATTGGAATTTGTAAAATAATTTTGTTCTATTTTACTATATTCTCTTCACAATTTCAATAGAATGTGGTAAAATAAGCCAAAGAATAGGGCAACTCTATTCTGCTTTAGGGGGAATGACTATGAAAGCGAAGAATCCAGGCGCTTTGTCAGGGCGCACCTGGACCTCCATTCTGCTGTTTGGCCTGATCGGCCAAATTGCCTGGGTGGTAGAGAATATGTATTTCAGCCGTTTTATGCAAAATGAGATTACCCGCGCGCCTTATGCCACTACGCTGATGGTGGCGTTCTCCGCGCTGTTTGCTACACTGTCTACGCTGCTGGGCGGCGCCATCTGCGACCGTACCGGCAAGCGCAAGGTGTTTATCACCTGGGGGTATGTGATCTGGGGCTTTACCATTATGGCCTTTGCCCTGATCCCCATGCAGCCGGCGCCGGATAAAGTCAAGGCCATGGTGATTTTGGTGGTTGTCATGGACTGCGTGATGTCTGTGATCGGTTCCATCAGTAACGATGCGTCCTTTAACACCTGGATCACAGATATGACGAATACCGCCAACCGCAGCAAGGTAGATACCATTTTGGCAGTGCTGCCGCTGCTGGCCATTGCCGTTGTGTTTGTAGGCTTTGACGGGCTGACCAATGCCTCTGCCACTACCGACGACTGGAAAAAGTTCTTTATGCTCCTGGGTATTATTCCCACTGTCGGCGCCTGATCGGCGTGTTCTTGATGAAAGACAAGTCGGGTCTGCAAAAAAGACGGACGGTAATTTTTTGGCCGACTTTGTGTATAGCTTAAACCCGAAAGTGATCAAAGAAAACAAGTTGCTGTATGTTTGTCTGTCCGGCAATATGGTGGCGGCTATTGCATATCAGATCTATGTGAACTATCTGTTTAACATTATTGAGGGCACGCTGCAAATCAAGGATTATATTGTCCCGGTGGCCATTATCGGTTTGGCGGCGGCCGTAGGCTCCGTTTTGGTGAGTACCGCTATGGATAAAGTGGGCAAAAAGCACTTTTTCTATCCCACCATTATTGCCGGGATCGTCGGTTGTGTGGTCATTTGGAGTGCTAAGTTTTTCGTAGGCAAAAACCTAAAGGCGGAACTGGCGATTTTAATTGTCGGCGGTATTTTGGTAATTGGTGTAACCTGGTGATGGCGGGGTTGTTTACCGCTTCCTATCGGGACTGCATTCCAAAGGGCCGGGAGGGTCTGTTCCAGGGCTGTCGTATGGTGCTGTATGTGCTGGTGCCCATGATTATCGGACCGCTGATTGCCCAGTTTATTATCAATCAGTATAATAAAGGCATTACCGATAGCGCGGATATTGTGTATCCCATGGAGCTGTTCTTGGGTGCCGCTGCGGTTATGGTGTTCTGCTTTATTCCCGCCTCTGTTGTGCGCAAAAAGCAGGACGCGGTGCATGAAAAATTGCTGGAAGAAATGAAAGAGGAACAAACCAAAGCGTCTGCAAAATAAATGCCGATAAGCCCTCTCCCCGGAGGGGCTTATCCGGTGCTTTTGCGGCGGCGGAATTCACCGTTTTGTAATCAAATTATGTCTTGACTTTATGTCTTGTGTCCAGTATAATATCTGTTTAGAACGAACAGCAATTTTGATGGAGAGTACAGAATATGACATTGCTTATTCAGAACGCGCGCTGCTGGAACGGCGGCGGGTTTCATACGGCAGATGTCCTCTTACAGGGAGGCAAAATAAAGTCCCTCGGCACCTCCATTTCCTCTGATGGGGTCAATGCCCTTTTTGACGCAAGGGGTCAGTATTTCCTTATACCGGGTTTCGTTGATGTGCATGTGCATCTCCGTGAGCCCGGTTTTTCTTATAAGGAGACCATTGCCACCGGTCCGGGGCGGCAGCTGCGGCGGGCTATACCACCGTTTGCGCAATGCCCAATCTGACCCCGCGCCGGATACCCCGGCTCATTTGGCAGAGGAACAGGCGATCATTGACCGGGACGCCAAAATTCAGGTTTTGCCCTTTGCCTCTATTACCAAAGGGCGTAAAGGTAGTGGCGAATTGGTGGATTTTGAAGCGCTGTCACCAAAGGTGGTGGGCTTTTCCGACGATGGTTGCGGTGTGCAGGACGAGGGCTTAATGCGAGAAGCGATGGCGCGATGCAAGGCGCTGAACAAGGTGATCTCCGCCCACTGCGAGGTCAACGATCTGCTGAATGGCGGCTACATTCACGACGGCGCTTACTGCAAGGCGCACGGTCACCGGGGCATTTCTTCCGCTTCTGAGTGGAAGATGATCGAGCGGGACTGCCGCCTGGCGTCGGATACCGGTTGTCGTTACCATGTGTGCCACATTCCACCAAGGAGAGCGTGGAAGTGATTCGAGAAGCGAAAAAAGCGGCGTGCCCGTCACCTGCGAGACCGGCCCCCACTACCTTGTCCTGTGTGATGAGGATTTACAGGAGGACGGTCGGTTTAAGATGAACCGCCCTTGCGCAGCCGCAGCGATAGGGAAGCCCTGTTAGAGGGCGTAGCAGACGGCACGGTGGATGTGATCGCCACCGACCATGCGCCTCATAGTGCTGCGGAAAAAGAGAAGGGTCTGTCCGGTTCTGCCATGGGTATTGTGGGTTTGGAAACGGCATTCCCGGTGCTGTACACCAAGCTGGTGCGCACCGGCGTGATGACCTTTGAAAAGCTGATTCAAATGATGGCCGTGCGGCCAAGAGAAATATTTGACCTGCCGGTTGGCGAGATTGTTCCCGGCGCACCGGCGGATCTGTGCCTGCTGGACACGGACTGCAACTGGACGGTAGACCCGGACAAGTTTGTGACTATGGGCAGGGCAACGCCTTTTGCCGGTTGGCAGGTGCAGGGCAAAAACAGATTGACGGTATGGAGAGGAGAAGTAGTATATGAAGCCTTACGATAAGCAGTTGGTGCTGGAGAACGGCAAGCAGTTCTTCGGCTACGGCTTTGGCGCAGATAAGAGTGCCATTAACGAGATCGTGTTTAACACCTCAATGGTGGGGTATCAGGAGATCGTTTCCGACCCCAGTTATACAGATCAAATGGTCGTGATGACTTACCCGCTCATCGGCAACTACGGTATGACCGATGAGGATTATGAGACCAAGATTCCCACCATGGGCGGCCTGATCGTGCGGGAATACAACGATCAGCCCTCCAACTTCCGCTATACCAAGACCCTGTCTGAGGTGCTGGAGGAATATGGAATTCCCGGTATCAGTGGGATTGACACCCGTATGCTCACCCGCATCATTCGAGACGAAGGCAGCCAAAAAGTGGGCATCTTTCCGGCGGATATGCCCTATGACAGTGCCTTGTGGCAGGTGAAGAATTACACCATTCCCACGGATATGGTGTCTCGGGTCAGCTGCAAAAAGCGCTGGTATTCCCGCACCCCTAACCATAAGTACGATGTGGTGGCCATCGACTGCGGGGTAAAGCTGAATATTATTCGCAAGCTGAACGAAAAAGGCTGCAATGTGACAGTAGTGCCTTACGATACCACCGCAGAGGAGATTCTGCGTATGCACCCGGACGGACTGTTCCTGTCTAACGGTCCCGGTAATCCGGAGGATGTGACCCCGGTGATCGAAGTGGTGCAGCAGCTTAAGGGCAAGCTTCCCATCTTTGGCATTTGCCTTGGGCACCAGATGATCAGCCTGGCGCTGGGAGCGAAGACCTTTAAGATGAAGTTTGGCCACCGGGGCGGTAACCACCCGGTGAAGCATTTGGAGAACGGCAAGATCGAGATCACCTCGCAGAACCATTCTTACGCGGTGGATGTGGCTTCCCTGGCCGACACGGAACTGGAGCTGACCCACGTGAACCTGCTGGATCGCACTGCTGAAGGTGTGGCCTCCCCGGAGAACCGGCTGTTCTCCGTGCAGTACCACCCGGAGAGCGCACCCGGTCCTCAGGACAGTGCCTATTTGTTTGACCGGTTTATTGATTTGATGGAGGAGGCGCAGAACCATGCCTAAGCGTACAGATATTCATAAAGTATTGGTGATCGGCTCCGGCCCCATCGTCATTGGCCAGGCGGCGGAGTTTGACTACGCCGGCACCCAGGCCTGCCTTGCCCTACGTGAGGAGGGCTATGAAGTAGTGCTCATCAACTCCAACCCTGCTACCATTATGACCGATACGGACATTGCCGATAAAGTCTATATGGAGCCGCTGAATTTGGAATATGTGGCGCGTATTATTCGTCATGAGCGCCCGGACGCTATCTTGCCTTCCCTGGGCGGCCAAACCGGTCTGAACTTGGCGGTACAGCTGGCGAAAAAAGGCGTACTGCAAGAGTGCGATGTAGAAATTCTCGGCACCAGCTTTGAGTCCATTGAGCGGGCTGAGGACCGAGAGCTGTTTAAGGAACTTTGCCAGGGACTTGGGGAGCCAGTGCTGCCCTCAGAGATCGCAGAAACCTTGGAGGACGGTCTGCGTGCTGCTGCAGAGATCGGTTATCCCGTTGTGCTGCGCCCGGCCTTTACCCTTGGCGGCACCGGCGGCGGCTTTGCGGATGATGAAGAAGAGTGCCGTGTGATGCTGAAAAATGCCTTGGCCCTGTCACCGGTGCACCAGGTGCTGGTGGAAAAGAGCATTAAGGGCTATAAGGAAGTAGAATATGAGGTGATGCGGGACGCCAACGATACCGCCATTACTATATGTAATATGGAGAATATTGACCCGGTGGGTATCCATACCGGCGACTCTGTGGTGGTGGCACCCTCTCAGACCCTCACCAACAAAGAGTACCAGATGCTCCGTGACTCAGCTTTGAAGATCATTCGGGAACTGAAAATCGAGGGCGGGTGCAATGTGCAGTTTGCGCTGGATCCCCATTCATTCCAGTATTATCTTATTGAGGTAAACCCCCGCGTCAGCCGTTCCTCTGCCTTGGCTTCCAAGGCCAGCGGCTATCCCATTGCCCGGGTCAGCGCCAAGATTGCCGTGGGTATGCATCTGGACGAGATTCCTATTGCCAACACCCCCGCTTCCTTTGAGCCTACCCTGGACTATGTGGTCACCAAGATTGCTCGGTTCCCCTTTGACAAATTCGCCGACGCCAACAATACGCTGAACACCCAGATGAAGGCTACCGGCGAGGTGATGAGCGTAGGTCGCACCATGGAGGAGAGCCTGCTTAAGGCGGTGCGCTCCCTGGAGATTGGCGTTTGCCACCTGTATATGAAGAAGTTTGACACGTACAGTCAAGAGGAGCTGCTGGACTATATCCACACCGGCACCGATGATCGGCTGTACGCCATTGCCCAGTTGATCCGGCTGCGCTGCGATTTGAACCGCATTTATAATGCCACGAAGATTGATATGTGGTTTTTGGAAAAGTTCAAGAACATTGTGGACTTTGAGGCGGTATTGCGAGCCAACCCCCGGGATGAACAGACCTTACGGGACGCCAAAAAAATGGGCGTGTCCGACAAATATATCGGCCAGCTGTGGGGCATGACGGAGGCGGAAGTCTTTAACCTGCGCAAGTCGATCAAGCTGTTCCCGGTGTATAAGATGATCGACACCTGTGCCTCTGAGTTTGACTCCTATGTGCCGTACTTCTACTCCACCTATGAGGAGGAGAATGAGTCCGTTGTATCAGATAAAAAGAAGATCGTAGTGCTTGGCTCCGGCCCCATTCGCATCGGTCAAGGCGTGGAATTTGACTACTCCACCGTTCACGCTATTTGGTCCATTCGGGACGCCGGGTACGAGGCGATTATCATTAATAATAACCCGGAGACCGTGTCTACCGACTACACCACCTCGGACAAGCTGTATTTTGAGCCGCTGACGGTGGAAGATGTGATGAATGTGATCGAGCTGGAGCAGCCCATGGGCATTGTGGTGTCCCTTGGCGGTCAGACCGCCATTAACCTGGCGCCTCCGCTGGACGCACTGGGTGTGCCCATCATCGGCACCGATGTGGCTGCCATTGACCGGGCAGAGAACCGGGACAGCTTTGAAAAGGTAATGGAAAAGCTGGGCATTCCCCAGCCTAAGGGTCTGGCGGTCACGGATATTGAAGAGGGCGTGCGCGTTGCCGCCTCCATCGGTTATCCTGTGCTGGTGCGCCCCTCTTTTGTATTGGGCGGTCGTGCCATGCAGATCGTTGCCAATGAGGAGAGCCTGCGTCATTACCTGCAAACGGCTGTGGAGATCAACACTGATCAGCCGGTGCTGGTGGATAAATACATTATGGGTAAAGAGCTGGAGGTGGACGCCATTTGTGACGGCACAGATGTGTTCATTCCCGGTATTATGGAGCATGTGGAGCGTACCGGTGTACATTCCGGCGACTCTATCAGCATCTACCCCACCTTCTCCGTCAGCCAGGCGGTCAAGGACAAGATTATTGATTATACTGTTAAACTGGGTACGGCCATCGGCATCGTGGGCCTTTACAATATCCAGTTTATTGCAGACAGCAACGACGATGTGTATGTGATCGAGGTGAATCCCCGTTCTTCCCGCACGGTGCCGTTCCTGTCCAAAGCCACTTCCGTGCCTATGGCGCACATTGCCACCCAGGTGATCCTGGGCCACAGCTTAAAAGAGCAGGGCATTACGGAGGTATATCCCAAGGAGAAAAAGCGCTGGTATGTGAAGGCGCCTGCGTTTTCCTTTAGCAAGCTGAAAGGGATGGACACTTACCTGTCCCCGGAGATGAAGTCCACCGGTGAGGCCATCGGCTACGACAAGAGCCTGACCCGCGCTCTGTATAAAGCGTTACAATCCAGCGGGCTGCATGTGTCTAACTACGGCACGGTGCTGGTGACCATTGCGGATCAGGACAAGCCTACTGCGCTGCCGTTGATCCGTCGATTCTACGATCTGGCTTTAATATCGAAGCCACCGAGGCACCGCCAAGTACCTGAAAGACCACGGCATTCGCACCCGGGTGCGGCAAAAGCTCACTGAGGACGACAGCGATGAAATCTTGATGCACTGCGCCAGGGGCACATTGCCTATGTGATTAACACCATTGATATTAACCACGGTGACAGTCATTCGGACGCTCTGAAATTCGCCGGGCTGCGGTGGAAAACAATGTGACCATGTTCACCTCGCTGGACACGGTAAAGGTGCTGCTGGATGTGCTGGAGGAGATCACTCTGGGCGTGTCTACCATAGACGCGGAGTAAGCGTATGTATAAACAAGGTATTTTTACAATAGAAGAAAACCGACCACTGACCGCCAGCGTGTACCGTATGGTGCTGGCAGGGGACACCCGGTACATTATAGCTCCGGGCCAGTTTATCAACATTGCCCTGGAGGGCAAGTTCCTGCGCCGCCCCATCTCCGTCTGCGACTATGACAGTCATACAGTGACCATCATCTATAAAGTTGTGGGGCAGGGGACGGCCCAAATGGCAAAGATGCAGCCGGGGGAGACGCTGGATGTGCTTACCGGCCTGGGCAACGGCTACACGATCCAGCCTGTGCACCACGCGCTGCTTATCGGCGGTGGTGTGGGCGTGCCGCCCCTTTATAATCTGTGCAAGTGCTTGCGGGCTGCCGGGCAGCAGGTGACGGTGATCTTAGGCTTTAACACGGCGGACGAAGTGTTCTACGCTGAGGAATTCGCTGCATTGGGTGCGGAAGTGCGGATCACCACCGTGGACGGCAGTGTAGGCACCAAGGGCTTTGTGACGGATGCTTTCCCGGCGGATTATGACTACATTTATACCTGCGGTCCGCTGCCGATGCTGCGGGCGGTATATGACCGCTCTGCCACCTCCGGTCAGTTCTCCTTTGAGGAGCGTATGGGCTGCGGCTTTGGCGCTTGTATGGGCTGCTCCTGCAAGACCAAGTACGGCAACAAGCGCATTTGCAAGGACGGACCGGTGCTGGTAAAGGAGGAGATCATATGGTAGACCTGCGTGTGAATTTGTGCGGGCTGGAGTTGGATAACCCTGTGGTTCCTGCCTCCGGTACCTTCGGCTTCGGCAAGGAATTCAGCGAATTTTATGATATTAACATGTTAGGCTCTTTCTCCTTTAAGGGCACCACAAGGGATGCTCGTTTTGGCAATCCTACCCCCCGCATTGCAGAATGTACCGCCGGCATGATCAATGCCGTTGGTCTGCAAAATCCCGGGGTGCACCATGTGATCCAGCATGAGCTGCCGGAGCTGAAAAAAATCTTTCACAAGCCGGTGATCGCCAACGTGAGCGGCTTCTCCGTGGAGGACTATGCCTATACCTGCCAGCTGCTGGACAAAGAGGAGCAGGTGGGAATTTTGGAAGTGAATGTATCTTGCCCCAATGTGCACGGCGGCGGTATGAGCTTTGGCACCGATCCGTCCTGTGCCGCAGAAGTGACCCGGGCGGTAAAGGCAGTGACAACCAAGCCGGTGTTTATTAAGCTGTCGCCCAATGTAACGGATATTGTAGCCATTGCCAAAGCTTGCGAAGAGGCCGGTGCGGATGGCATTTGTCTGATCAACACCCTGCTGGGCATGCGCATTGATCTTAACCGGCGTCGACCGGTGATTGCCAACACCATGGGCGGTTTTAGCGGCCCGGCGGTGTTTCCGGTGGCGGTGCGTATGGTGTACCAGGTGGCCAGTGCTGCAACATTCCCGTGATGGCTGCGGCGGCGTTACCAGTGCCCGGGATGTGGTGGAGATGATGATGGCCGGTGCCACGGCTGTACAGGTAGGCGCTATCAATTTGGTAGACCCCTACGCTTGCAAAAAATCATTGAGGATCTGCCGACTGTGTGCGCAGACCTGGGGATTGATAAATTAAGTGATGTGATAGGAGTGGTCAAAAATGGGTAAAGATGTGATCGTGGCTTGCGATTTTGCAAGCGCAGAGGCAACCTTTGCGTTCCTGGACAAATTCACGGAGGAAAAACCTTTTGTGAAGATCGGTATGGAGCTGTATTACGCAGAGGGTCCGTCCATTGTACGGGAGCTGAAAAAGCGTGGACACAAGATCTTTTTGGATCTAAAGTTGCACGATATTCCCAATACGGTAAAGAAGTCCATGGCGGTGCTGAGCCGACTGGATGTGGATATGACCAATGTGCACGCTGCCGGTACGGTAGAGATGATGGAGGCTGCGCTGGAGGGTCTGACCCGGCCGGACGGCACGCGTCCGCTGCTGATCGCCGTGACCCAGCTGACCTCCACCAGTGAGGAGCGCATGCAAAAAGAACTGCTCATCAACGCGAATATTAACGACACCATTGTGCAGTACGCCAAGAACGCCAAGACCGCCGGTTTGGACGGCGTGGTGTGTTCGCCGCTGGAGGCGGGCATGGTGAAGGACGCCTGCGGCAAGGCCTTTATGACCGTGACTCCCGGCGTACGCTTTGCAGACGGCGACCTGGGCGACCAGGTGCGAGTGACCACCCCTGCCAAGGCAAAGGAGATTGGTTCCGACTACATTGTGGTGGGCCGCCCCATTACCGCTGCCGATAACCCGGTGGCTGCGTACAGACGCTGCTGCGTGAATTTATAGATTAAGGAGTGTTATTATGACCATTACTAAGGAACAGATTGCAAAAGATTTGCTGTCCATTCGTGCTGTGTTCTTAAAGCCGGACGATCCCTTTACCTGGGCTTCCGGTATCCACAGCCCCATTTACTGCGACAACCGGCTGACTTTGTCCGCTCCTGCGGTACGGAAAGATGTGGAGCCGGACTGGCTGAGATTGTAAAAGAGAAGTTCCCGGAAGCGGAGATGCTGATGGCACCTCTACGGCGGGTATTGCCCACGCAGCCATTACCGCTACCATTTTGGACCTGCCCATGGGTTATGTGCGCTCCGGTCATAAAGACCACGGCCGCCAAAACCAAATTGAGGGCAAAATGGAGCCGGGCACTAAGGTCGTGGTGATTGAGGATCTGATCTCCACCGGCGGCTCTGTGCTGGAAGTGGTAGATGTGCTGCGCCAGGCCGGTGCTCAGGTGCTGGGTATTGCCTCCATCTTCACCTACGGTCTGCAAAAGGGCGTGGAGCGCCTGGCTGCTGCCGATGTGGTGAACTACAGCCTGTCTGACTTTGACACCCTGTCCAAGGTGGCTGCCGCTGAGGGTTATATCGCAGAAAAGGATATTGCCAAGCTGACCGCGTTCCAGAAGAACCCCCAGGACCCGGCTTGGATGGAACTGTAAGCAGAAGGAGTGGTCTTTATGCGCCATTGTTTAGATACAACGGACTTTACGGTAGAAGAGATTGACGATCTGATCCACTTGGCTACGGACATTATCGCCGACCCTAAGAAATACGCCCATGTGTGCGACGGCAAAAAATTGGCAACCCTGTTTTTTGAGCCGTCGACACGCACCCGCCTGTCTTTTGAAGCGGCGATGATGGAGCTGGGCGGCAATGTGCTGGGCTTTGCAGAGGCCAATTCTTCCTCTGCCTCCAAGGGCGAGACGGTAGGGGACACGGTGAAGATCGTGTCCTGCTATGCGGATATTATCGCAATGCGTCACCCGCTGGAGGGTGCGCCCCGGGTTGCCAGCTTTAAGAGCGATGTGCCCATCATCACGCCGGAGACGGCGGCCACAGCCACCCCACGCAGACCTTAACGGACCTGCTCACCATTTACCGGGAAAAGGGTCGTTTGGATCATTTGACTATCGGCCTTTGCGGGGATTTAAAATTTGGCCGCACGGTGCATTCCCTCATTAAGGCTATGTGCCGCTATACGGATGTGGAGTTTGTGCTGATTTCCCCCAAGGAGTTGGCAGTGCCGGATTATATCAAAACGGATGTGCTGGACGCCTCCGGTATGAAGTACACAGAGGTGGAGCACATGGAAGATGTGATGCCCCGGCTGGATGTGCTTTATATGACCCGTATTCAGAGAGAGCGCTTCTTTTCGGAAGACGAGTACCTGCGCCATAAGGACGCCTTTGTACTGGATCCGGAGAAGCTGGAAAGCGCCAAAAGCAACCTGACCATTATGCACCCGCTGCCTCGGGTCCATGAGATCACCCGTGGATGTGGACGACGATCCGCGAGCCAAGTATTTTGAACAGGCCAAGAACGGTAAATACATGCGTATGGCGCTGATTATGACGCTGCTGAAGTGGGGAGGTGCACTGGAATGACCATTGATTCGATCCAAAACGGCTATGTACTGGACCATATTCCCGCGGTATGGGTATGCGTATTTATAAGCTGTTGGGGCTGGACAAGACCGACGCCAGGTGGCGCTGATCCAAAACGCCAAGTCCTCTAAAATGGGCAAAAAAGATGTGCTTAAGATCGCCACGGACAAGTTTGACTTGAACTTGGATGCGGTGGCGTACCTGGCGCCCCATACCACCGTGAATGTGATTTGCGGTGGAAAAGCGGCGGAAAAGCAGGCGCTGCGTCTGCCGGAAAAGCTGGTGAATATGGTGCATTGCCCCAATCCGGCGTGTATCAGCAACCACGAGCAGGTAGATGATGTGTTCACCCTGGTTGACCCGGACAAGGGCACCTACCGCTGCCTGTACTGTGAGACCGCAGCAAAATAAGAATAGACTATATAAAGAGAGCCACCGGCATTGCCGATGGCTCTTTTTCTGTTCTTATAAATCAGTCAATAAAGTTGGTGAGAATGGCTCGCTCCGTTTTGGGCGGCTCCACGCCGGCGGCGGCACCGGCGGCTTTGCACTTCAAGAAGTAGGCCATATTCCGTGCCAGTACCCGCATCACTTGCAGACCCTCCAGGTCTTTCATTACATCCTCCGGGGTAAAGCCGTGAACCATATTCCAGTACCGAGAGGAGATCACCGGCATTTGGGCAATGGTAAAGTACTTGTTCAGTTGGTCCAGGGTGGCGGTGGTGCCTGCCGGCGGGCGCTGGCTACTGCTGCTGCGGGTTTAAGTAAAAGGCTCTGCCTTTGCCGCAACCGTCGGAATAGAACACCCGGTCCATAAAGGCAGTCAGATTTCCGGTGGCTGCTGCGTAGTGTACCGGCGAGCCAAAGATGAAGCCGTCCGCTTCCTTGGCCTTGGCTGTAAAGGCGTTCACCGGGTCGCCGTCAAAGGCACATTTGCCCAGCTTGATGCAGCCATGACAGCCGATGCAGCCGCCAATGGGCTTGTTTCCGATCCAAAAGATCTCGCTGTCAATGCCTTCTTCTTGCAGTGTATGGGCGATCTCCGCCAGGGCTGTGTAGGTGCAGCCGTGCTGGTGGGGAGATCCGTTGACCAATATGACTTTCATCGCTGTGCCTCCTTATCGAATTCGGTCAATGACCGTTTGCGCGTTCTTGTAAATTTCATCTGTATCTGTGTTTAAGAACCGGCCGTTTTCGTAGAGAATTCGTCCGTCTACCATAGTTAGCCGTACATTGGTTTTGGCGCCGCTGTACACCAGGTTTTGGTGATGTTGTTGATGGGCTGCATATTGGGTCGATGCAGGTTGATCACCGTTAGGTCCGCCAGCTTGCCGGGAGCGATGCAGTCCGCTTCCTGCAGTCCCATACACCGGGCGGAGCCTGCGGTGGCTGCTTTTAATATGGCGTTGGCGTCTGCCGCTGCGGCGTTCTTCTCCCGCAGCTTTTGCAGTACGCAGATTAGGTACATTTCCCGGAACATATCCAGTGCGTTGTTGCTGGAGGGACCGTCTGTGCCAACTGCCAGGGGAATGCCCATTTGCAACATTTTTTCCACCGGGGCAATGCCACTGGCCAGCTTGCGTTGGAGCCGGCATTCAGCACCGCGTAAACACCGTGTTTTTTG
>ENA-OQAS01000383-OQAS01000383.1-human-gut-metagenome-genome-assembly--contig:-NODE-383-length-23338-cov-1.951316_pt1 | contig 23338 bp, 25 predicted proteins | sample MGYA00242733_ERZ504523 | MGnify/ENA primary metagenome ERZ504523 (study PRJEB26092, sample SAMD00036239) | human gut metagenome | host: Homo sapiens | study: EMG produced TPA metagenomics assembly of...
GCAGAGTGATGAAAGGCTGCTACTGCCGTAGGCATAGCGAAGCGGTTCCAAGGACAAACGGCTTGGCAGGTGTCGCATCCATAGATACGGTTACCTAAAAGGACGGCTTGCTCAACAGGGATTTCTCCACGATGCTCAATCGTAAGATAAGAGATACATTTACGGGCATTCAAACGTTTCGGCCTTTCCAAGGCTCCGGTAGGACAAGCGTCCAAACAGCGGATGCAGGAACCGCAGTGATTCTTTTTGGGGGAATCATAGGTATCGACTACCAAAGTTGTCACGATCTCCCCAAGGAAAAAGAAAGAGCCTTTGCCCGGGATGATTAGATTCGTATTCTTTCCGATCCATCCCAAACCGGCTTTCCAAGCCCAATAACGCTCTAACAGAGGGGCGGAGTCCGTGAATACACGGGCCTCATTGTTGGAGGGATGATGCTCGGTTATCGCTTTCCATAATTGGCGAAGTTTATCCTTTACGACCCCGTGATAATCTTCTCCGTACGCATAATACGAGATATAAGGTTCCGCCGGATTCCGGAGAACTTTCGGATAATAATTCAAGGCTACTGAGATAACTGATTTGGCACCTTCCACCAAGCCATCCGGATTGAGACGGATTTCCCGATGATTCTCCATGTATTTCATTCCAGCATGGTAGCCTTCCGCGATCCATTGGTCAAAATAAGCCTCCTCGCTCCCGGCCTTCGCTACTTCAGCGATACCGCAAGCGGAAAAGCCTAATTCCATAGCTTTATCTTTTATAAACTGGGAGATACCCATTATTCAAAAACTTTAAACTCGTAGCCTTCCTTTAAGAGCCATTCGACAGCCCGGGGCATTGCCTCACGCATATTACGCTCGGCTTTCAAGGAATCGTGGAAGACGATAACGGAACCATTACGGGTATAGTTCTTTACCACGTTGAAGACACCATTCGGAGTCATATGCGGGCTATAATCGCGGGTGACCACATCCCACATCACGATATGATAATGGCGGCGAAGCCATACTACCTGCGGAAAACGCATATGCCATGAGGAGGCCGAAATAAATTGCTGGGAATATATTCGGCTGCCTTCTCCACATTCGCCAAATAATTCTTCGTCCAGAACTTGATACCTTGGATATGGTTGAACGTATGGTTACCGACACGGTGCCCACGATCTATCACCATCTGGAAGACCTCGGGATGCTTACGTACATTATCCCCTACCATAAAAAAGGTAGCCTTGATCCCATACGTATCCAATATATCTAAAACCAAGGGTAACCTCGGGAATCGGGCCGTCGTCGAAGGTGAGATACACACACTTCTTCTCTGCCGGTATTCGCCAAGTTACCCCCGGGAACAGTGCCCTGTAAAACCAAGGCGGTTGTTCTATAAACATACTTTGTTAGTCTTTTGCCACTGATCCGTACGCCATACGGTAATTATCAAATTCCTCTTGATAAGGCTTAGCGAACTCCGGATTGTATTGTTTGCTCACACGCAATACCTCTTGGAGAACCGCCAAGTTATGACCTAAATCACTCTCGACAGATGATAATTGCCCCGGACGCAAACGGAAATACCAGTTTATACTGCGCAACGCATTGTCCGCTATACCTTTATAAACCATCTCCGCCTTCTCCTTCTGGCCCAACTCGTAATACAGCTCACCTAAAGAAAGAGCGCTATAATCCAACGGAACATTCTCGGGAGGCAATACTTCCATCGCCTTATCCAATACGTTCAGTGCTTTCTCATTCTTGCCCTCAGCGACCAAAGCGGCAGCCAGCTTGCTGAACAATGCGATACGATAGCTCTTGCACATCCGCATTACATTCTCATCCAAGTACACACCCGGCGTATTGACACCACCCCATTTGAACTTATTCATCACGTTGTCATACATCTTCTCCGTATTGATCGAACGAACAGTCCCTGTGTCTCATCGGAACGACTGATAAGCCATACCGGTCTGCTGGAAGTACGGATCCAATTTCACGAACTGATCCGGGCTTACGGTAATCGCGTAATAGATCGGACGGTTCCAGTCATTCGTCTGCAACATATCCAAGATAATCAACTCTTGCTTACCCAAGACATCCTTGCCTTTCAAGTCAATCTTCATCTCTTTCTGCAAATACGGCAAGTTAGCAGTATCGATCACGCCAGCAGCCATAACCGCGGCGGAATCTACCCCCATCGTCAATGTCTGCGCAGGAATATAATCTAATTCTTGATTGATACCCGGGATCTTCTTAAACTTCGGATCGTTACTACGAACGAAATCAAGAGCGGTCTTCAGATCAATCGATTTATCCGTCATCGGGAATACATAAGCGGCATCACGAGTACCTTGCACATAATCCTCCGGTTGCCAAGAGATTGGAAGCGGATCGGATTCGTATGCTTGCTTCTTCATTTGGTTGATATACCAGTCGGTTTGCAAATAGCTCGTATTACATACACGTACATCCGTACGGATACCTTCCACCTCCTGTGCGTACCACAACGGGAATGTGTCATTATCACCATTCGTAAATATGACAGCGTTCGGCTCGCAAGATTCCAAATAGTTCGCACCGAAATCACGGCAAACATAACGGTTCGAGCGATCATGGTCGTCCCAGTTCTGCGCACCCATCTGGATAGGAACCAACAAGCAGAGTACCGTAGCGACAGAACCCGCTATCACCGGAGATAACTTGCCATACTTCTGCAATCCTTTCGCCAAGGCCGCCACACCGAAACCGATCCATATACAGAACGCATAGAATGATCCGGCATACGCATAGTCTCGCTCACGAGGTTGATACGGCGTCTGGTTCAAGTAAAGCACGATCGCGATACCCGTCATAAAGAACAAGAAGAACGTGATCCAGAATCCCTGAATGCCCTTCTTTCCGGCATAAGCTTGGAATAGAAGCCCCAAGATACCCAATAGAAGCGGTAACATATAATATACGTTATGCCCCTTATTGTTGATAATATCGAACGGCATATCCTCTTGCGGGCCCACTAAAGCCTCATCAATAAACGGAATACCGGTTATCCAGTTACCATTCGAGACCTCACCGTTACCTTGTATATCGTTCTGCCGTCCGGAGAAGTTCCACATGAAATAACGCCAGTACATGAAATTCAGCTGATAAGCGAAGAAATAACGCAAATTCTCGGCAAATGTAGGTTTCATCACCGTCACCATCTCACCGCAACGGTTGAACTTCACCGGTGTACCTTTCACTTGTGCCCACTCCTTATAAGCAGCCACATGACGTCCGTCGCTACTATACATACGGGGGAAAAGCATACTCAACTCATCCACGTATTCGTATTCCGTATCGTAACGAGAGATATAATAATGATCCTTCTCGTTTTTATCTTTCTTAATGACACGGCTCCAAGTCGGCTCACCCTCTTTCGATACAGGTACACAAGTGCCGCCTTGTTCTCACGCTTCACCTCAGAGACATAGGTCTGACCGTAGATCAACGGAGTCTTACCGTATTGCTCGCGAGCCAAATAGTACGCAAGGTAAAGATATCTTGCGGAGCGTTTTGGTTCATAGGCGTATCGGCTGTCGCACGGATCAATGTCAAGGCATAGGATGAATAACCCACTACAATTACCATCAAGCAGACCAAGATCGTATTCAGCATCTTGATATTTACCTTCTTGCTCATGAACAAATAAGCCGTCAAGGCAGCCGTGAGGATCACGGCGATCACGTAACCACTACCGATAAACGGAATACCCAACAATACGATCGAGAGAATAAAGGATATCTTCATCCGCACCGGATGGATCTCGTCTTGCATCGTCTCCCAGATCGCCCAGATCAAGGAAGCCGCCAAGATAATTACGAACGCATATACACCCGAGTTATACGGCATACCGAACGTATTGACAAACAACAGCTCGAAATAACCGCAAACCTCAACCAAGCCTTGTACGACACCATACATCATCAAGCCCACGATAGCGAACGACACCAATAAAGCGATCAGCGTACTTCATCGTAGGATTCGGGAATTTCTTATAATAATATACCAGCACGATAGCCGGGATACACAATAAATTCAGCAAATGGACACCGATACTCAGACCCATCAAATAAGCGATCAGCACGATCCAACGATCGGCATGCCGGACGATCGGCGGCTTCTTCCCATTTCAGGATCAAACCAGAATACCAAAGGCGGTAAACAAGGAAGAATAAGCATATACCTCGCCCTCCACGGCGCTAAACCAGAAGTATCGCTAAACGTATAAGCCAAAGAACCTACCAAACCGCAACCCATGATCGTAATCATCTGTCCCAGAGACATCGTCTTATCGTCTTCCACGATAATCTTACGAGCCAAATGAGTAATACTCCAGAAAAGGAATAAGATCGTCAGGCCGCTAAAGAGGGCGGACATCGTATTGACCATTACCGCCACCTTGGAAGGGTCCGAGGCGAACTGCGTAAATAAATTGGCTGTTAACATGAAGAAAGGAGCTCCGGGCGGATGCCCTACTTCCAATTTGTATGCCGAAGAGATAAACTCACCACAATCCCAGAAACTGGCGGTGGGTTCCATTGTCATCAGATAAACGGTAGAAGCGATCAAAAAACGACCCACCCCAACACGTTGTTGATTAGTTTGTACTTTCCCATACTTTGTATAAGTGTGATAATTAATTGTTTCTACTTGCATACCCACACGGGCAGTCGGCCGCAAAGGTAATCATTTACGTTTAATACCTAACGTTCCATTCCCCTATAAATTATATAGAATAGATTAGAATTATATTAAACAAACCTTATCACTCAAGTGTTAATAGAATAGTTGAGTATTAAAATTATAGGGAGATGAAAGAAAATTATGAACTAATTGATAATGAAGAACGCCACCAATATGAATTTCATATAGAGCGATACGTTCCCAGAATAGAGTATATAAAAAATAAGGATGGGGTAATTTATCTCACCCACACTGAGGTTCCCATGGAGCTTGGAGGTAAAGGAATTGGTAGCCAATTGGTGGAGAAAGTGCTCTTGGATATCGAGAAGAAAGACTTACGTCTCGTTCCGTTATGTCCGTTCGTAGCTGGATATATCCAGAAGCATCCGGATTGGAAACGCATCGTAATGAGTGGTATACATGTTTAATATTTATAACAAAATTATATGGGCAAGAAGATCGAATATACGAATGGTGAACTCACCATTATCTGGCAACCGGAGTTATGTCAACATGCCGGTATCTGTGTAAAGACTCTTCCCGGTGTCTATAAGCCGAAGGAGAGACCCTGGATACAGATAGAGAACGCGACAACCGCGGAATTAATTGCCCAAATCAATCAATGTCCGTCTGGCGCGTTGACATACCGAATGAATAAAGAGGTGAAATGAGGCCCCCCGCCTGTCTCATCTTGATAGAAAGGAGTATTCCGTATCGGATACTCCTTTTTTCGCCATAAGGACCTCTTTCTATGATTTTTTGCTAGTTTTGTGATCTAGATTCACTATCAATGAAACAAATATGATAAAAAGACATTCTATCTTAACGGCAATCCTGCTTTGTTTCGTCGCTTTCACACAAGTGATGGCACAAGAGATGCAGGAACCCGAACCGCTTCCGATCGACCCAAAGGTTCGATACGGGAAATTGAGTAACGGATTGACCTACTACATCCGTCACAACGATCAGCCAAAGACCGGGCAGACTTTTACATCGCCCAAAACGTAGGCTCCATCTTAGAGGAAGAGAATCAACGAGGTTTGGCTCACTTCTTGGAACATATGGCATTCGACGGCAGTAGGAACTTCCCGAATAACGGGATGGACGAATATATCGAGAGTGTAGGTATGCGCAGCGGGGAAAACTTCAACGCCTATACCTCCTTTGATGAGACCGTCTACATGATTACCAACGCCCCTGTCAACAAAAGCGGCGTGGTTGATTCTTGCTTATTGATCCTTCACGATTGGTCCGGGTTCCTAGCCTTGACCGACTCGGCTATCCAGAAAGAACGTGGGGTCATCCGTGAGGAATGGCGTACCCGACAGGATGCCCAGACTCGTCTATGGGAGCAGCAACTACCCAAGATGTACCCGGGAAGCCGTTACGCGAACCGGATGCCGATCGGTTCGATCGACGTGATCGAGAACTTCAAGCCGGACGAGTTGCGGGCTTACTACAAAAAATGGTATCGTCCGGACTTGCAAGCGATTATCATCGTGGGAGACGTAAATGTAGATCAAGTGGAGGCAACGATCAAAAAGATGTTCGCCGATGTCCCTGCCCCGGTCAACCCGGCAAAACGGGAACAAGTATCGGTTCCCGACAATGATCTACCTCTGATCTCGATCGCCAAAGACAAGGAGCATCCAATACGATCCTTTATATCTTCTATAAACACGATAAATTGCCCAACGACTTGAATCGTACGATTGCCGGATTGGTAAAGGACTATATCCAGCAAATATGCGCGTCGATCATGGACGAGCGTTTCGATGATATCTTACATCAAGCGAATCCTCCGTTTATCTATGCCCAACCTACGACGATGATAATTTCATGATCGCGAAGAGCAAGGGAGCATGGACCGTAGCCGCTCTTGCCAAGGAAGGCGAGATCGATTCCACACTGACCACGCTTGTCAAAGAGACCCAACGGGTAAAACAATATGCTTTACGCCATCCGAGTATGAACGGGCACGCATCAACGTGTTGAAACAATACGAGTCCGCTTACAACGAGCGGAATAACCAAAAGAACGACGCTTATGTCCGTGAATACGTGAACCATTTCACCAACGGCGGTTATATCCCGGGCATTGAGATGGAATACACGCTATTGAACCAGATCGCCCAGAATATCCCGGTAGAGCAAGTCAACCAATATATCCAAGATATGATCGGAGAGGATAATATCGTGATCGGGTTAACCGGACCGGATAAAGAAGGTATAAAATACCCGACCGAGGAGAACCTGCTCCGTACGTTCCTCAAAGCACGACAGATGCCGGTAGAGCCTTATAAGGAAACTGTCTCCAACGAGCCTTTAGTCCCGACCTTGCCGACCCCGGGCCGGATCACGGAGACAAAGACCGGCCAGCGCTTCGGAGCGACAGTATTTACCTTAAGCAATGGTATCAAGGTGGTATTGAAGCCTACCGAATTCAAGAAGGACGAGACCATCATGACCGCTACCAGCCCGGGAGGAAGCACTTTATTCGGCACGAAGGATATTGATAACTTAAAAGTTTCAATGACGTGATCGAGATAGGTGGATTGGGCAATTTCTCCGCCACGGATCTAAGTAAGCGTCTGGCCGGAAAGAAGGTATCTTGCGCCCTATCGCTCAGTCAAGATAGTGAGAACGTGAACGGAATGGCCGCTCCTTCCGATTTGCGAACCTTATTCGAGTTAATTTACCTTAGCTTCACGGCTCCCCGCATGGACGAGGAGGCCTACGCATCTTTCGAGACACGGACAAAAGCGCAATTGCAGAATATGGAGTTAAATCCGATGGTCGCTTTCAGCGACTCTTTGTCTAAAGCGGTTTACGGAGATAATCCTCGTGCGTCACGTCTTCGTCCACAAGATTTCGAACATATCAGTTATCCTCGTATCATGGAGATGCGCAAGGAACGCTTTCTCGGATGCTTCCGGTTTCGTATTCACGTTTGTAGGTAATATCCAGATTGATAGTATCCGTCCGTATATAGAGCAGTATTTAGCGACATTGCCATCCCAAGGAAAAATTGAGAAGGGAAATCCGGCGGAGGTTCCATCGACGCGTAAGGGAGACTATATGAATCGATTCAACCGCTCCATGGAAATCCCGAAAGTAACGGTAGCCAACCTCTATACCGGACAGATGGAGTACAATCTGGAGAATATCATCACCGCTACCGCATTGAAACAAGTTATGGACTTGGTATATTACGAGAAGGTACGCGAGAAAGAAGGAGGAACGTATGGCGTTGGTGTATCCGCTAGAATCTCACCTTTCCCGGAAGGAAGAACGACATTACAGATATTCTTCGATACGGACCCGGCTAAGTGGGAGCAGATGAACACGATTGTCCGCAATGAGTTGAAACGGCTTTCCGAGGTAGGCCTCGTCAAGAAGATTTCAAGAAAACACAGGATAACCTGCTGAAACGTCATGCGGAAGTCTTGCAGGAGAACAGCTATTGGTTGAACGTATTGGATGATTATTATTATAAAGGATTTGATACCGATACGGATTATGAGTTGATTGTTAATGCGTTGACTCCCGAGAAGATAAAGGCATTCGCCAAAAGCTTTTGGGACAGGGTAACCGGGTAGAAGTTATCATGCAACCCTAGTTACTATTTTGAGGGGATGAGACGGGGCACGCCCCGTCTCTACTTTGATTTCTTTAGTTTAAAATGATCGAATCCTTCCCCATAAACCCCGATTACGGCGCTTTGGGATACAAAGGCGGTCGGATCAATATCATTAATGATACGGAAAATCGTAGTGGATTGCCGTTTTTTAGCGAGTACGAACATCATCTTCTGTTCTTGCCCCGTATATAACCCGGTAGCATCGATCACCGTAACCCCTCGATGCAACGCATTAATCTCCTTACCAATCTCTTGATACTTCTTCGAGATGATAAAGAATTGCACGGACTGGCGGGCACTGTTCACGATCTGATCCAGCACGAAACTACAAACATATAACGTTACGAAACCATATACCACTTTCTCCCAATCCTTTAGCACGAAATAACTGGAGGTGATAATAATCATATCGCAGATCATCATGACCCGCCCCAGCGTTATATCCCGGTATTTATTGATGATAGCGGCAATAATATCCGTTCCACCCGTACTACCGTTCGAGGAGAAAGCGATACCGATACCACTTCCGCAGAAGGAGGCTCCCAGCACACATGCCATAAACGGTTGATCTTGTAATAAATGCATCCCGGCTGTCAGCTCCTGGATAAGGGACAAGAAAAAAGTAAGCGTAAACACGGCGAAGATCGTCTTGATACTGAACTTAAAACCTAATATTTTCAAGGCAAGCATCAGCAAGACGGCATTAATGAGGAAGTAAGTGTACTGAACGGGAAATCCCGTAGCCCAGAAAACAATGGAAGCGATACCCGGCACTCCACCTGTCGTAATGTCATTCGGCAAAAGGAAAACGGTCCATCCGATACCGTAAAGGATCATCCAAGAGCGATCATTAAATAGTCCCGTGTCTCCCGAAGCAGGACTTGTCTGGATAAGGAAGAAATTGATAAAGTAGATTTCATCTCATTTGTTTATTTTTAGCGGGCGCAAAGGTAATGAAAGTTATTGATAGGAAATGCTTCACCTTATATTTAGCCGGAAATATAATGGTTCACTTTCCCCTATTTACAGAGACGTAAGCAAAAGCCAAGGAATGTTAACTATTTATCAGTAATAACCCCTTTTATATAACATCACCTTTATTTAGAAAAGCTCTATAAACGAGAACATGAAGGAGAAAGCAGGCATTTATACGCCTTTTCCACACAAAAAGACCCGTTTTTCGATAAGATACCCTCGTTAGATTACACATATAGTCCCGTTCACCCACGCCTGTACAGGCGTAAACCCACACATATAGTCACGATAGGCTACACATATGGTCATAATGGGCGATATGACTACCTTATAATGGGCATTGTTGCCCCCTAACGACTGGGCCATAAGGCATAAGATATGAGATAGGATGAATTAATTTCGCTAGAATAAAAGGCCGTTTTTCAACAAGTCACTAGCGGATAGACGATTGCTGTTTTTTTCTTTCGTTTTTAGGAGACGAGACGTACTTGGCCCGAAATAATCGATTCTCAAGGACTTCAGTTTACAAATTGTCACATTGATATTCTAACCAGAACACGCATAAGCTTCATTCCAATTCTAGAGACGGGGCGTGCCCCGTCTCTACAACCAAGTCATGTATGAGCTGCAAATATAGACTTACAATCTCACATTCTCCATTTCCTCACACTTCTCTTCCCGCAAGCGTTGAATATCCTTAAGCTGGCGGTCGAAAAACATGAGCAAGTCATTGATGAGCCGTCCGTTCTGGGATAAAAGCAAAACCCCATCCATCAATTGCGTTGACAGGTAGCGAACTTTCATATTACTTACATGTTGATCGGGACGCTGCAGATAAACGGCCATACATCTGTACAAAATTGGTGCTATTTGTATCCACGGCAGTTTTAGACCTACCAACAGATTTTTAACGCTTTGCAACTGATGGTTCAGATAATCAAGGTCATCCGCATCTCTCTCAAAACAGAAAGCTTCTTTCAAGCGTCGTGCCTCTTCCTTAAAAAATACATCACTCAACATTTCCATGTTCGAAACCGGAGCGTCTTGCTCTGAACCGACAGGTTCAGTTACGGAATAGATCTTTTCCTCTTCCATAATATATTAGTTGTAAGCAGGCGGAAAAAAAGAACGGTCCCGCCTGACCCCGTTGCTAAACACTTTACCAGAAAGCTGGAGGCACATTAATGCACTCCACGGGGGTACGGAACCGTCATATCGGATCGGTTACAGGCAAAAAAATGCCTGCAACCGAATAGAAGCAGGTATTCTACTCTGCTTTCTGGTTTTAAAATGTTTAGCATTGCAAATATACTTCTTTTTCCGGATATCCAACCTATAAAGGATAAATAATGTCTAGTAAGTAAAAATCTGGAGATGATACCTCTGTTTTTACAAGCTATGCTGGAACATCCAAGCCAGATAATCCGGTTCGGCGAAAGCGTTATCCCAACTGTTATGGTCTACACCGGGAAATTCCTTATAACGGACATCAGCTCCTGCTTTCTTCAATGCTTCATTAGCGTCACGGGAGAATTGTACATCGACTACGCTATCGGAGCCGCCATGATAAATACTGAAAGCCGTCTTGCCCTTAAAGTTTGCCAAACGTTGCAATTTGCTCCACCACAGATCGGGGTGGCAGCGGCAAACAGGTTCGGGTAACGCATCACGATATCGAACGTGCCCATACCTCCCATTGATAGGCCGGTTACGTAAATGCGTTTCGTATCGACCTTACCTTTCCGCTATATAACTATCCAATAATTCCTTGACGGCGGCCATCGATTGTGTGGCCGGAGCATTCAACGGATAGAAACGCTTTCCTTCTTTTCCGGCGTTCAATCCCTTATATTCAGACCAAGTCTTCTCGGCCGGGCATTGAGGCGCTATAATGATAGCCGGATATTTGGTTTGATTCTCGAAAGAAGCGAACATATCGCCACCATGTATTAATTGGGCCTCATTATCCGACCCTCGTTCGCCCGCTCCGTGCAGGAACAGGATTACCGGGTATTTCTGCGCCGGATTATAATCTCGGGGATACAGAACCCGATAATTCAATTGATAACCATCACGAGCCGTAAACTGCTTTTTCAAAAAACTAGCCTTATCACCAGCATATCCAGCAACGGAGAGAAGAAGGCAAAGAGACAGAAAAAAAATACTTCTAAGTGTTTTCATAATCATATATTCAAATGTAAATACTATCTACTTAGATCGATAACTTCCGCAAATATAATTAAATAGTCTGTTAAGGCGTTGTATAATATCAAGATTAAAATTACTTTTGCAATAATAAGGATATAGGATATGAGTCCAAAGGCTATACTAATAAATGGATTTGATTAATTCAAACAATAATTGAACATGAGCGAGTTATCAAAGACAAATGGAACAACCACTTCGGCAAATAATAGAGCTGAGGTAACACATATTTCCCGCAATGGCTTAATATTGTGGGTAAAGGATCGGGAATATTATTTACCTTACGACAAATTCCCATGGTTCAAACGTGCTGCCGTAGATGACGTGTTTAATGTCCAACTATTAGGACGTGAGCGGATTCGTTGGGATGCTTTAGATGTAGATTTGAGCTTGTCTATCATAGCAAATCCAGATAAATACCCGTTAGTAAGTAAATAATCGAATATTGTATGTATTGTAGAGACAGATTGTCCTATCTCTACAAAATACATTTGAAAATGATACCGGAAGATTATTGGGCTTCCTGTATTTTTGTCGCTTCTGATACACCGTTCTCGTTGAATGCCTCGATGGTGAAATAATAAGGCTGGTCGGTGGACAGACTCTTTAAAAGTAATTCATTCTTTCCGTATAGGAGCCATGAGTTGTATAGTTTATCGGGAGCGATGCCCCAACGGATGTTGTAGCCTTGGCTGTTTTTGACAGCGTCCCAAGTGATCATAGCGTCACGGCGATCCGCTTGGCGAACGACCTTGAAGTTCTTCACCGTCGCAGGTTTCTTGCCCTCACCGATACCGAACACACGCAAGTCCGAGATCGCCAGATGAGGCGTCGGGACCTCTATATTCTTATAACGGACATAACGGACACGAGCCGGATTATCCACTTGTACGTAGTCATTCGGGACATCCTTATAATTATTCCGGCGATCCACCAACGTTACCCAATCCTGCCCGTCCAAAGAGCCTTCCACCGCATAACGGTGGCGTAAACCGGGAATACGTCCATACATATTCGATTGATGATCGTGATAATTCACTTGCACGGCATATACCATAGCGGGAGCCTCCAGATCGATCTCTACCCATTCGGTATCTCCATTCGTGCGAGCCATCCAGAATGTCTTACATTCCTCATCCGTCAAGTTGGCCGGAAGGAAATTGGCGGAAGTCTTGGGACGGTTCGATTCCGTGAATCCTTGCGCGGCGGGAGCGGAACCCTCCGCATACGAGGAAGCTTTCACCGGCTTTTTATAAGAAAGCAACATCCACCCCGTAAACTCTCCTTTCTTTCCCGGCTCGGCGGAGCGTAATGCGGATAATCACCGAAGTTATTATCACAATACATAATGCCCTCCTTATCGAAGAAAGTAGGATACATGCAGAGGCGACGCTCCCAATTCACCGTAGCCGAGAGAGACATAGAGGCGAAATGCCAATAGTTGCCACCCGGCCCCACCAAGGTACTTCCGTGTCCGGCACCATTCATGAAACCACCGGGCTTATAGCTTACCGGGTTATGCGATTGGTATTTATACGGACCTAATGGGGAGTCCGCCACATAAACACCATCGGCATATACGTTGAATTCCGTACCGGGGGCGCATACTGCATATAATATTTACCGTCGTGCTTGGTCAGCCAAGCACCTTCCATATAGCCCCCCAATACCGTATCGGTATGGTTCTCGCCAAAACGTTCCCAGCCATGCTTCGGCATATCCAAGCCGAAAAGCTCGACCGTCTCACCCTCGATCAAGAAACGGTCATCCTTATTCAGTTTCTTGCCCCGAAGCGGATAAACATTGGAAGAGCCCCAGAATAAATAAGCTTGCCCGTCATCATCGATGAATAAATCCGGGTCTTGTAGGTCGTGGAGTATAGCAGGAGTAGCGTTCCAATTACCCGATTTCGGATCATCGGTATAAAGAACGCTCATGGAGCCGGACGGATCACCCATCACATAAAGCACGGAATCCTTATAATTATGAGCGGCGGGAGCGTTGGAACCCTGAGGATACCAGTTTTTACCGGGAGTGATAAAATCCCAGTTCAACAAATCTTTCGAATGCCAGTAGCCATGCGAACGGGTTACGAACATATAATACTCGCCCCGGAATTCTACGACAGCGGGGTCCGCACCCGAACGGTAAGACAGGTTGTTCGATGAGTTATAAATCATATACGTATAATCCACATTAAGCGGATTACAATACGTATTCGCCCGCATGGATTGAGCGGTGGCGGAACCTCCGGAAGCAGCCAAGAATAGAGCGGAAAAGATATATTTTGATAATAGTTTCATGTTGATATGTATTAATTTTTACCGCAGAGAGAAAGAAGACTGATTCGTCTCGTCGGCAGAATTCAAGCCTACCCAAACCGTGAAATCACCCGGCTCGCTTTCTTCTGCATATCGATACCATAGAAAGCCAGCAAAGCTTCGTCAATCGTGAAAGAGACTTGCTTCTTCTCGCCCGCTTTCAAAGCCACCTTCTCGAAACCTTTTAGCTCTTTAACCGGACGGGTCACGCTACCCGCCAAGTCGCGGATATACATCTGGACGACCGTCTCGCCATCCACCTTACCCGTATTCTCTACCTCAGCCGTTACCGTGATCTTGCCCCCTTTCGTGAAGAGTTCTGATCCAGCTTCATAGAGTTCACGGCGAAAGTCGTATAGCTCAAGCCATAACCGAACGGGTACAACGGTGTGTTAGGCACATCCATATATCTGGATTTATAATCCGTATCCGGAGCTTCCGGAGGAACCGGGCGGCCTGTCGGTTTCTGGTTGTAATACAGAGGCAATTGACCTACCGTACGAGGGAAAGACATCGTCAGGCGAGCGGACGGATTATAATCGCCACTGATCACATCGGCCATACCATGACCTGCCATCGTACCCAGATACCAACCTCCAAGATACCGTCGACATGCTGATCCTCCCAAGAAAGATCCAAAGGACGTCCGTTCACCAAGATCAAACCTAGAGGTTTACCCGTCTTTTTCAATTCTTTCAACAAGCTTGTTGAGCGCCCGGCAATTTCAAGTCCGTACGGCAAGCGGCCTCACCACTCCAGTTGAAATCCTCGCCCATAGCCGCCAATACGATATCCGCACGGCGAGCCGTAGCGATCGCCTCAGCGAATTTAGATGAATCATCAGTCAAGAGATCACATCCCTCGGCATAAATGAACTTCACGTTCGTACCGGCATATTTCTCGGTCAGACCCTCGAACAAAGAGATACTCTCCTCACGCTCACCCCGGCCGGCCACTCGCCATTCTGGTTGATCTTATCTTTTACCATCGGGCCGATCAAGGCTACCGTAATATGCTTATCCTTCGAGATCGGGAAGAAGTTATTATCATTCTTCAAAAGGACGATCGAGCGAGCGGAAGTCTCACGAGCCTCTTGCAAGAACTCCGGCTTCATGATCGTATTCTTCTCACGCTCATTGTCCAAGTAACGATATGGATCATCGAACAAGCCCAAGAGGAACTTCATCTCCAAGATGCTCGCCACGGCACGGTTGATATTCTCTTCCGAGACTTTACCCTCTTTCACGGATTGTACAAGATATTGGTTGTAGATGCCACCCGTCATATCCATATCGATACCGGCGTTCGCAGCCAGTTCCCCAGCCTCCTTGTCATTTCGCACGATACTATGGGCTACCATCTCATTGATACCGGTATAATCGGTAACCACGAAACCATTGAAGCCCCAGTCCTTACGTAACAAATCGGTCATCAACCATTTATTACCCGTGCTGGGCACTCCGTTGATCTCATTGAAGGAGGCCATGAACGTAGCGACTCCCGCTTCCTTAGCCGCTAAATAAGGCGGCATATAATAATTCATCAATGTATTTTGCGACAACTCGGACGTATTATAATCACGTCCGGCCTCAGCGGCCCCATAAGCGGCAAAGTGCTTGCAACAAGCCAAGACCGTATTCACGTCGGCCAACGAACGCCAATCGTTTCCTCCTTGGAAACCCTCGACACGGGCCTTCGCGATCAAGCTTCCCAAATACGGATCCTCACCGGCACCTTCCATTACACGTCCCCAACGGGCATCCCGGGAGATATCCACCATCGGGGCGAACGTCCAAGCGATACCGGAAGCGCTCGCCTCATCCGCCGCGATCGCCGCGCTTTTACGCATCCGCTCCAAATCCCAAGAGCAGGATTCCGCCAACGGCATCGGGAAAATCGTACGATAGCCGTGCACGACATCATAACCAAACAATACGGGTATCTTCAAACGGCTCTCGGACAGAGCCATCTCTTGCATTTTACGTACGCCATCTACCGTATATACATTAAACAAGCTTCCTACAAGACCTTGTTTCAGCAAGTCTCATAATCCCCCGTCATAACCGGCCGGTCACATCCCAGTTACAGGAGTATTGGGCCATCTGCCCCACCTTTTCCTCCAAGGTCATTAAAGAGAGCACAGAATCTACACGGCGTTCAATATTTTTGTCGCCGCTGAAGCTTTTCCAGCCACTTACAGCGGGTTGCTGGCATCCACCTAAGGTAGCGGCAACGGCCGCACCAGCGATAAAAGTCGTTAACCTTTTCATTATTCGTATCTGTATTATTTGTTCCAAGTCACCTGCGCCGATTTCACGTCCCGGGAGTTCGTACCTACGTAGATATTGAATAAGCCCGTTCCCAGATGTATTCCAACGAGCTGTTATAAAATTTCAAGTCTTCCGGCGTAATCGTAAAAGAGACTTTTCGGCTCTCACCCGGTTTCAAGGAGATCTTCTGGAAGTTCTTCAACTCTTTCATCGGACGGGAGATGCTGGCAGCCGGATCGCCGATATATAACTGTACGACTTCCTCGCCCTCTAGCTTGCCCGTATTCGTCACCTGTACGCTGGCGGTCAATACACCGTTCTCTCCTTGCACACTCGTCTTATCCAGCTGAAGATCACCGTAAGAGAAAGTCGTATAACTCAAGCCATAGCCAAACGGATACAAGGATCGTTCGTGATATCCAGATATTTAGAAGTGAAATGATCATCCGGATTCATTGGGCGGCCTGTTTTCTTAGCATTGTAATACAAAGGAATCTGGCCTACGCTACGAGGGAATGTAGTCGTCAATTTACCGGAAGGATTCACGTCGCCGAACAATACGTCCACCAATCCGCGAGCCGCGGCGGAACCTCCATGCCAAGCCTCAACGATCGCGGAGAATTGGCTATCCTCCCACTCCAAGGTCAACGGACGGCCGTTCGCCAAGACCAACACCACCGGTTTACCGGTCTCCAACAAAGCTCTCAACAGCTCTTTCTGGCTCTCCGGCAAACTAATATCCGCACGGCTGCAAGCCTCTCCGGACCAGTTATTCGGCTCACCCATTACGGCGATGATACGATCCGCATCTTTCACTTGCTCAACCGCTTCCTTCACCAAACGGGTATTCTCCACCGGATCAACCTTCAAGCCACTGGCTTTCGCCAACATCGGCTCGTTCGTCAAATTACATCCCTTGGCGAAGATCACACGGGCCTTATTGCCAACCATTTCCTTCACAGCCTGCACTACGGAAGCCGACTTCGCCGTATCGATACCACACCATGTCCCGAACAACTCAACCTTCTTATCCGCCAACGGGCCTACCACGGCGATCGTCCCTGTCTTTCGCAAAGGCAACAAACCCTTGTCATTCTTCAACAGGACAATGGATTTACCGGCGATATGGCGAGCCGTATTCATATGCTCATCCGTGAATGTATTCTTTTTCGCACGATCTGCGTCCAAGTAGCGATAAGGGTCCTCGAACAAGCCCAATTTATATTTTGCCTCCAATACACGGCGGCAAGCCTGATCGATATCCGCTTGAGACACACGGCCCTCTTCCAGCGACTTCTTCAAGGTCGTGATATAGCCGTTCGTCATCATATCCATATCCAAGCCGGCATGCAAAGCCAAGGCCGATACGGTCTGCGTATCACCCAGACCATGATTGGTCATCTCGCCGATCGAATTATAATCGGAAACGACAAACCCATTGAATCCCCATTGATCACGAAGCAAATCGGTCAACAACCAACGGTTACCCGTAGCCGGAATCGCCTCCACCAAATTAAAGGAAGACATAACCGTGGCACAACCAGCCTCTACAGCCGCTTTATAAGGCGGGAAATACTCATTAAACATCTTGATACGGCTCATATCCACCGTATTATAATCACGACCGGCCTCGGAAGCGCCATACAAGGCAAAGTGCTTCAAGCAAGACAAGATCGTGTTCTCTTTTGTCAAGTCATCTCCTTGATAACCTCTCACCATGCGGCGGCGATCTTCCACCCCACCAAGGGTCCTCTCCACTACCTCGGCGATACGTCCCAACCGAGCGTCACGGGCGATATCCACCATCGGGGAATACGTCCATGTCACACCGTTTGAGCTGGCCTCGATAGCGGCGATACGGGCACTTTGCTCGATCACGTCGTATCCCAGCTACAAGACAAAGCCAATGGATCGGGAAGATCGTATGATATCCATGAATCACATCCAGTCCGAACAAAAGCGGAATTCCTAAGCGAGATTCCTTAACCGCTATCTCCTGCAATTTACGGAACGTCTCCAGCTCCGAGCCTCCCGTAGCACCCAGCCAGCCCCGACGAATCGTCTCGTCCGCTCCTTCCGAACCACTCAAGATGCCGGGAACACCCCCACCGGACAAGTTCAGCTGTCCGATCTTCTCATCCAAAGTCATTTTACCCATCAACTGATCGATAAACGTATCCATCGCTCTCGTATCTTGAACGGGCTTTTGTCCGTATGCCGCAAGTGCCAAACAAGCGGCGAATGATAATATAATCTTTCTCATGTTATTTAAATATTAAGATTCTCTCGCATTATGGATCGTGAAACCCAATTTCTTCAAACCGTCCTGGATTTCCGGACAGCTCATAAACAAACGCCACAGAAGGCCCGTACGGTAATTCTCGATCATCGGGGTGATCGTACATTGGTCTATCGCCAGATAACGACGCGGATACCAATTCTCGCCTTCACTGAAAGCGTCGTAAAAACCATACTTACCCCAGATGCTATCTCCCAGATTGAAATAGAAATGCTTCAATGCCTTCGAGGATTCCTCCGGTGTATACGGATAACTGCTCAAGGCGGCTGTCGGCGTAATTACCCCATGATCGTTGGAGGCATATGCGCGTTATAGCCTTTCACGGAATAGCTGGCGGTCAATCCCCAGCAAGCGTCGCTATATCCTTTGAAGCCCTTCGGATTCTCCGCGCAATAACGGTAATCGATCAATACGTGATTCCGGTTCAAGTCCCAGTAGTTAGCGTATCGATCCGATAAGCCGACCGGACATAGGCCGATATAAGAATAATGTGCCCAGAACAACGGACCGCCGTACTCCTCGGCATAATTATGTTTCAAGATCAAAGGTAAATCGTAAGCGACTGCATCGCTCTTGATCCCTCCTTTACGAGCCATCCGTTATGATAAGCGGAAGCCGGGATCGGATACGTAGCGAAGACGCCGCCAAAATATAAGTAATCAGACATTCATTGTAACCTTCCAAAGGAAAATTCATCTCCCATGCGTAATTCGGGCTCCAATGCCAATACAATACATCCTGCCCGTTCAAATACCAGGTCCATTCCATCTCACGCCATAGCTGGTCAATCTTCGCAGCCAACGCTTTCTCGCTCGCATTACCGTCCTTGAAATATTGGCGTACGCATAAGAGACCTTGCATTAAGAAAGCGCTCTCTACCAAATCGCCTCCGTTATCCTTCTGGCCGAAAGGCTTTACCTTACCCGTAGGTCCATGCATCCAGTGAGGCCAGACCCCATGGAAACGATCGGCCTTCGCCAAGTAATCAGCGATTTGATGAAAACGGGCCACACCTTCCTCACGAGTGATAAAGCCACGCTCAATACCTACCAACAGCCCGGCGATGCCAAAACCACTACCTCCGGTGGTCACGATATCAGCGTCGTTCTCAGGATACACGCCATCCGTATGGATACGCTCACAGGCCAGTCCGGAGGTAGGCTCCGCACCTTCCCACATATAATTAAAATGAGCCTTTTGTATATAGGTCAAGAATTCATCATCCGACTGAAAATCCAACTTACGCTCACTGGCCGTAGACTCTGCGGATGTGTCACTTTTCTTGGCCTCATGACAAGCGGTCAACGAAAAGCCAAGCAACAGGGTAACAACGCCTGTACGGAAATAGGTATTCATAGATATATACATTTAAAATAGTTATCGTCTCAATACTTTACTCATCGGTGAACGACCGCTCTCTCCCAATGCCTCGATCGAGAAATAATAGTCCGTATCCTTATCCAAGCCCCTAAAATCGTACATCGTATCTCCCAGTACCGTGATACTGTTGTACAATTTATCCGGCGCTATACCATAATAGATATTGTAAGCGTACGCCTCTTTTACCGGCTCCCAAGTGATCATCGCATTCCGCTTATCCGCTTTTGAGCGTTCCACCTTTAAATTCTTAACGGCGGCGGGAGCTTCTCCCAAACCATTTCCAAAAATACGAAATCCGGACATAGCGAAGTTGCCCGAAGGCACATGTTCGTTCACTATTTTCAAATAACGGGTTTTCAAAGGCTCACGCAACTCGATATAGTCGTGCGGAACGTCCTTGTCGTTATCGCTCTTATCGACTACCAATTCCCAATTTTGTCCATCTATAGAATGATAAATACGATATTGATGATACAAGTCCATCGCCTTATTATGCTGTACGGCTCTATGCTCGTAATAGTTCAACTGGATCGCACGTACCTCTTTCAATCCCTCTAAAGAGATCTGGAGCCATTCACCCGGCTCTCCCGAGCGGGCGGACCAGAAAGTACGCATGCTCTCATCCGTTACATTCTCTGGTACTAACGTACTATCCATGGAAGAGGCCATCACCGGTTTTCCATACGATAGCAACATCCAGCCGGAAAACGTATTCGCGATATCATCTACCTTCTTTCGGCGTAAGCAAAGGATAGTCCCCGAAAGCGGTGTTCGAATACATCACGCCATCCTTATCGAATGCCGTAGGGTACAAACCAATACGACGCTCAAACTTATATTTCAAAGAAAGCATGCAAGTAGCCACATGCCAGTAATTACCATACGCATCCTCGAAAGTACCACCATGACCGGCACCTTGTACGAAACCTCCCGGCTTATAGCTCATCGGGTTATGTTTCTGGTAGGTGAACGGGCCCATCGGTTTGTCGGATACATAAACTCCATCCGCATAGACCTTGAACTCCGTTCCCGGCGCACCGTATTGGAAATAATATTTACCGTTATGCTTGGTCACGAAAGCTCCTTCCGTAAAAGGCGCTAAGTCGTACTATCGTCATTGTTCATCCCGAAACGTTCCCATCCGTGTTCTTCCGGGCGCAGCATCATGATCTCTTGGATCTTGCTGATCGGGTGGAAATCACGGCGATCCAATTCCACTCCCTTCAAAGCGAACTCATTACTTGAACCATAGTACATATACAAACGTCCGTCATCATCCAGCAAAAATGCCGGGTCCCAGCTAGGAAGAGCCGTTTTCTCCACATACCGCTTGAACTTTCCGCTTTTCGGGTTCGTACTATACCAAATAGGCAATCCCGCATAGGTAGAACCGGTATAGAACAAGGTATCTCCACTTACGAAAGCGGCCGGAGCGCACAAGTCGTCATCTTCCGGATAACGTTGGAAACCGGCGAATACAAACTCCCAATTACTCAAGTCCTTGGAATAATAGAATCCGGCTTGATTCGTGGCGAAAAGGAAATATTCCCCTTTATACATGACCATCATCGGATCAGCGTAGAGCGGAAAGAGCCATTCTTCACCAAATCCGGCAGATTCGCCCGGAAGCAGTAGCTCAAATTCATCGGGTTGCAATAGGTAGAGGGATGATCGGCCGTAGCGTCGAACCAGCGGGTAGCTTGCTGAGGAGCTTTTACCCGTACATCACGAGGATCCGCTTCCATCCGGATATCTATTTTCGTATCGTTATCGCCAAACGTGCGATAAGCGTACTTCATCCCCGGATAATACACGAATAACTCATGATCGTAGCGGCTTGCTTGTATCTTATAATAGCCTGTCGCATCGGTGGTATAATGAACCGGGCTAGCGTGAACATCACCGTAGCGCCTTCCAAGGGCTTGCCGTCCGGTCCGGTAATCGTACCTTCCAGAAAATGCTCTGGGGATACGGTAATATAGTAATCGCTTACCTGCCCCTTGATCACGATCACGGAATCTCCCCGCTCGTTTACTTGAGCGTTTACGGTAGAGACCGCAAAGAAAGAGGCAAGGAGTGATACGAGCATACACTTATTGTAGGCTTTTAAGGAAGCGCTAGAAACTCCTACGTCTTTCCGGAAAAACATGTACGTGTTTTCCGAAAAAGACGTACATGTTTCCGAGAAAACACGTACATGTTTTTCCAAGAAGCGATAGCCCTATTTATTCTATTACATGCCAGCATATTATGTTCAAGATAAGTTATTGTTGTTTTTTGTCGCATTATTATTTTATGGATTGAATTCTTTTGGATACCTTTCTGGACATCCGGATGGCTCATGAAAGGTTCCACAACAGATTCGTACGGTAATTCTCGATCATAACCGTTACAGGCGCTTGATTCAATCCCATAAATAAGGGAGATACCCAATTTACAGTCAAGTTGAAAGCATCCCGGAAACCGTACTCACCCCATAAGAAGCTGCCGTGGTTACGATAATAATTCCGCAAGGCTTTCATGGAAGCGTCCGGCGTATAAGGGAAAGAAGCCAGAGCGCCCGTAGGTGCCATCGTTCCGTTATCCCTGTGCGGCATCGGCTCCTGAGCTTGATAGTTCCAAGCGAAATCGCTGGCGGTTAATCCCCAACAATCTTCTCCATAACCAACATACCCCCCTTGGTTCTCGATACAATACCGTTGATTGATCTTTGCCATTTTCTGGTTGTTCTCGAAATAATTCGTGTACTTATCCGTGAACTTATGTGGGTCCAGCCCGAGATAGGAGTAATGGATAAAGAAAAGAGGACCTCCATTAGAGACACCTACTTCAAGTTCTCCCCATAATAAGTATTGCCATTCGTATACATCTTACCATCTTTCTACACGCCCCAATCGGCACGGTATTCTTGCGCATACTCCTCTTGGCTGGCCCAGCCGCTATAATACATCTCCGGAGAGATTCCGTATTTCGGCCCCATGATAGCCAACATATAGGTAATCATGGTCTCATTCCAGCCGATCAATTTATGATTGATCACCCACGCCTGATCTGGAGACCAGTGCCAATATAGATATGGGCTGTCCTTAAATTGCTTATACCAGCTCCATTCCACGTTCTTCCACAGAGAATCGATGCTCCTACGGATTTGTTTCTCCTTGTCATTCTCTTGGTCGAAATATTGACGAGCCGTTAACAGCCCTTGGAATAAGAAAGAGGTCTCCACCAAATCACCTCCATTATCTTTCGGGCCGAAGAAAGCGACCGTCTTCCCGGTTGTCCCATCAATAAAGTGAGAGACCGCCCCATGGAATTTATCCGCTTTCTCCAAGAAAGAAGTGATTTTCAAGAAACGCTGTACGCCCTCTTCCCGGGTGATAAATCCCCGTTCGATACCCGCCACGATCTCGGACGAAGTATGTGGAGGAAGAAGTTACTAAGAATGACGAAACGATTCCGCAGAAGCTTGCAGTTGTGGATCCGAAGAGGGTTCTTGCCGGCGGTGCGGCAGCGCTTGTTATTCTGATTCTGTTG
>ENA-OQAS01000384-OQAS01000384.1-human-gut-metagenome-genome-assembly--contig:-NODE-384-length-23334-cov-2.333348_pt1 | contig 23334 bp, 31 predicted proteins | sample MGYA00242733_ERZ504523 | MGnify/ENA primary metagenome ERZ504523 (study PRJEB26092, sample SAMD00036239) | human gut metagenome | host: Homo sapiens | study: EMG produced TPA metagenomics assembly of...
TTAAGCTCCCGTGAGGGTGTGAACAAAAAATGGTTTCTATTTTGTGCCTAGTTAGCTCAGTTGGTAGAGCAACTGACTCTTAATCAGTGGGTCCAGGGTTCGAATCCCTGAGGGTGTACAAAAGGAGTAACTTCGGTTATTCCTTTTTTTATAAGCCCGTCAAATAAAAGCGGCTACCCCTCCCGGGCCGCCGCTTTAAAATACAAATGAGCGTACAGCCATTAATGACTGCACAAGGAAAATCAGTTATCTTATATTTTTAATAATTCGCTAATTCTGCTCAAAACTCCCATATCCAAATCCTTTAACTCAATAACATTTAGTGTATCTGTAACATAAAGGTCATTGCCTAAAAATAAATATTTTGCATGAAATATCCTATTATTATAAAAGAAATCCAAAGCTATCTCCCTATCATTCTTTTTATTGCATAATTCTTTAATTCTATTTATAACATACGATTTTTCCATAACAAATAATATTACAGTACTTTTTTACAATTAATCTGCTACAAAGATAAAAAACCCCTTATTAAACTTCACATTATTTATAGAAAAGTTATGTGAAAGTTATTAACAATTTTATTATATTCAAGCTATTAAATGAACAATTAAAACAATATCAGTGATCCATCCGAGTTCTATTTATCCCATATACCTACCTTCTGTTTTTTCCATCATTATAGCACAAGCTTAAACAATAAAATCCACAAGCAAGCATCTCCTACCGGAATGTCAAGTTTCTCCAAAGGGGAAACGTATAAAAGATGTATCTAAAAATAGTTCCTGAACAGGCTGAAAATAGTTAAGAGAGAAAAATCAAGAAGATTGGAAATGAAATAGCTTCCTTAACAACAAAGCAGAGAACAACAAGGATTTAATTTACATAATACAATCCAGACAGGCAGCCTTCCGGCTGCCTGTTATACTTCTATTTATCTTTAACATTTCCCTTTATAGGGGTCAGGGTTATTTTAGCCCCTTCAACTATCGGAGTTAATATATCAAAAATAACCTGTTTGTATTCAGATAAAGCAATACTCAATAATAGCTCCTCTTTTCTTATCTTATCCGCCAAAGCATTATTATCCTTTTATATGATTGATCCTGCATATACAGCCGGTAAGTCTTATAGTTTTCATAAAATGCGGAAATAGACCGGAACAAGCGGCCATAATTTTCCTTCAGATTCTGACGATCATTCTCACTGAAGTAATTTCCCGGATTAGAAACAAACACTGTATCTTGAACAGAAACCACAGGCTGTGATACCACAGGCAGAGAATCTACCGGCATCTTCTGATCCAAATAGCCCAGCACCGCTTTTATCTCATTCTCATTAACTAAGTCTTTCAAGATTTTCAATGAGGTATCATAATACTTCATCACTTCATTCGCATTCTCCACACTCATGCTACTGCTATCCATAACGTGACTACTCTTGGAGCCACCGGAACAAGAGGATATGGAGAGGGCGCAAAGAAACACACCATACAATAATAAATTCTTCTTCATACTGCCAGTATTAAATTATAATACCTTGATAACAATATGAATGATAATTGCTCACGCTCCTGTCCCGTTTTTTCCAAATTGCTCTTAATTTTCTCTAACAAATAAAGGCATCCCTGCATTTTGGGATTTTCGTAACATACATAGGCCTGTTCAAACAGCATATCTACCGTATCCTTTAAATTAGGAGTAAAAGCAGCCTTATCTATCTGCATTGTTGGAGGAAGTTGATTGAGAATCAAACCATTTTTTCAACTCATTAACCTCCTCCTTCAGTATATGTTCCTCTTTCTTTCTTTCATCATATTATATATTTTTCTTAAAATGGATAACCTACTGCAAAGTGAAAAGCAAAATCACGGCTAAAGCGTGGTCGGATAACAGGATATCGCTTTTTACCTGTTTCCACAGGATTTATGGCCTTCATGCCACCGTCAAAACGCAAAATCAAATAATCCAGATCAAGGCGGATTCCCAAACCGTATGCTACAGCTATCTGTTTATAAAACTCGTTAAATTTGAATAAACCACCTTCCTGTCCGGAGTCATCACGAATAGTCCAGATATTACCGGCATCCACAAAAGCCGCTCCATTCAATTTCCAAAACAAATGAGTACGATATTCTATATTCAAGTCCAATTTAATATCACCAGCCTGGTTGATAAAGTCCATTCTCCCATCCTCACTACCTTTATAAACACCAGGTCCTAAAGAACGTACAGACCACCCACGTACACTGTTCGCGCCACCGGAAAAATACCTCTTTTCAAAAGGAAGCATTTTAGAGTTACCATACGGATAAGCCACCCCCACTCCTATATGAAACACAAATGAGTTACGCGGATCTATCATGAAATTCTTTGCAAAATCAAAATCTGCTTTCACATATTGAGCAAAAGGAATATTCGCCAGCACATAATCTTCTCCATCTTTCGGATTAGGGTGAACCAATTTGGAAGCAGCATACAATAAATTACCAGCCTCTTCAATATTGGCACGAATAGAATAGGAATTTTTAGTAGGTGTACGCATCATGGCGTTTCCTGCACTGTTATAGGTAAAGCTGTACCCTGTACGCACAACAAGCTGATTTTCATAACTGGCTTTCAAAGCTGAATTCCTCAGACTCATGCTGTCCAAATATTCCTGAAAAGCCGATGACTTTCTAGGCATATATACATAATTGACATCTACCAAATCCAAACGGTGTTGCATACGTTTCCTGTCAGTCCATTTATAACTCCATGAAGCAGAAGCCAGTGTACGCGAGAATTCCGGACGAACTTGCGATGTGAACTTTAAGCCGACCTTCTGAAGTAGCTCTAATTTTCTTTTTAAAATTCGATGATAGAAAAGGAAACATGAACTGAGGGAAATTCAAGCTGCTTTCTACCCCATACTCCATGTAATTATCATTCACATAATCCTGTGAAGCCACCCCCAATCCCGTAATGGCCTCATAAGCGCCACGCACTTTCATCATAAAGATTTCGGAACCTTTGAATACATTGCGGTGCTGAAAAGAAACCGAGGCAGCCGCTCCCAAGTCACCAGCCGAATTAGTTCCTTCTACTTCAAACGCCATGGATTTATTTTTGTTCTTCGCCAAAAATACGTATGCGTCCAGCTGCGTACTATTTTCTCCATTCACTTCACGAAAACGAATATTAGAGTATTTCAAGGCACGCAAACGCCCCAGATTGGAATAGGTGTTTTGCACATCCTGTTCACTATACAGTTCTCCCGGACGGATACGATTGAAATCAACCAACACTTGCGGACGGAGAAAAGCCTTTCCCTTGTAATACATACTATATCCTTTGTATCGCAAAGAATCAAATTCTTCCAAAGTACCTTCCTGTACCGACATGATTTCATCATCCGCCAGAAAATTCACTTCTCCCACCTTGTATTGTCTATGCTTCTGCGGCAAATCTTCTTTTCTACGCTGATAAGGAAGTAATCTTAAAGTCAAGTCCACCAAATAGGTATTTCTAGCCGTATCCGCCTGATAGACCAAAAAATCCTTGTTGAACTTATAATAACCCTTATTCTGCAATAATTTGGTAATCCGCTGCCGTTCAGCATCCAGCACATTCACATCAAACAGCATACCGGGCGCCAACAAACTTTGGGCAGAATCCTGCCGCATGTAGTCACTGATAACCAAATCATCTATATCATACACCACATGACGTACCTTATAAGGATGCCCGGCATGAATACGGTAAGCCAATTTCAATTTGTTCTTCCTCGTTTTTTTATCCAGGTGCACAGTAGCCCCCATATACCCCATATTACGTACTGCTTTCTCTATTTCCTCCTGGGATTTCAGGGCAACAGATTCATCATAGATTACCGGAGCATCACCAATCTTCCTAAAAAAACGATTAATCCATTTAGTGGAGTCCACGCCTGAGACGCAATAAGTACGCATAGGTATCTTAACCAAATTGAACCATTTGGCATTAAGATTCTGACGAATATATGAATTGAATAGTGACGGCTTCACCTCCTTCGTTTCAGATACAATCCTGACCTCATCCAATAAATATTTATCCTCAGGAATAAATTTACTGACCGAACACGAGGTGCATAGTGCTATAATAAATGTGCATATATATGGGCGTGCGCTTTTCTTCATACAAATCCGTAACCTTCGCAAATTTATCTACAAAGATAGATATTAATTGAAAATATCTTCTTAGCTTTGCTCCAAATATTTGTTATTAAATAGAAATTATCATGCTGAGCAAAAACAAAATAAAATATATCCGTTCGTTGGAACTGAAAAAAAAAACGCAAAGAAGAACAAGTTTTTGTGGCCGAAGGGCATAATTGGTAGGCGATTTATTGGGACACTTCCCTTGCAAGTTACTGATTGCCACTTCCAATTGGCTGAAAATGAACCACTCTGCCACGGCCAACGAAATTATTGAAGTAACACAAGAAGAGTTGTCACGTGCCAGTCTTCAAAAGACGCCCCAAGAGGTATTGGCCGTTTTTGTACAACCTTCTTATGATTTAAATCCGGAAGTTATTAAAAGTTCTCTATGCCTGGCACTGGACGATGTACAAGACCCAGGGAATCTGGGAACCATTATCCGCTTGGCAGACTGGTTTGGCATTGAACATATCTTCTGCTCGACAGGGACAGCAGATGTGTATAATCCCAAAACCGTACAGGCAACCATGGGGGCATTGGCAAGAGTAAAAGTTCATTACTGTTCTTTACCACAGCTTATTGAAAGCCTGACCGATATTCCTGTATACGGCACCTTTTTAAACGGGAACATTATTTATACAGAATCCCTGTCGGCCCATGGATTGATTGTCATGGGAAATGAAGGAAAAGGAGTAAGCTTGAAGTAGAGAAACTGATAAACAATAAGTTATATATTCCCAATTATCCTCAAGAACGGGAAACCTCCGAATCGTTGAATGTGGCAATTGCCACAGCAGTGGTTTGCTCGGAGTTCAGAAGACGTTTATTGCCTTAAAATTCATATTTCCATCGGTATATGTAACAATTTCTGAATGGGAAATACTATAACGCTACCCTAAGCATATATTATAAACGTACCAGTCTGCTTCCCGTTGTAAACTCCTTTCCCGGCAAATCAAAATCAGCTATATGCCATGCATATACAGGCTGTTCACATCCTGTTTCCAGCATGGCACGGTGCAGGAAATCAGCAAACTTCTCTCCGGAACAAATCTCCAGCCCATACATCGGAGAAATAATAATCACTCCGCCTATCCATTGTGTCGCACTAAGCTCCTCCTTCAATGGGAAATATGCACGCACTCTACCGCTGTCTTCCAACTCCACTACATATTTAGAATAACAGCCATCCGCCGAAACATAAAGATAATGACAAGCAAAACGTCTCATACCCACAAAAGATAATTAATTTCTGCGCTTGATTCTCTGAGGACGATCTGAGTGAGAATGATCTGCCGCATTATTCTCCTTCATTTCACGTGGATTCATACGGGCGGGAACATTTTTCCTGATATCCACCGATTGAATCGAATCTGCTTTCTTCTCTGTTACCACCGAATCAGTTCCAACACGCTGTTCCACAGCCAAACTATCTTTTCCGGCAACTGTCATTGTATCTACCGGTTCATGATAACGGGTCAAAGCAATATTATTGATAATCAGTCCCGGCTTATTCGTTGACGAATCACTATCCATATAGTAAATAAATCCGCTCACACTCTTGATGGCAAAAGCAGAATCAGGCTTTATATACAAAGTCTGCACACCGGAACACGTGATATCCTTCACACGCCCACCACAGAATCATTATCAAACAAAATATTGAACCCCATAGTGGCTCTCCGTTCCCCTTCCGAAAGGAATATATAATCAGCCGACCACAGGAAAGCATCCTTTGCTTTGAAATTACTATCGGCGGGAATCTCAAAAGTCACCTTATTCGCCAACGGAACATCTGTCAGCCAATAAAGTTTACGGTCATACCATACATCCACAGTATCTCCCGGCAACGATGCAGCCGGTTTATCCTCACGCAACGCCAGCAACTCCTGCATGCGTTTTTTCTCACTGCGGAAGCGTTCCCCCACCTTTTTATAAAGACCGGCAAGTTCCTCCGTGTGACGTGTGTACCACACCATGGACGAATCGAAATCAGCTTCAGTAATATGATACTTCTCGAAGACATAATTCTTATACGCCTCCTTTTGATAATTATCAGAATAACTCAGATTATTGCCCATGGAGATACTTAAATGATAATCGTACAAGATATTCTCCATCCTGTCCGGCTGGATAATATCTTCAGGCACTTGCTTGCCACACCCCACCATAAAAGCCGCACCCAGCAGCCACACCCAAGTAATATTCCTGCGACGCATCATTTATTCTTTAATTTCTTCTGCTGACGGGTGAATATTCTTATTCAGATACTTACCGTAAAATAACAACAACGCCACAATACCGCAACTGATGGCGGCATCGGCAAAATTAAATATCGGACTGAAAAATATGAAATGTTCCCCTCCTATTCCCGGTATCCATTCGGGCCAGTTGGTTTCAATAATGGGAAAATAGAACATATCCACCACCTTACCATGCAACCATTCCGAATACCCTTCACCTACCGGAACAAAAGAAGCGATGGTACTATGAGTACTTTCATTAAAAACAACGCCATAGAACACACTGTCTATAATATTACCGATAGCCCCTGCCAAAATTAAAGAGATACATACAATATAACCAGTCTTATAATTCTGTTTCACTATTTTTGCCAGATACCAGATAATCAATCCCACAGCTACAATACGGAAGGTAGTAAGGAATAACTTTCCGAATATTTCCATACCGAAAGCCATGCCGTTATTTTCTGTAAAATAGATATAAAACCAATCTGTTATGCGGATACTCTCATGCCAGTACATATTGGTCTTTACCAATATCTTTATTATCTGGTCGATAATCAGAACTGCAAAGACGATAAGAACAGAGAGCTGCCCTTGGGTGAGTAGTTTCTTCATTTATTAAATTGAAAATTAATTAATGGTTAATGATTAGCCGTTAGCGGTTAATACTGTAACATGACAGTGAAACTCATTAACTATTAATCACTAACCATTAACCACTATTTTATTTCTTTCCTTCGTTCTTTGCCTCAATGCTCAGTGTTGCATGAGGTACTGCACGAAGCCTTTCCTTCGGAATCAACTTGCCGGTTTCACGGCAAATACCATAAGTTTTGTTCTCGATACGTACCAATGCCGCCTGCAATCCCTGAATAACTTCAGCTGACGTGCCGCCAACCGGGTCGTTTCTTCTTTAGACAATGTATTAGCACCTTCTTCCAAAACTTTATAAGTAGGGGAAGTATCGTCCGTATCATTACCGTCCTTATTCATGATACTACTTTTCAGTCTATCATAGTCACGCTGAGCCAATTCCAGTTTTTCCATGATAATGGCACGGAATTCCTCCAGTTCCGCATCTGAATATCTAGTTTTTCAGCCATATAACTTAGTTTTAAAAGGTTAATTATTCTTTACGACACTCACATAAAGTGAGAAATCATCAAAATTTAATTCTGTACCGTTCTTCACTTCATCCACTAATTCCAGGGAGTTAGCAAGAACCTGGTTACAAATATAAGTATTATATTCATTTACCGCATCATCGGTTTGAGGATTTTTAGATAATGCCACTTTTATTTTGTCCGTTATCTCAAAACCACTGCTCTTACGGATATTCTGTATACGGTTTACCAATCACGGGCAACCCCCTCACGACGCAGTTCTTCGGTTACGGTAACCTCCAATGCCACAGTCAGTTTACCTTCATTGGCAACCAGCCATCCCGGAATATCCTCACTGAAATCTCCAACATCCGTTTGTTTCGATAACCGCTTCCGCACCATCAAGCACAAAGGTATATTTACCATTTTCTCCAATTCGGCAATAGCTTCCTGCGACATTCCGGCTACGGCTGCGGCGACAGCTTTCATCTGTTTGCCGAATTTCGGGCCGAGTTTTTTAAAGTCACATTTCACCTTTTTCACCAATACGCCTGCGGCTCCGTCTACAAACTTGATTTCTTTCACGTTCACTTCGCTCATAATCAAGTCTTTTACGGCTTCGATGTGCATTTTCTGCTCTTCGTCCACCACCGGAACCATGATACACTGCAAAGGCTGGCGCACTTTGATATTGACTTTGCGGCGCAATGCCAATACCATAGAAGTAACATCCTGAGCCATCTGCATACGCGCTTCCAGTTCTCCGTCTATCAATGCCTCATTACATTCCGGGAACTTGGCCAAGTGTACAGAAACCACGGTGTCACGACCTGTAGCCGCAATCAAATCCGTATACAACCGGTCGGCATAGAACGGAGCGATAGGCGCCATCAGCCTGGCCACTGTTTCAAGACAAGTGTACAATGTCTGATAAGCGGACAGCTTATCCTGTGACATGGCATTACCCCAGAAACGTTTACGGTTCAAGCGCACGTACCAGTACTCAAATTATCATTTACGAAGTCTGTAATCAAACGTCCCGCCTTGGTCGGTTCGTAATCGTTGTAGCAAGCGTCCACGTTCTTCACCAATGAATTCAGAACAGACAGAATCCAACGGTCTATCTCCGGACGTCATTTACCGGCACTTCCGCTTCCTGATAAGCGAAGCCATCCACATTGGCATAAAGTGCGAAGAACGAATAGGTATTATACAAAGTACCGAAGAATTTACGACGAACCTCATCCACCCCGTCGGTATCAAATTTCAAGTTATCCCACGGAGAAGATTGGTAATCATGTACCAACGCAAAGGATCGGAGCCATACTGTTCGATAGCGCCGAACGGATCTACCGCATTGCCCAGACGTTTTGACATTTTGTTTCCGTTCTTGTCCAGAACCAAGCCGTTAGAGATTACGTTCTTGTAAGCCACACTGTCGAATACCATCGTAGCGATAGCATGTAGCGTAAAGAACCAGCCACGGGTCTGGTCCACCCCTTCTGCAATGAAGTCCGCAGGATAATAAGTGCGGTTGTCCACAATTTCCTTATTTTCGAACGGATAGTGCAACTGCGCGTAAGGCATCGCACCGGAGTCGAACCACACATCAATCAAGTCCGCCTCACGTTTCATCGGCTTGCCGCTTTCAGATACCAAGATGATATCATCCACATACGGACGGTGAAGGTCTATCTTGTCATAATTCCCCCCGTTATATTCGCCCGGAACAAAACCTTTTTCCTTATAAGGATTGACGGTCATAAATCCGGCAGCTATTGACTTTTCTATTTCATTATACAATTCCTCTACGGAACCGATACAAAGCTCCTCTCCTTCTTCACTGCGCCAGATAGGCAGCGGAGTTCCCCAATAACGAGAACGGCTCAAGTTCCAGTCATTCAAGTTTTCCAGCCACTTGCCGAAACGGCCTGTTCCGGTAGATTCCGGCTTCCAGTTGATAGTCTTGTTCAGTTCCATCATGCGCTCTTTGGCTGCGGTAGACCGGATGAACCAACTGTCCAGCGGATAGTAGAGCACCGGTTTGTCAGTACGCCAGCAGTGCGGATAATTGTGTACATGCTTTTCTATCTTGAACGCCTTGTTGGCGGCTTTCATCATCATACAGATATAGATATCGAGTGATTCGGCGGCAGCGGCAGCTTTTTCATCATACTTGCCATCTACAGTAAACTGAGGATCATAAGCATTCTTCACCCACCGGCCTGATATTCCTTATATTTCTCTACGTCCACACATTCCTTTACGAAAGCCTCGTCCAGTTCGTCCAACAGATAGAATTTACCAGTCAGATCCACCATAGGACGGGTTTCCCCCTTCTTGTTTATCATGAACAGAGAAGGAATACCTGCCGCACGTGCCACAAAAGCATCGTCTGCACCGAATGTCGGAGCGATATGTACGATACCCGTACCATCTTCGGTAGTTACATAGTCACCGGGAATAACGCGGAATGCCTCACCGGCCGCTTCTTGCCATTTCCCGTTTTCATCCACTGTCACCGGTTTCACCCAAGGAATAAGCTGTTCGTATTCCATGCCTACCAGATCCGGTCCTTTATATTCACCCACTACTTTGAACGGAATCAGTTTGTCACCCGGCTTATAGTCTTCCAGCGCCAATTCTTCCGCTTTCTTGTTAAAGTGAGTATAAAGCAAAGCTTTCGCCAACACTACGGTCATCTTTTCCCCAGTATATCCGTTGTAAGTCTGCACAGCCACATAGTCTATTTTCGGTCCTACGCACAATGCCGTATTCGAAGGCAATGTCCACGGAGTAGTGGTCCATGCCAGGAAATAAGGCGTTCCCCATTCCGCCATTTCGGGTTTCGGATTCTTCATCTTGAACTGTCCTACCACAGTGGTGTCTTTCACATCACGGTAACAGCCCGGCTGGTTCAGCTCGTGCGAGCTCAATCCTGTTCCGGCAGCCGGAGAGTAAGGCTGGATGGTGTAGCCTTTATATAACAGACCTTTGTTATAAAGCTGCTTCAAGAGCCACCACAGCGTTTCAATATAGCGGTTGTCATAAGTGATATAGGGATTCTCCAAATCCACCCAGTAACCCATCTTATGAGTAAGGTCTGTCCACTCTTTGGTAAACTTCATCACGTCCTTACGGCAAGCTGCGTTGTACTCGGCAACAGAAATGGTCTTTCCGATATCCTCTTTGGTGATATGCAATGCCTTTTCCACACCCAGTTCCACAGGCAGTCCGTGAGTATCCCATCCGGCCTTACGCTTTACCTGGAACCCTTTCATGGTTTATAGCGGCAGAAGTATCTTTAATGGTACGCGCCATCACGTGGTGAATACCCGGCATACCATTGGCCGAGGGAGGTCCTTCATAAAACACGAAAGAAGGACATCCTTCACGTTCTGTCATACTCTTGGCGAAAACATCGTTTTCATCCCACTTCTTCAGCACATCTTTATTGACCTGTGATAGGTTGAGTTGCGAGTGTTCAGCAAATTTCTTACTCATAATTTTATATCGTTTTCTTGTATTCTCTAACTAAAAGGCAATGCTTCCAAAATTAAGGTGCAAATTTACAAGAAATTAGATAGATAGAAGTTTGATGCTTGTTTTTTTAATCAGATAACGGATACTGTTTCAGAATAACTGCATAAGGCATGGGAAAAGCCCCTGTTCTTATCAAAATCAACAGCAACAAGGACCGGTTCTTGTTATTGCAGTCTTTTCCGGTATGCCGAGGTATTTTCCCCCGTCATATTCTTAAAGAAGCGGCTGAAAGTACCCACACTTTCAAAGCCCAAAATCACCGATATCTCTTTGATGCTGTGCGAGGTATGCAGCAACAGCCGTTTCGCTTCGGTCACCACTCGTTCTTGTATAATCTTCAAAGGGGAAGGCATACCGTAGGCGGCAAATAAATTGGAAAGCGTCTTGGGAGAACGATGCAACAAAGCAGCATATGCCTGTACCTGTTTTTTCTCCTTGAAGTGATTGTCCACCAACACATAATAACGCTGGATGATGTCAAAACCTTTTTCATTAACCGGAAAGCCGGACAACTGCTTACGGGCCAGCCGGGTACACAGAATGATGAAACGTTTCAACAGCAGGCGGAGCATTTCTCCCTGCAGGTTATCCCGCAGGATGTATTCGGTAACCATTCTGTCCACCACCTCGTGCAACAGTTCGGAATCGGCTATCGGGAGCCGCAGATGCACTATACCGGAAGTTCCGTTAAACAGCACTCCGCTGCACGATACTTCTTTCTCGTGCTTGTAAATGCCGTAAAATTCTCGTTGAAAAGAAGAGCAAGATACCTGCCCGATACATTCTTGAACTCCGTGCGGTGAAGATTACTCACAGAGATGATTTCATCCTGCTCCATCTCTATTTCCACATGGTCTACTATCAATGTCAGTTTGCCTTCCTGGACCCATATAAACTTATACAGACTACCATTGTCACAGATGACCCTGTCTGTGTGAAACGCTTCAGTCAGTATCATCGTTTCCTGCAAAGATGTATCGTATGCGTAATTCATCATGGCTAAACTGTTTTGTGCATTTCTTTCTGTTGGTTTATACAAAGATAGTGATTTTCACTTATATTAAACCACCCTGTTATTGCACAGTCCAGAAGCAATACACATAATTAACAATCTGATTTACAACGCATAGCACATATCACAATGTAAAGAGGAGGCAAAGTATCAGAAAGAAAAAAAGGAATTTTTGCCATCATTTTAGGAAATCTAGCTATGATATAACCCTACAGGGAATTCGTCAACCATTAAAATAAGCGTATCTTTGTGCCAAGAGATTTCCTTCTATAATCTAGACGAAAAAGAACACTTGATTCTTTTAACCTGAACTTTGGACTTTGATTTTCTCCCAATAAGGATTTCTCTCATAATAAATTCAGATTTTATCCCGCCGGGAGGCAAGATAAGGTCATGCAAAAAAATCTCCCAAAAAAAGAAGAGGGTGTCCGCCATTGAAACGGACACCCTCTATTATGTGTATAATCCACATTGCCTGAAACCATTTATTTCCCTGTTTCCCCCATCGTGTTTTCAGGTTTTTCAATACCTTCGCTTGTAGCACGTTCTTCCATACGCTGGATACGTGCGTCAAGATCGGGATGAGTAGAGAACAACTGATTCAGCTTGCTGCTTTTCTTTGCTCCTGCCTCTTCTTGCAATTTTTTCAATTTCTGGAATGACAATGCCATCGCCCAAGGATTCTTACCTGCTTTCTTCAGAAATTCGTAACCGTAATCATCGGCGGCGCGTTCCTGTTTTTGTGAATAAGTAGCATTGACCAATGCCTCTCCCAAATCACCCAACTGGGAATCTGTCAGAGCAGCCGCTTTTCCTCCTTGTGATGAAATACCATCTTTCAATGCCGATGTCAGCAATGCGGTACGGAAGCCGTTCTTTGAGTCCTTGTGTGCCACATGGCCTACCTCATGGCCTATTACCCCCAACAGTTCTTCGTCTGTCATGATATCCATCAATGAAGAGAATACCCGCACACTACCGTCTGCACAGGCGAACGCATTTACATCAATCACATAATATACTTTGAAATTCAGCGGCATCCCTTCCACTTCGGTCAACCCTTCAGTCAGTTTTTTCAAACGGACAGTATACGGATCATCGTCTGCACAAACCTGATTATGCTTATCCATCCAGTCAATGTACTCCTTTACATACTCTGTCATCTGCTCATCGGTCAAAGTCACCGCCTTTGCAGCCTTCACGGCTCCCCCACTGCCTTCTTCAAATTAAACTGGGCCATTGCAGGAGTTACCCCCGCCAAGCATAACAGCATGACGGCCACCTTTAATAATGCTTTTTTCATTTTTGTGTGTTTTAGATTAAACGCTTCATTTTATTTCTTAAGAAACGGTACAAAAGAACACATTTTTATTCTATCTACCAATCTTTACAAGAATATTTTTGCCAACGCCCCGCCTCAAGCACCCGCCGGAAAGTGAAAAGCCATCGCGAATCCACTTCGCGATGGCCCTTACCCATTTTATATACACCTTTAAACAAAATGATACCCACGCCCTAATTCACTAACCCTTGCGGGCATGAGCTGATCTTTTCTTATTTATTTGCACGGGCTTCCGCAATGTAGCCCAATGCTTCTTTACATTTTGCCGTTACATACGCCCAGTCTTCCGCGGCTACCTTGTCGCCAGGGAACAATTTAGAACCCATACCCACACAGAACACACCTGCCTTAATCCAAGAAGTCAGATTTTCCTGAGTCGGTTCCACACCACCGGTTACCATCAGTTAGACCAAGCATCGGAGCCAGCAGACCTTTAACCAATTTTGCTCCCAATACATCACCCGGGAATATTTTGCAAGATCGCAACCTACTTCCTGAGCGAAACCCACCTCGGACACGCTTCCGCATCCCGGAGTATAAGCCACCAAACGACGGTTGCACACTTTAGCGATTTCAGGATTGAACAACGGACCTACCACAAAGCAAGCACCCAATTGCAAGTAAAGAGCGGCAGTAGCAGGATCAACGATAGAACCTACTCCCATAGCCATTTCAGGACACTCCTTTGCCGCGTATTTCACAACTTCCGCAAATACTTCATGAGCAAAGTCACCACGGTTTGTAAATTCGAATGCACGAACTCCGCCGTCATAACAAGCTTTCACTACTTCTTTGCCACTTCTGCATCTTTATGGTAGAATACAGGAACCATACCGGTTGAACCAATCTTGTCCAACACTGCTATTTTATCAAAACGAGCCATAATGTTATATTTTAGTTTAAATGAAAGATAGGAACACAAATGATACAAATAAAACATGTATCAAAAATTTGCGTTATTTGCGTCATTCGTGTTCCTATAAAAACAAATTTAGCGTTGTACACGTCCGCTGGCATCGCCACCGGCCAATGCTTCCACTTCATCTACAGATACCAGGTTGAAGTCACCGTTGATAGTATGCTTCAAAGCAGAAGCGGCAACAGCAAATTCAAGGGCGGCACCCTGATTCGGTTTGGTCAGCAGACCGTGAATGATACCTCCGGAGAATGAGTCGCCACCACCTACCGGTCAATAATCGGGTTGATGTCATAGCGTTTTGATTCATAAAATTCTTCTCCGTTGTAAATCATAGCCTTCCAGCCGTTGTGAGTAGCCGAGAATGATTCGCGCAAGGTAGAAACCACATATTTAAAGCCGAATTCTTTTGCCATAGCCTTGAAGATTCCTTTGTAACCTTCCGCATTGGTTTCACCGGCTTCCACATTCGCTTCCGGTTTGAAGCCCAGACAAAGTTCGGCATCTTCTTCGTTGCCTATACATACATCTACATACTGCATCAACGGTTTCATGATAGACTGTGCTTTTTCTTTTGTCCACAGTTTCTTGCGGAAATTCAAGTCTACAGATACCGTAACGCCATGACGTTTGCAGCTTCACAAGCCAGTTGGTCAGTTCGGCAGCCTTGTCAGAAATAGCCGGAGTGATACCCGACCAGTGGAACCAGTCCGCACCTTCCATGATAGCGTCAAAGTCGAAATCGCAAGGATCGGCTTCGGCGATAGCCGAGTGGGCACGGTCATAAATTACTTTGCTAGGACGCATGGAAGCTCCTGTTTCCAGATAATAGATACCTACGCGGTCGCCACCACGACAGATGAAATCGGTCTTCACACCATATTTACGCAATGCATTCACAGCAGACTGTCCAATTTCGTGTTTCGGCAATTTAGTTACGAAATAAGCTTCGTGACCGTAGTTCGCGCAACTCACCGCTACGTTCGCTTCACCACCGCCATAAACAACATCAAATGAATCCGACTGTACAAAACGTGTGTTTCCCGGAGTTGACAATCTCAACATAATTTCACCTAAGGTTACTACTTTTCCCATAATTTCGTGATTTTAAATTGTTATATATTTATTCGTTTAACTTTCAACCCAATTAAAATACTGGTTTACATATCCATAGACGAATCACATCGTAACCTTGTACTCAACAGACCACTCAAATAATTCATCCGTGTGCGTGCACAAAGTACTATTTATTTTTTTAAAACCAAAAATTGTTATATATTTGTATCGAAAAAAAATAAATTATCAGTGTGCACGAGCACAATATATATAATTAAGGTATGAATAAACTGCCCGAAAGAATCAGAATCAAGGATATCGCGCGCCTGGCAGATGTGTCAGTCGGCACAGTAGACCGTGTATTGCATGGCCGCACAGGGGTATCCGAAGCCAGCCGGAAACGGGTGGAAGAAATATTGAAGCAACTGGATTACCAGCCCAATATGTATGCCAGCGCATTGGCATCCAACAAAAAGTATCTGTTTGTCTGCCTGCTGCCACAGCACAAGGAAGGCGATTACTGGACCGATGTGGAACTGGGGATGAAAAGAGCCGTAGAAACCTTTTCGGATTTCCACATCACCCTGTCCGTGATGTACTATGACCAATATGAATATTCCTCCTTCATCAATGCCGGTGAGGAAATACTGAAACAAGAGCCGGACGGCGTATTGCTCGCCCCCACTATTCCTGAGATGACGGCAGATTCACCGACAAGTTACAAGAACGGGAAATACCTTATATATTTATAGACTCCAACGTGGCCAGTCTGAATCCGCTGGCATTCTTCGGGCAGAAATCCGACCAAAGCGGATACTTTGCCGCCCGCATGGCCATGATGTTGGGAGAATGTCCCAAAGAAATCGTTATCTTCAGACAAATCAACGAAGGCCGCCTAGGATCAAACCAGCAGGAAAACCGTGAAAAAGGATTCAGAAAATATATGCAGGAGCATTTTCCCGACTGCAAGATAGTGGAACTGAACCTCTACGCCAAGCGTCCGGACGAGGACGAGGCGCTGATGAACCGCTTTTTCCAAGAGAACCCACAGGTTACGTGCGGCATCACTTTCAACTCGAAAGTGTACATTATAGGAGAATATCTCATCGGACACAACATGAAAAATTTCAAACTGATTGGGTACGATTTATTATACCGGAACGTCTCTTGTCTGAAAGAGGGCGCAGTGGATTTCCTGATTGCTCAGCAACCTACCGCACAAGGATACAGCGGCGTAGAGAGCCTGTGCAATCACCTGATCTTCAAGAAAGAGGTGAAACAATGCAATTACATGCCCATCACCCTGCTTTCGGTGGAGAACGTGGATTTCTATCTGGATGCGCATAAAAAGTAAATCTGATAACTAAAAATAGAAATGGAAACAAAGTATTTGAAAATCAATCCGGCTGATAACGTAGTGGTGGCTATCTCGGATTTAAAAGCAGGCGAGGCCATCACGGTAGACGGTCATGCCATCACGTTGAAGGAAGACGTGCCTGCCGGCCATAAGGTGACACTGAAAGATTTCGCCCAAGGCGAGAATATCATCAAGTATGGTTACCCCATCGGCCATGCCGTGACTGCCGTGGAACAAGGACGCTGGATCAATGAAACCCAGATAAAGACAAACCTTGCCGGACTGTTGGATTACACCTACAATCCGGTCAGCGTAGACCTCAATATCCCGAAGAAAGACCTGACGTTCAAAGGATACCGCCGCAAAAACGGTGATGTAGGTATCCGTAACGAGGTATGGATTATCCCCACCGTGGGTTGTGTAAACGGTATCATCGGACAACTGGCCGAAGCGTTACGCCGCGAAACCAACTGCGAAGGTGTGGACGCTATCGTGGCATTCCCTCACAACTATGGCTGTTCACAGCTGGGCGATGACCACGAGAATACCAAGAAAATTCTCCGCGACATGATTCTGCATCCTAATGCAGGAGCCGTACTGATTGTCAGTCTGGGCTGCGAGACAACCAGCCGGATGTTTCCGCGAGTTTCTGGGAGATTACGACACAGACCGCGTAAGTTCATGGTAACCCAGAAAGTGAGGGATGAATTTGAAGAGGGTATGAAGATTCTGCGTGAACTGTACACCAAAGCCAAGACCGATGTACGCGAGGATGTTCCTTTGTCCGAGCTGCGTGTAGGCTTGAAATGCGGCGGTTCGGATGGCTTCTCAGGTATCACCGCCAATCCGTTGCTGGGTATGTTCTCCGACTTCCTGATTGCACAGGGCGGTACTTCCGTACTGACGGAGGTTCCCGAAATGTTCGGTGCGGAAACCATCCTGATGAACCGTTGCCGCACCAAGGAACTGTTCGAGCAGACCGTACACCTGATTAATGACTTTAAGGAATATTTCCTGTCACACGGCGAGCCAGTGGGCGAAAATCCGTCACCGGGCAACAAGGCAGGTGGTATCTCCACCCTGGAAGACAAAGCGTTGGGATGTACCCAAAAATGTGGCAAAGCATACGTTGACGGAGTTATGGGCTATGGCGACCGCCTGAAAGTGAAAGGTTTGAACTTGCTTTCCGCACCGGGCAACGATTTGGTAGCTGCCACCGCCCTCGCCTCCTGCGGCTGTCACATGGTGCTCTTCACTACCGGCCGCGGTACTCCGTTCGGTACGTTTGTTCCTACCATGAAGATTTCCACCAACTCCACTCTGGCTAAAAACAAACCGGGATGGATTGACTTCAATGCCGGAGTCATCGTAGAAAACGAACCGATGGAAAAGACCTGCGAACGCTTTATAGACTATATCATCCGTGTTGCCAGCGGAGAACCGGTAAACAATGAAAAGAAGAATTATCGTGAAATCGCCATCTTCAAGACAGGCGTGACACTATAATCCAATTTTATCCCCAACTTTCCCAATACCCTTACAGCCCTGCCTTCCCTGTTACGAAGGTGGGGCTGTGACCTTTTTCCCCCATATATTGTTATACAGCAAGTCTTTTTGTAACTTTGCACCTCATTTTATAAAATACAAATTCATGAACGGTGAAAAATTAACTCCAATAACCAATAAGCCCAGTCTATGGGCACTCAGTCCACTGCTGGTATTTCTATGCCTGTATCTGGTGACTTCCATCATTGTAAACGACTTCTATAAAGTCCCCATCACGATTGCTTTCATGGTATCCTCGGTCTATGCGGTATGCATCACCAAAGGCCTGAGCCTGAATGAGCGAATGCTGCAATATTCCATCGGCGCAGCCAACAAGAACATCATGCTGATGATCTGGATTTTCATCCTGGCAGCGCATTCGCCCAAAGTGCCAAAGATATCGGGGCCATTGACGCGACCGTCAACCTTACGCTTCTTCTGCTGCCGGACAATCTGCTGCTGGCAGGCATCTTCCTGGCTGCCTGTTTCATCTCACTCTCCATCGGAACCTCGGTAGGAACCATCGTGGCACTAGTCCCCGTGGCAGCAGGCATCGCAGAGAAAACCGACATGAACCTGGCCTTCATGACAGGTATCGTGGTGGGAGGAGCCTTCTTCGGCGATAACCTTTCATTCATCTCGGATACCACCATCGCCGCCACCCGTACCCAGGGATGCGCCATGCGTGACAAGTTCCGGGTAAACTTCATGATAGCCCTTCCGGCCGCTCTGATGGTTTTCGGCTACTATATTTTCAGAGGGATGGACGTGATGACCACCCACGACATCCAGTCGGTGGAATGGATCAAAATCCTCCCCTACCTGGTTGTGTTGGGAACCGCCATAGCAGGTATGAATGTGGCACTCGTACTGATACTGGCATCGCCACAACGGGAGTGATCGGCCTGTTCACGGGGAGCATCGGCCTGTTCGACTGGCTCGGCTCCATGGGCACAGGGATCACCGGGATGGGTGAGCTCATCATCATCACCTTGATGGCAGGCGGTATGCTGGAACTGATCCGTTTTAATGGCGGAGTGGACTATATCATCCAAAAACTGACCAAACACGTCAACAGCAAACGCGGAGCCGAACTTTGCATCGCGGCTTTGGTGAGTATCGCCAATTTCTGCACAGCCAACAATACGATAGCCATCATCACAGTGGGACCGCTTGCCAACGATATCGCTACCCGCTACAGGTGGACAAACGCAAGAGTGCAAGTATTCTGGATACTTTCTCGTGTGTCATCCAGGGAATCATCCCTTACGGAGCACAAATGCTGATTGCTGCCAAACTGGCTTCCCTGTCTCCTTTGAGCATTATCGAATACTTGTACTATCCGGTAGCCATCGGGATATTTGCCCTGCTGAGCATCTTCTTGAGATACCCCAGACGGTATTCGTGAAAACAAGCGGCAGACGGTTATATTCCACCACGCACAGACCGGCTGAATTCTTTCGCAATGTCCAGACGATGAAGGTGAAAGATTTATAATCTTACAGCTGTAAGATATAGCATCTTACACGTGAAAGATCCATATCTTCCGTGATTAACGCGCGTACCTGGGGGGCAAATAGCATTCAACAAAGATACGATATGCATTTATCCATGGGCGGTCCAACTCCTCTTTCTTCCAAATCCGGAATCGTGCGTGGTGTATCCACCCGAACCCGGATAGGGAAAATCTCATTGATATAGCGTTTCTGTCGAGGTGCAAATCCTATGTTTTTGAAGAGTTCAACAACAGCAACAACAGTTATTTCTTTTTCTTTGTTACTGTTGTTTTTCTTCTCTTCTCTATTCTTTTCTTCTCTTATAAAGTTTTGCTTAAAGCTTGCTTGCAAACTCCTATTAACGCATTCATTATCAATACATTGCAGTGTATTTTCGGTTACATTTTCATCATCACTTTTTTCAATCGTGTTTTTCATGCATTTTACACTGTTTTCCGCATTGTTTTCCGTGTTGTTTTCCTTATTGTCTGCATCGTCATTCGCTTCTTTATCCGCTGCCGTGAGGACAGTAGAAGTGATTACTTTTTCAGCTGTCTGCACAGTCTTTTTCTTGCTGCTTCTTCCTCCTTTGCTACCGGCGGCGGCACGTTGCTCCGAAAGCTTATTCTGATAACCCATCACCTCATCCAGATACAGGCATCGGAAATATCCGTCCTCCGTTATGACAAACAAGTTAAAGTCTTTAATGAGATGCTGCAGATCTTCCACTGTAGCCCCCCATTGTTCAGCCAACAAATCCAGTTCGTTAAAATCGTGTTTGTATTCCTGTTGCCTTCGCAGGAACAATATCATTTGAATATATAATCCTATTCCCATGCATTTCATTTCGGCATTCAGCTTCATCATTTTGTAATCCGACATCAAACTGCAATTCAGCCGGATAAACTGTTCGGTGTATCCATTCCTTTTGTTTATTATATAGATGACAAAGTTACGAAAAAAAGTGAAACACAGAAAGATATAGTGATAGAATTAAGTTACAATAGTGTCGGTTGAACTGCCGATTATTCGTAAAGCCATTACAATCCCCGCCGAAACCAAATCCTGCCACCGCTACGTTACTTGTTCGTAACCATGCCCGAAAATAATAGTTACCCCATGGATTAAAAAAACGTCACTGATGAAAATCTTTATCCTCGACACCAAACGCTACAAAAAGGAATAAAATACAGAATCTTTAAAAACTTGTTATTCGCTATTCTCGATAAAAAGCAGTACTTTTGTCCTCATTAATTAATTCACAAATTGAATGATCGCAAAAAAAACAGTCATACAAGATATTAAGCTCGCCGACTTCCCCGAGGAAATTGACGAGCAAAACAACATAAAAGTGTACGGAGAGACCAGTTGGGAAAATCAATTGGCTGTACTCAGCCATTATCTGCATAACAACGACTGCATCGAAAGCAAAGAAAGTAAGCGGGAAGTGATATACGCCATCCGTGAGTTTTTAGAGCAGAAAAAAGAGAGCAAGAAAGAAGAAATAACGGATGAATATGTGACCAAAGTCGCAGAAGATCCTACCGCATACGGTCTGTTCTCGGATTTCTTCAACGTACCATTCCTGATCCTAAAAAACCAAAATTCACTTTCATCGACCTATTTGCCGGAATGGGAGGTTTCCGCCTAGCCATGCAGGCGCAAGGTGGCAAGTGTGTATTCTCGTCGGAATGGAACAAATATGCCCAAAAGACTTACTTGGCAAACTTTGGAGAAATGCCTTTTGGCGACATTACAAAAGAAATAACCAAAAGCTATATCCCTCGGAATTTTGATGTGCTATGTGCCGGCTTTCCGTGTCAACCATTTTCTATTGCCGGAGTATCGAAGAAAAAAAGTCTCGGACGGGAAACGGGCTTCAAGGATAAAACACAAGGTACGTTATTTTTTGATGTGGCAGACATTATCAGTCGTCACCGTCCCAAAGCATTCTTTTTGGAGAATGTGAAAAACCTGATGTCTCATGACAAAGGCAACACGTTCAAGGTAATCAAGGCACATTAGAGGAATTGCGTTATTCACTCCACTACCTTGTCATGGACGGACAAACCTATGTGCCACTGGGCAGGCGTTATGAGCAAACTTCAGGAAATCCTGGATGAGAACGGATACGAAGCTACGATTGTTGGATGTGAAGAAAACGCATCAACACAGATCAGCCAGATCGAAAACTTTATCACCAGCGGATGTGACATGATCATGGTACATCCTCATGACGCAGACGCAGTAGAAGAGTCCTGCAAGCAGGCTCTGGATGCAGGCATCAAGGTAATGTGCTGGGATAACGAAATGGAAAACACCACAGCTAACTGGTTCTTGACAACACAGAGCTTGGTAAAGAGATCGGAAAAACAGCAGCTAGCTTCATCAATGAGCATTATACAGCTGACAACAAAGCTGAAGTATGTGTCATCGGTAAACCGGATACACAGGTTCTGTTAGAGAGACAGCAGGGTATCGAAGCTGGTCTGGAAGAGAACTGCGAAGACAACTATGAGATCGTTGCTACAATCGAAGGTGTAGTAAACAACGAAGTTCAGTCCCAGCTGAGACAGTTCTCCAGGCTCATCCGGATTGTAGGTATGGTTGGTGTAGCGCCGGTGCTATGATCGGATCCAACACAGCACTTCTTGCCCACTATGGCGGAGCTGGAAGCATTCCGGAAGATGTTGGCGTTATCACAACTGACGTTACCAGCGAGCAGTTAGACGCTCTGCAGGTGGGGACGAAGCTGTTAGAGCTATCGTAGGATTCGAGGGATCCAACACTGATACAGCACAGGCTTGCTTCGAAATGTTTGAGAGAATTCTGAACGGTGAGTTCGATGATGTTTCCGGAGATGAGAAGAACGTATACAGACCGACCATGGAAATCAACATGGATAACATTGAAGAAATCCAGGCTGGTATGTAATAGTTGTCTGAAAAAAGTAGCTAGTTAATGAAAGCAAAACGGGGGGCGGCTTTGGTATAAGCTGCCCCTCGATGAAACTATCACGGGGGAAGAATATGAGCGAAGAATATGTATTGGAATTAGAGCATATAAGAAAAGAATACCCGGGTGTTGTTGCGCTGAAAGACGTTACGCTGCAGTTGAAAAAGGGCGAGATTCTGGCTCTGATCGGAGAAAACGGAGCGGGGAAATCTACCTTGATCAAATGTTGCTCCGGGGCGGTTATTCCGACCTCCGGCAAGATCAAAGTAAACGGAAAAGAATTTACAAGTATGACCCCTCAGCTTGCATCGGAAAACGGAATCGCAATTATTTATCAGGAGTTTAACAATGTAAAAGAGCTGTCGGCAGCCGAAAACTTGTTCCTGGGACATCCGATCAAAAAGGGAATCATTGTTGACAAAGCTGCCATGGAAAAAGAGGCGGCCAAGGCATTTGAAAGGTTACATATAAAAATCAACCGAAGGAGTTAATGAAGAACTTGACTGTCGGCTATCAGCAGATGGTAGAAATCGCAAAGGCAATCCAGCAGAATGCGAAGATCCTGATCATGGATGAGCCTTCCGCA
>ENA-OQAS01000385-OQAS01000385.1-human-gut-metagenome-genome-assembly--contig:-NODE-385-length-23314-cov-3.747445_pt1 | contig 23314 bp, 30 predicted proteins | sample MGYA00242733_ERZ504523 | MGnify/ENA primary metagenome ERZ504523 (study PRJEB26092, sample SAMD00036239) | human gut metagenome | host: Homo sapiens | study: EMG produced TPA metagenomics assembly of...
TTAAAATTAAAAATGGCCATGCGGCGGATTTTTATTATTCATTAAATTAATAGTATCAGCGTCAATATCAATGCACCTGCAAGGAACCAAATACTGTACTGCTGTACGTTTCCACTTTGCATGTCGCGTATTTCATCGGCGGTAGCATGAGTACTCCACGCAGTGAAGTTAAAGAATTGATCGATAACGTGCCGGTCCCACCAGGCTATCGGAGTACTGATGCACCGGAAGATGATTTTCTTGGTTACGAACAACCATATCTCATCCATATAGAAACGGTGGTAAGCTGCTGTGTGCAAACGTGGGAATGTGCGCGCCAGATAGTTGGCTACGGGTTGTCTCTTACCTGCATACATCCATGTAGCTAAAGTGATGGAGCTATAGCAATAATGATACTTGTAGCAGCTATCTGCATATCCAGATGAATGGTATAGGCTTCTCCGTTACTACTGATCAGATTGCCGAAGGGTATGAATCCGGCAATACAGGTGATAGCGGCTAAAAACATCAGCGGGAATGTCATGGTACGTGGAGCCTCATGCGGAGTATGTGCATCAGGTCCGGATTCGTGGGAGTGTCCTTTCCATTCTCCATTCCAGAAAATACAATAATAAAGGCGGAACATATAAAATGCTGTCATGGCGGCAATGCCTGTCATTATCCATCCCATAACAGGACTGAATTGGAAGCAGGCAGTCAGAATTTCGTCTTTAGAGAAAAAACCTGAGAATGGCCAAATACCCGAGATAGCCAGACAAGCAATCAGGAATGTCCAGTGGGTGACGGGCATGAATTTATGAAGTCCTCCCATGCGCTCATCTCGTTACTGTGTACGGCATGAATGATACATCCGGCTCCTAAGAACAGCAATGCCTTGAACATGGCATGTGTGAACAGGTGGAACATGGATGCCATGTAGCCTAGTCCTCCTTCATGAGGGTTCATGGAAGTACAAACGCCTAATGCGACAATCATAAATCCAATTTGAGATATAGTGGAGAAGGCGAGCACACGTTTGATATCGCTTTGTGCACACGCCACACTAGCGGCGTAGAATGCAGTGAACGCACCGATATAAGCTATCCAGTGCAGCACTTCGGCGCATATCCTACAAACAACGGGAACATACGGGCTACCAGATATACACCGGCTACTACCATGGTAGCAGCATGGATTAATGCACTGACAGGAGTAGGACCTTCCATAGCATCCGGTAACCAGATGTGCAATGGAAACATCGCACTTTTACCGGCACCACCGATAAACATTAGCCCCAAGGCCAATGGTATCATACTTCCGGCAACTGCAAGTACCTGAAGTTGGGGGGTGAACGAGAATGTTTCGGCATAATAGCGTAAATCAAGATACCGATCAGAAAGCCTAAATCAGCGAAACGGGTAACAATAAATGCTTTTTTACTGGCAGCAATCGCTTCTTTCTTGGTGTAATAAAAGCCGATAAGTAGATAAGAAGAAACACCTACCAGTTCCCAAAAGACATACATCTGGAAAATATTAGTTGCTACTACGAGCCCCAGCATGGACATGGTAAACAGGCTAAGAAATGCGTAGTAACGTTGAAAGCCTTTTTCACCTTTCATATATCCGAATGAATAGATATGTACCATCAGACTGACGGTGGAAATAACGACTAGCATCATAACTGAAATAGGGTCAAGCATGATTCCCATGTCAATATGCAGGTTCGTTGTGAAAGGTAACCATTCAAAATTATAAGGTGTGAGAGTAGGATAGACGCCTTCTGCCGTACGCCCTCCTGCAAAATAATTGAAGGCAGTGAGGTAGGAAAGCAACGTCACCCCTGCCAGTGAAACGGTGCCGATGGTCCCTGCCAATCCGTTCTTCATACGCATACCTGCCAGCCCCAGTATCAGGAAACTGAGGAAAGGTAGGATAAGGATTAGTATTGTATGTTCCATAATTAGTTTTTCATTTCATTTAAGTTCTTCACTTGGATATTGCGTACATTGCGGTAGATATTGATAATGATAGCAATAGCTACTGCTGTTTCAGCCGCACTCACGCCGATAGCGAACAGGGCGAAAAAAAGCCTTCCAGTTCTTCGGGAAAGAGGTATCGGTTGAATACGGCGAAGTTGATGTCTACCGAATTCAGTATCAGTTCCACACTGATGAGCATGGCCAATAAATTGCGGCGGGTGAAGAAACCATAGATTCCCGCAAACATCATAAAGGTGGAAACCACCAGATAATATTCCATGTGTACCATAAGTTCTATCTTTTTCTAGCGATTAGGATTCCTCCTACGATGCAAGCGAGTAATAACACGCTGATTACTTCGAAAGGAAGGATATATTGATATTTTTCCATGCCCATCAGTGCATGACCGATCGTGCGTACATCCAGTTCACCATGAACAAAATGAGAGGGCAAGAATTCGTTCTTCAGCATGACGAACAGACAGATAGCCAGTCCTGCTATAGTAGAAATAGCTCCGGCCACCATCTTTCCATTTTTTAATCTCTCTGCTTTGTCTCCCTGTGAAGAGGTCAATAAGATACTAAATACATAAAGCACTGTTATACCACCGGCGTAAATCAGTAATTGTACAGCTCCCAAGAATGAGTAGTTGAGTTGGAAGTAAATACCTGCTGTACCAAATAAAACGAACAGCAGATAAGTTGCTGCACGCAAGATACGTGAGGTCGTGACTGCCAATACCGAACAGACAGCGATAAACAACGCCAGTACAATGAATACAATTAGTTGTAGTGTCATAATATCGTTTGTTTTTTATTTTTTGTTCAGAGTGAGAACTAGTTTGCTGCGGTCGAATACAGCATTTTCGAATTCTGTATCGAACCGAATGGCATCGTGTGGACAAGCGTTCACACAAAGTTGACAGAACATACAGGCTCCCAGGTCGTACTCATACTTTACTAATATTTTCTTTTTCTTGCCTGTTTCTTCGTTGGTCACAGATTCGCTGGTAATGGTGATTGTATCATTGGGGCAAGCCATCTGGCAAAGTCCGCAAGCAATACATTTGTTATTACCATTCTCATCAACCGGCATGATAAGCCGTCCTCGGAAACGGGGCGATATTTTTAATGTGGCACGGTTTTCGGGATATTGTTCAGTGACTTTAGGAGTGAAGAACTCTCGTCCTGTCACTTTCATGCCGGTAAGTAATGTACCGATGCCATGAAGCAGCCCTTTTTATATAGGAATGTTTTTCTTCTTTCATCAGAAATGTAATTTAAATACAACAATAATTACCATCAACAACAGGTTGCACAAACCTATTGGAACCAAGTACTTCCATTCCAGCGTTAGAATTTGGTCAATACGCAGACGGGGAAATGTCCATTTGATCCACATTAGTAACCATACTACAAAGAATGACTTGCCAAAGAACCAAATAAATCCGGTATATAATCCATGATGGCATTGAATCCGTCTAGCCCAGGAATATGTAGCGGCATCCATCCTCCCAGGAAGATGGTTGTGGCTACTGCGGCGATGATAAACAAGTTTACAAATTCTGCCACATAGAACAGGCCGAAGTGCATACCGGAATATTCGGTATGATATCCCGCAGTCAGTTCACTTTCTGCTTCAGGCAAGTCAAACGGGCCGCGGTTGACTTCTGCATTTCCGGCTATCAGATAAATGATAAAAGCGATCAATGCAGGTATATGTCCTTTAAAAAGGAACCAGCCGTCAGCTTGGCGTTCTACAATTTCGCTTAGTTGCATGGTATCTGTTAAGATTACAATGGTAAGGATGCTTAATCCTACAGATAATTCATAACTAATCATTTGAGCGCCACTTCGCATGGCTCCGATTAATGAATATTTGTTATTGGAACTCCAACCTGCCAGCAAAATACCTACCACGCCGATACTGGATGCTGCCAATAAGAAGAAAATACCTACATTGAAATCAAGGACCTCCATGCCCTTGTTGATGGGTAGGCAACTGAAAGCCATGATAGAGGCGAGGATAACAATGTAAGGTGCCAAATTGTACAGGAACTTGTCAGCATGCCGGATGGTGATAATTTCCTTGATCAACATCTTGAATACATCGGCAAACACCTGTATGGTACCTTGGGGACCTACACGCATTGGCCCCAAGCGGCATTGGAAAGCGGCGCACACTTTACGTTCCATGAAAATCATAATGATAGCAATAACTGCATATGCCAACATGATACATACGCCAATTACTATACATTCTATGAGCACTGCCAGTTCTTCAGGCATAAATGACGTGAGCAGTGAGTGTACCCATTGGGTGACTATACTAAAATCGAACATAATTTAATAATGTGTCAATTTGCTAATTTGCCAATAGGCAAACTTGTAATTATTTAATTTGTTAATTCTCAGTCTGATAAATAGTGCATTCTCCAAATTGTATATTGAAGAATCGGCACATTATTATCGGTCAATATCCGGTACTACATAATCCACCGTTCCACCAATAGCAATTAAGTCGGCAATTTTTGCGTTGCGGCACATAGTTTCCATTGCTGATACTAAAGGCAAACCGGTAGCGCGGAATTTCATGCGGTAAGGAAATTTGTCTCCACGACTTTCCAGATAAACACCGAACTCTCCGCGAGAACCTTCCACTGCGGCATAATAATTCCCTTCGGGCACACGTATAATCGGTTTCATCTTTTCCTGATAGTTCCCTTCAGGAATATTGTCTATCAGTTGCTCAATGATATCCATACTTTCCAGTATTTCTTCCATACGGACCATATAACGTGCAAAGCAGTCACCTTCAGTGTGGACAATCTCTTTAAAATCTACCTTGCCATACATCGCATAGGGATGACGCTTGCGGACATCGCATGCCCAACCGCTGGCGCGTCCTGTACCTCCTGTCGCTCCGAAAGAGATGGCATCTTCCCGTGAAAGAACTCCCACACCTTTCAAACGTTCTTGGGCAATGACATTTCCGGTGAATACTTCATGGTATTCTTTTAGCATCGGACGCAGATAAGCAATGAATTCTTTTACTTTCTGTACAAAGTCCGGAGCGATATCAGCTTGTACTCCTCCAATGGTGTTATAATTCTGTATCAAACGTCCTCCGGTAGTTGCTTCGAAGATATCCAATATCTTCTCACGATCACGGAATCCATAGAAGAATGCGGTCAAGGCACCCATATCCATACAGAGACAGGAGAAGAAAAGCAAGTGAGAATCTATACGTTGCAATTCGTCCATAATGGTACGAATGTATTGTACCCGTTCGCTTACTTCTACGCCCATTGCCTGTTCAATGCACATACAGAGAGCATGGCGGTTTTGGTGCGCACCTAAATAATCCAAACGGTCGGTCAGGGCCAAGGTTTGGGGATAGGTAAGACTTTCGCACATTTTTTCGATACCTCGATGGATGTATCCGCAGTGCACATCCAGTTTTTTGATAATCTCACCTTCCAGTGAAACACGAAAACGAAGTACACCGTGGGTTGCCGGATGTTGAGGACCTATGTTAATGATATATTCGTCCTCATCAAAAATGGTTTCGCGTTTTTCTATTACACTGCCATCATGTTGTACTTCTATATATTGTGTCGTGTCTACAGGTTCCTCATTGGTCATACGGAGTGGGTTGAGGCTTTCATCGTAGTCCTTACGCAATGGATAGCCTACCCAGTCATCACGCAGGAACAAACGGCGCATATCAGGATGTCCTATAAAGCGGATACCATAATAGTCGTACACTTCGCGTTCATTGAATTCAGCACCTTTCCAAATATCACTTACACTAGGAAGTTCCGGCTTTTCTCGGTTGGTTGTGCGAGTGCTGACCACTATATTTTCTCTTGTATTCGTATCTTCCAGATGATAGACTACACCTAGTCCTTCTTCGCCCCAGTCCATTCCGGTAAGGCTGCGTAGAAAATCCATATGTTTACCCTGCCGCAATTTCAGCATTTCTTCATGTAGCTTTTCGGCAGGTATTTCTATTCTTTCACTCATGCTTGTTCGGGATTTTGTGGTTCATTTTCTTTGCGGTTCACTCCGCCGAAGAATTTTTCCAGTTTTACTTTACGTTGCAATTGTATCATGCCGTACAACAAGGCTTCAGGTCGGGGCGGACATCCGGGAATATATACGTCAACGGGAAGAATTTTGTCTACTCCGTTCAATACGTGATATGATTTTTTAAAAGGACCGCCGCTAATGGCGCATCCGCCTACTGCAATGACGTATTTAGGATCCGCCATCTGGTCATACAAACGTTTTAGTACCGGAGCCATCTTGTGTGTGATAGTTCCTGCTACCATGATCATATCTGCCTGGCGCGGACTGGCACGGGCTACTTCAAACCCGAAGCGGGCGAAATCATACCGGGCAGCACCCACTGCCATAAACTCGATTCCACAACAACTGGTTGCAAATGTAAGCGGCCACAACGAATTGCTGCGTCCCCAGTTGATAAGGTCATCCAAACAGCCCACCAATACTTTGGTACCGCCTTCATTGAGCTGCTTGACCATGTTTTCCAAATACTCATTGTCTTTGAAGTCTTCATAAGGAATAGACTTTATGGTTGGTTTCTTTACTTCCATTCCAACGCTCCTTTCTTCCAGGCATATGCCAGACCTAAAACTAATATAACTAAAAAGAAAAGGATGCTAAACAGACCGTACACTCCTAGGTTTTGTACCACTACAGCCCAAGGAAATAAAAATACTGTTTCCACATCGAACATCAGGAAGAGGATAGCAAATAGATAATAACCTACTTTGAATTGCATCCACGACCGTCCCCGCGTAGGAATACCACATTCGTAAGCTTCTCCCTTTTGTGAGTTGTATGAACGGGGAGAATGGCACGGGCAATTCCCAATGCTACGGCAACTAATGCGATTGCCGTCAGGATAACGACAACTAATAATGTAAAATACATATCTAAACTCTTTTTGATTAGACAAACGAATAGAAAAATTTTCCTTATAAGACGTTTGTTATAAGGATTTCTACTCAGCAAAATGCTGAAAAAAGATTAAAAATTAAATGATGATCCGCCGGAGTGCATAGATATAATAATCTACTGCATCAGTGTAAAGCGAATGAAAAGTGTGGCAAACTATATGGTTTGTTTGTAGCTCCTGCTTTTTAAGTTCGTTCAATGCTGCTAAAATGCGGACTATACATTTGAACTTTGATGTGGAAGGGTTGTCAAGTGATATGGCTATTTGTGGCATATCTGCAAAATTGTTGGTAAACAGGAAGTCCACTGTTCTTTTGCAGGGGTCTTGTTGTTGCTGGTAACAAGAGGTCTGTGGGGGTAAATCTGTTGTCTCAACCGTATGATAATCCTGATCTACTGTTATCGTAAACAGTAGAAATAATAGGATATATACAATGTATCTCAACATATTATTCATCTTGTTACCCTTTAAATGAGGGTGCAAAGATAGCCAATATTTGAAGCTTCATTGAGATTTTTTGAATTATTTATGTATAAAAATGGTTATAGGACGTAAATGTCAATGCTTTTTCCAAAAACTCGGCATGAAGAGCAGAAGTACGGTAAATAATTCCAAACGCCCTATCAGCATCAATATTGCACTTATCCATTTTGCTGCATCCGGCAACCCGTTCCATGAATAGGAAGGGCCGCATTTTCCAATACCTGGTCCTACATTGCCCAAACTGGAAATGACTACGCTATAAGCTTCTTCAAACCCTACTCCAAACAGCATAAGAACCAGCCATCCAATAAAAATAATAGCCATATATAGAAAAATGAATGCAAGTACTGCTGACTTGGTTGTTGATGAAATAACTTGGCGGTTGATACGTACAGGAAGTATAGCATTGGGATGAATGATATGTTTGAATTCATTTTTAGAAACACGGCTCATAATGGCTATGCGTATACATTTTATTCCTCCTGTGGTGGATCCGGCACAAGCTCCAAACAGCATGATGATGCACATTAATGTCCAAAGTACAGGTACCCAAGTCATATAATCTGCAGAAATGAATCCGGTAGTGGTTTGTAAGGAAACAACCTGAAATATGGCTTTACGGAAAGATTCTTCAATACCGAACGGACTGGTGAAAATAAGAGTGACGGTAGTGAAAAGGGTAAAAAATCCCACAGTTCCCAAATACCAGTGGAGTTCTGTATTTTGGAGTAAGCGTTTGAAATTTCCTTTTAGGAACAGTAGATATAGTAAGGTGAAATTGATACCTGCCAAAAACATGAATAGCGTAATTATATATTCTATGTAAGGAGAGTTGAAGGCGGCAATGCTATTTTGTTTGGTTGAATATCCTCCTGTGGCGGTAGTAGTCAGAGAATGACATACACTGTCGAAAAAGTTCATGCCTCCAGCAACCAGCAGGATAATCTCTGTAATGGTCAGCCCCAAATAGATAGTCCAAATCCATTTGGCCGTAACTCCAATACGCGGATGTACTTTATCATGGGTGGGACCGGTGGCTTCCGCTGCAAATAATTGTACACTGCCTACTCCGAAAATCGGTAATACGGCAATAGTAAAAAAGACAATTCCTAATCCTCCGATCCATTGTGTCATACTTCGCCAGAACAAAAGCCCGTGTGGCAATGACTCTATATTGTCCAAAATACTTGCTCCGGTGGTGGTGAATCCTGACATGGTTTCAAAAAAAGCATCCGTTATAGTGGGAATATATCTGCTTAGATAGAATGGAAGCATACCGAATAAAGAAAAAAACACCCAGGCAAGGGTTACAATAACGTATCCATCGCGGCGCTGATTCTCTTTTCTGCATTTTTCCCTGCTAAAGCGGCTATGCTACCTGCTCCGGCTGTTATTGCGGCAGAATATAGGAAAGCTGAAATATCTGATTCATTATAATAGACAGCGAGAAACGAGCATAGAATAAGAAACCCCGCTTCGATGAAGAATAACGCCCCCATAATCCGGGCTATCATTTTTGCATTTATCATCAATTGAAGAATTTTTCTATTTTCTTAATCATCATACCTAGACAGAATACTACGACATGGTCGTTAGGTTGGATGACGGTATTACCTGTCACCAGTATCCCTTCACCGTTGCGAATCAGTCCGCCAATGGTGGCACCTTTGGGAAGGCCGGCATCTTTGACAGCGCATTTGGTTATACGTGAACCGTTTTTAACCGTAAATTCGGCTACATCAGCATTGGCAAAAGTCAGACATTTTACGTTGGAAACATCTGCATCCAGCATCATTTGATAGATATGGCTGGCGGCAATCATTTTTTTATTGATAACCGTACCGATATCCAGCTTTCTGCCATGCTGATATAATCGATATTTTCTACTTCTGCCACAGTTTTGGTTACTCCCATACGTTTGGCGGCAAGACAAGCCAGAATGTTTGTTTCAGAATTGTCCGTCAGAGCGACAAATGCTTCCGTGTTTTTAACCCTTCTTCCATGAGCAGATCATATCCCGTCCATCTCCGTTGATAATCATTACTTTGTCATCTACACTCGTCAGCCGGTTACATCTGTTGATGTCATTTTCAATAATCTTGACCTGCATGTAATCCGGTACATATTGTGTGGTGCGAACAGCTATGCGGCTGCCGCCCATAATCATCACATTGCGTACATCGGGATAATTTTCTTTTCCTGTAATCTTGCGGATATAGGGAATGTATTTCTTTGTTGTTGTGAAATAAACAATATCATGCAGTTTGATAACATCATCTCCCCGGGGGATGATTGTTTCATTTCCCCGTTTGATAGCTACAATGTGGAATGGAATATTACGTCCTCCCAGTTCATGAAGGGGAACGTTCAGAATTTCTGCCGTTTCGCGCATTTTGGTACCTATCAGGACCAATGCACCACCGCAAAATTCCCACCATTGGCGTATCCAGCTCATTTTGATGGCATCTACTATATCTTTGGCGGCCAGCATTTCCGGATAAATCAGTGAGTGTACTCCTAGTTGGGAAAAGAATTCTTTATGTTTAGGAAGTAAATATTCGTAATTGTCAATCCGGGCTACAGTCTTTTTTGCCCCCATATTGGTAGCCAACATACAGGCCGTCATATTGCGGCTTTCTTCCGGCATGACCCGATAAATAAATCCGCGCCTGCCACTCCTGCATTCTTAAGGCCGGAAATGGAGGTGGGGGATGCATTGACAGTCATTAAATCGAAGTTGGAATCAAGTTTGCTCAACTTTTCTTCGTTTTCATCCATCAAAATGATGTCTTGCTTTTCATCCGATAATAATTTCGCCAGATGGGTGCCTACTGCTCCTGCTCCTGCAATAATGATTTTCATTGTTCGTCTCTCTTAGAATGATATCAAAACTTTGTAAATACCTTCTTCGTCCATGCCGCAAATATGATATAGTTCTTTTACTGAACCATGCTGGACAAATTGATCCGGTAGTCCGATACGTTTTATTTGCGGATTATACTCATTGTCTGCCATAAATTCCAGTATGGCACTGCCCATTCCACCTTTTAGCACACCGTCTTCAACAGTGACCACTTGCTTGAATCTCTTGCCTATTTCGTGTAACATACTTCATCTAACGGCTTTAAGAAACGCAAATCATAGTGAGCAATGCTTTTTCCTGTTTCCTGTTCGGCATGTGTGATAGCCTTTTCTGCTTGAACGCCAATGGGCCCCAGCGTAATGACCGCTATGTCTTTTCCTTCTTTCAATTTTCTTCCTTTTCCTATCTCAATCTCTTGCATTGGACATTTCCAGTCTACCAATGAACTCTTCCACGTGGATAACGGATGACAAAAGGACCTTTGTCAGGTAGCTGGGCGGTATACATCAAACAACGCAGTTCATGTTCGTTGTAAGGGGAGGCCACAATGAGATTGGGTATCGGTCTCATATAAGCCAGATCGAATGCTCCGTGATGAGTAGGACCGTCTTCTCCTACCAATCCAGCGCGGTCCAGGCACAATACTACATTGAGTTTTTGGATCGCTATATCGTGAATCACATTGTCATAGGCACGTTGCATGAAAGACGAATAGATATTGCAGAAAGGCAATAGACCATCTTTTGCCATTCCTCCTGAAAAGGTAACGGCATGTCCTTCGGCAATTCCCACATCAAAACCTCTTTCGGGCATGGCTTTCATTAATATGTTCATAGAGCACCCTGAGGGCATTGCGGGAGTGACTCCTACGATTTTATCATTTGTTTGGGCCAGTTCCAATAGGGTATTTCCAAAAACATCCTGAAACAAAGGGGGCATTCCTTTGGTATCGACAACGATACGCTCTCCGGTTTCCTTGTCGAATATGCCCGGAGCATGCCAGATGGTGGCAGCTTTTTCTGCCGGACCGAAACCTTTTCCTTTGGTGGTATGTATATGGAGCAGTTTAGGTCCTTGCATATCTTTAATCTCTTTTAATACACGTGCCAAATTGTTGACATCGTGTCCATCAATAGGTCCGAAATAACGGATATTCATCCTTCAAATACGTTTTGCTGTTGTACCAGCATGGATTTCAGGCTGTTGTTAAATCGTATCAGGCTTTTCCGGCGTTCTTCGTTCAGGATACCCCATCGATGGAACATTTGTGATATTTTATAGCGTATCCGGTTGTATCCTTCAGACATTTGCAGGTTCAACAGATATTGTTTCATGCCTCCTACACTACGGTCTATAGCCATGTTGTTGTCATTCAGGATAATCAGAAGGTTATTAGGAGTTGCCGAGGCATTGTTCAGCCCTTCGAAAGCCAGCCCTCCACTCATGGAACCGTCACCAATTACAGCAACGACATGCCGGTTATTCTCTCCGTGCTTTTTGGCTGCTACAGCCATACCTAAAGCTGCGGAAATAGAATTTGACGCATGCCCGCAAGTAAATGTGTCATATTCACTTTCGGATGGAGAAGGAAAAGGACGTATGCCATTCAGTTTACGGTTGGTACAGAACGCATCCCGGCGTCCGGTTAAAATTTTATGCCCGTAAGCTTGATGCCCTACATCCCATACAATGCGGTCATAGGGTGTGTTGAATACATAATGTAAGGCGACGGTCAGTTCTATTACGCCCAAACTGGAACCGAAATGCCCCGGATTACATGAGAGCTCATCTATAATCTTTTGCCTTAGCTCTTTACACACTTCGGGCAGTTTGTCTGCGCTTAAATGGCGCAAATCATCCGGAGTATCTATGCTTTGCAGTAAGTTATATAAATTATCCTGTTCCATTCCTATGATATGATAAATATCGTGCAAAAATAGCATAAATATGTGTATTATGATTACATTTGCCCTTAAATTTTAAAAGCTTTCCTTATCGTATGAATTTCAGAACGCAAGTAGAATTACCTAAAAGGGAAACAGAAATCCGGCATTCGGACCGAATCATGCTATTTGGCTCTTGTTTTGCAGAAAACATCGGAAATTTGTTGTTGGCAAATAAGTTCCGTTGTGATGTAAATCCTTTTGGAATCCTCTATAATCCTTTATCCATAGTGGAAGCTCTTTGGCAAATTCTATCCCATCAAACATATACGGAGGAGGATTTGTTCTATGCCGGAGGCTGTTGGCACAGTTGGATGCATCATAGCGCTTTTTCAGCCTCTACGGCAGCATCTTGTTTGTCTTCTATAAATACGCGGCTGGAACAGGCTTCAGCCGGACTTCCTCAGCTTGATTGGCTGGTTATTACTTGGGGGACTGCATTTGCTTATTGGCTGAAGGAAAGGACCATGGTGGTAGGAAATTGCCACAAACAGCCCGACAGCCTTTTTACCCGACAACTTCTTACGGTAGAGGAAATTGTCACTGAATGGGAATGTGTGTTGGTGGAATTGAGAAAAGTAAATCCGTTCTTGAAGATACTTTTCACTGTCAGCCCCATACGGCATAGCAAAGATGGTATGCATGGTAATCAGATAAGTAAGTCCACTTTGCTTCTTGCGGTGGATGAATTATGCCGCCGCTGGTCTGATTGTTACTATTTCCCTTCTTATGAAATCATGATGGATGAACTTCGTGATTATCGTTTTTATGCAGATGACATGTTGCATCCTTCTCCTGTTGCTGTATCTTATTTATGGGAATGTTTTACAGAATGTTATTTTAGTAAAGAAACGGATAGAATAATGAAAGAGTGGGAGGATATCCGGAAGGCTTTAGCTCACAAACCGTTTAATGCCCAATCTGAAACATATCGCAAATTTTTAACTCAAATAGTGTTAAAGATAGAGCGACTTAAAGAAAAGTTCCCGTATTTTGACCTTCAAAAAGAATTAGAACAATGTCAAGCTCGATTGAAAATATAGAAAAAGTTCTGGGAGCAAAGCGGTTTGGGGACCGTAGTGCACAGATTGATTGGATTTTAACTGATAGCCGTTCATTGTGCTTTCCGGAAGAAACATTATTTTTTGCTTTAAAAACCAAACGGAATGACGGGCATAAATATCTTCCGGAATTGTATGAACGTGGAGTCCGTAATTTTGTAGTGGGCGAATTGCCGGCTGATATGAAATCTTTTCAAGATGCGAATTTCCTGCAGTTGGCCAATCCTCTGAAAGGATTACAGAAATTGGCGGAAAAGCATCGGGAGCAGTTTCAGATTCCGGTTATAGGAATTACAGGCAGCAATGGAAAAACCATTGTGAAGGAATGGTTGTATCAATTGCTGAGCCCGGACCGTGTGGTAACCCGTTCGCCACGTAGCTATAATTCACAGATAGGTGTGCCACTTTCGGTATGGTTGATGAATGAACGCACTGAGTTGGCTATTTTTGAAGCGGGTATTTCCGAAATGGGGGAAATGGAGGCGTTGCAGACTATCATTAAACCTACTGTAGGGATTTTGACTAATATTGGTGGTGCGCACCAAGAGAACTTTTTCTCTTTACAGGATAAATGTATGGAGAAGCTTACTTTGTTCAAAGACTGTGACGTCATCATTTATGATGGCGATAACGAACTGATCAGTTCGTGTGTGGCAAAATCTCTTTTTACCTCGCGTGAGATTGCTTGGTCGAAAAAGGACAATGAACGTCCGTTGTTTATTGAGTCTATTCAAAAAGGAGAACATGTTACCACTATTAAATACCGTTATCTGGGGATGCCGAATGAATTTAGTATTCCTTTTATAGATGACGCTTCTATTGAGAATTCGCTGCATTGTCTGGCTGTGGCTTTGTATATGATGGTTTCCCCTGAACAAATAACCGAGCGCATGGCGCGTTTGGAACAGATTGCTATGCGTCTGGAGGTAAAAGAGGGCAAGAATGGCTGTGTGTTGATCAATGATAGTTATAATTCGGATTTGGCTTCTTTGGATATTGCTCTTGACTTTATGTCGCGTCGTTCTGATGATAAAGGAAAAAAACGGACACTTATCCTCTCGGATATGCTTGAAACAGGACAGAGCAGCAAACTGCTTTATCGTCAGGTAGCCGAATTGGTACATAGCCGGGGAGTAGAGAAGATTATCGGGGTAGGAGAGGAAATTCGGACTGCTGCTGCCCGTTTTGAGATAGAAAAGTATTTTTTCCGTACTACAGAAGAACTGTTGGAGTCGGATTTGCTGGCTGGGCTGCGTAATGAGGTGATTTTGGTAAAAGGTTCGCGGGCTTTTCATTTTGACCGGATTTCAGATCGTTTGGAACTGAAAGTGCATGAAACCATTTTGGAGATCAATTTGAATGATTTGGTTGATAACTTGAATTATTATCGCAGCAAACTGAAACCGGAAACAAAAATGGTATGTATGGTGAAGGCTTCTGCATACGGTGCCGGTTCATACGAGATAGCTAAGACACTGCAAGATCATCGTGTGGATTACTTGGCGGTAGCTGTAGCTGATGAAGGTTCGGATCTGAGGAAAGCGGGAATTACCTGTTCCATTATGATTATGAATCCTGAGTTGACAGCATTCAAGACCATGTTTGATTATAAATTGGAACCCGAGGTTTACAGTTTCCATTTATTGAATGAACTGATTAAAGCTGCCGAAAAAGAAGGGGTAACGAATTTCCCCATTCATATTAAATTGGATACGGGAATGCACCGTTTGGGTTTTGCACCCGAAGAGATTCCGGAACTGATAGACCGTCTGAAGAAACAGACAGCTGTTATTCCACGTTCTGTATTCTCCCATTTGGTAGGCAGTGACGGGGCTCAGTTTGATTCGTTTACGCGCAGACAGATAGAAATGTTTGAAGCTGCTTCTGAATGTTTGCAGGAGGCTTTTCAGCATAAGATATTGCGTCATATCTGTAATACAGCCGGGATAGAACGTTATCCGGGTGCTCAGTTCGATATGGTGCGTTTGGGAATCGGTCTTTATGGAATTGATCCGTTTACCAATCAGATCATCCATAATGTAAGTACATTAAAAACCACTATTCTTCAGATTCATGAGGTTCCTAAGGAGGAAACAGTGGGGTATAGTCGTAAAGGACATTTGGAAAGGGATTCCCGCATTGCCGCTATTCCTATCGGCTATGCCGACGGCTGAACCGACGTTTGGGAAATGGACATGCCTACTGTTTGGTGAATGGGCAGAAAGCGCCATACGTGGGTAATATCTGTATGGATGTATGCATGATTGATGTGACGGATATTGATTGTAAGGAAGGGGATAAAGCTATCATTTTTGGAGATGATTTACCGGTCACTGTCCTGTCAGAGATTCTGGAAACTATTCCATACGAGATCTTGACCAGTGTGTCTAATAGGGTAAAACGAGTTTATTACCAGAATTAACGAAAAAAAGAACGAAAGAAAAAGACTTGAAAAGGATGAACATACGTTACTTTTGCGTATCTTTAGGAAGTTACTAAAAATAGATAGCTATGAAACGTATATTCTTCCTTTTGTTATGTCTTTGTTTCTCGGTGTTGTCATTTGCCCAGAGAACGAATGAGACCAAGCAGTTGACCAAACAGGACTCTTTGCGTTTGCAGCAACTATTGAGCGGTCAAGTAGAAATTGTGATAGATGATGAAACACAGAAAGAGATTGACAGATTGTTCAATCCCGAAAAGTGGAAAATGAAATCAACTCCCTTCCCTAAAAAAAACATGAAGTTTGAAACGGAACTTCCTCGTTATTATATCTCTCAAATGGATACAATAGATGGTAGAGGGTATATCAGGTTATTGCCGTACGGACCGTTTGAAACTCCGGAAGAGGAACAAATTTATGTAGAGATTCCTATCAACAAAGAGTTGTTGGCAGGCTATGATCCTCGTTTGGAACCTGCGCCGGCAGGCAAATTTACTCCTAGCGCTTTGATGGTGGGGGCGGGTATCAGTGCTACGTTTGATGCCGATAAGCTGCTGGGAATCATTTTCAGTAAGAAAATGCGTGCAAAAGCCCGTAATGCCAAAGAGGCTGATGCCTGGAAGAGTTATTGAACTATTAAGTAAAGAAACGAATGCCGGATATATGTGGAATACACCGGGATCTTGTGAATTTCATGTTGAAAAAACAGGAGCCACGTTTGGATAGTGCCAGCCGTGGCTCGTGATTAGATATTGTTGAATTTGATTTATTCAACTGCTGATCTTATTTTATATTATTTATACTTACCTTTTTCCAAATGAAATTGTCAATCATTTCTTTGTCGCATTCCCCGTTTTTAGCTTTAATGTTCAGGTTTTCGAATGTAAAGTTAGTAAGTTGATATTGATCAGACTTTTCTACGCTGAAGAAATTATCGCATTTAAAATCAATGTTTCTCATTGTCACATGGTTTGAGTAAGAAACGGGAATGTCTTTTCTGTCTTTCAGGTCAAAGAATTGTGTCCAAGGCTTGATATACAGAAATGGTCTGCATCTCCGGTGATATCCTCCACCAGAATATACTCATATTGTTGAGGAGTGTCCGGCCGCATTTTTAACCATAACAAACGATTGGCATTGGTGATGTGGATGCGTCGCAAGATAATATTGCGATTGTGGATGGATTCGCTTCCACAAGTGAGGGCGCCGTGGCAGAAGCCGTAGGTACAATCTTCGATGATGATGTTGGAATTTCCTCCATTGTTCGGGTCTTGGTCTGCCCAGGGACCTTTTGCCGCCTTTTAAGGCTATGGCGTCATCATTGACAGACATATAGCAGTTCTTCACCAGTACATTGCTGCATACATCAATATCAATGGCATCCGTACTTGGAGCCTTTACCGGTTTCTCCGGTGAGAAAATATAGAGGTTCAGTAATTTTATGTGATTGCATTTATAAAGATGGGTAGTCCAAAAGGGAGAGTTGATGAGGCGTACTCCTGAGAGTTGGACGTTATTGCTATGGGAGATATGAACCAGCCGGGGACGTAATTCATCCATATTGGTACATTGGGGATTGACTTTTCGACGAAGCCAGAATGATTTCCAGTATCTTAATCCGTTACCGTCAATCGTGCCTTTTCCGGATAACGTAAAACCGTCCACTTTGTCGGCATTGACCAACGCCGCGAAATATTTCAAGCTTTGCCCTTCCATTCGGGTATCTATGATGGGGAAGTTGCTGATATCATCACTTCCTTCAACACAGCTCCTTCCTCCAGATGCAGGTGTGTTTTGGGTTTGAAGAACAGCGCTCCGCTTAAATAGGTTCCTTTGGGAATGACGATAACTCCGCCACCATTTTGTGCGGCAGCATCAATGGCAGATTGGATTTTCTCTGTTTGTAACAGGGTGCTGTCATTGATGACACCGTAATCTGTCAGAATGTATTTCTTGCCTAATGTGTTTATATCTATTATCTTACTGTCCTTAAACCAATCGGATACAGGTGTGCCGTCCGGAAATTTTTCTTGTGCCAAAGACGGAAGGCATAGAAAGGCGGCACATACAAAAGTTATTAATTTCATGATTTTGCTATTAAATTAATCACTAACTACGATTCACTTGTTTATTGTCGGAAATCAAACATCAAATTCAGATGTAACCCTTCATCCCCCGATTTGATACGGATATTACCCGGCTGGCTGTTCGGCCCTTGTTGCTCGATGGGTTTAAAGGAGCAAATAGCCGGGATGTCCAGCAGGAAGGATATATCCCCTTCGGGGAATTTGGGCATGGTGTCTTTTACGCGTCCTTTCGGTTCTTCGGGAGTGAACACATGGAAGAAGATACCGTCATTCCGGGAATAAACGGTGAACGGTGTCGTGTCACTTTCCAAAGTGGCCCAATACATATTGGCATGATATCCTTTGAATTCCGGATAAACCAGATTCTCAAAACTTCTCCGGTGATGGTATTGTTGTACTCTTTGTGCCATACTCCATAGTTCGTTCCCGGAATCCGGTTTTTCCAGACACGGTACGGGCCGCGGCCCATCCATTTCATGCCGGAGCAATTCTTTTCAGGATAAGAGAAAGTCAGACCGAGATTGAATACTTTGGAGTCCATGAAAGCATCATCGAATCCACCTCCGCCGGAAGCCCGATTCAGCAGAATGGCATCCATATAGAGTAATCCTTTGTCCGTAAGACGCCATACGATGGAGTCGGCGGCACCTTTGTATTTGGCACAGTAAACAGCCCCCTCGTTGCTGTTGCGGACATAACTCAATGTTGGCTCGTAGCGCATTTTCATGCCCACTGCCACAGGACCGTCTTTGAATGGAACTTCTGTTCCTCCTGATATGATACGGCTGATCATGCCGGTAGCCGGATCAAAAGTGACGGTTACACGGTCGCTTTTCAGTTCGATGGAGGTAGCGGTTTGAGTGGCGGTTGCCGGTTGTACCGCTTCCAGGGTCATCGGAGTCTGTGCCATTTTATGGTCAAAGTATTGTTTGGCCAGCCGGATAGGATAGTCCAGTTACAGATACTTTTTCCCTCTTTGTCAAATGCCTCTAACTCCAGTACATCACCTTCCCGGAAAGAAGCAGGAAGAGTGAAGCGGGCTTTTCCGGTTTCACCCGGTGCGATGGCTGGCAGTTGTACATGGCCTTCTGCGATAACTTTACCGCTTTCCATGGCATTTTTCAAAGGTGTTTCGCAAGTACGTATTTTGTAAGTCATGCGACATTTGTCCAGGTTAGTATACGTATATTCATTAGTAACCAGGAAGCTGCCGTCAAAGTGGTCGGTAATCAGCAGGGGTTTTAACTGGATGGGCGACCATTGTGCGCGGATAGCATAGTAACTTCCTTCTTTTTCTCTACGCGGACCAACTACCCCGTCAGGAGCATTGGATTTATCAGAATCCAATATGCCTCCTTTATCAGAACGTTTGGGGGCTTCGTCACAGAATACCCAGATAAAGCCTCCGGCAAACATGGGTTCGTGCACCAACGATCCCAAAAGTCACGCAGTCCGGCACCACCTCCCTGATCGTACATGGCATGCATGAATTCGGTAGGCATAAATACTTTATAGCCGTTGGTAAAACGTGCCACTCCGGTCAGATAAGTGGGATAATGGTGGGTGTCCAGATCATTGAAATCGGCCCAAGGGTGTACCATGTGGCGTTTCTGTAATTTATCGTATTTGGCGAATAAAGGATCCAGATTATAATTCCATCCTCCTTCGTTGCCATTACTCCAAATAATGATGGAAGGATGATTCACATCGCGTTCTATCATTTCTTTGACTAACTTAGGACCTACTTTTGAATCGTATCCGTTTTGCCATCCTGCCAGTTCGTCCATATAGACAATTCCTAATGAATCACACATATCCAGGAAATGTTCATCAGGCGGATAATGTGAACGGACCGCATTCATATTCATTTCTTTTACCAGCAAGGCATCCTGACGGCTCATAGCCGCACTGGTAGCACGACCTCCATCCACGGAAAAAGAATGGCGGTTGACACCTTTCACCACTAGTTTGGTTCCATTCAGATAAACTCCGTCTTGTGGAAAGAACTCAATGGTGCGGAAACTATCCGCGTTTCACGGCTTTGCACCGTTTTCCCTTCGGGGTCTTTCAGTTCCAGTCTGGCTACGTACAGATTGGGGTCCTCTGTAGACCAAGGCTGGATATTCATCCAGTTTCCTTCCACCAACTGTTCCTTGTTCGAATCCTTAATCTGATGAGAACGGTAGGTTTGTGTCCTTGAGTGTACATTTCTTTTCCATCCTTTAATGAACGGACGGAAACAGACAATTCATATCCTTTGGCATCCCCTTCCATTTCTATTGCCGCTTGCAATTTTCCATGCTGATCGGCGTTCAGAACAAAATGTCGCATGTGGACTGCCGGGACAACTTCCAGCCATACGGGTCTGTAAATACCACCATACAGCCACCAGTCGGCTTTACGTTCGGCTGCATTGATGGATTTGTTGGCTGATTCTTTGGCTATCTTTACTTCAAGCAGGTTCTTTTTGCCGGGCTTCAATAAATCGGTGATATCATAACTGAAGCGGTAGAATCCTCCCTGGTGCATTTCGCCTGCGGGTTTTCCATTGATGAAAACTTCCGTGTCGGTCATCACTCCGTCAAAGAATATTTTTATCCGCTCACCGGGAGTTGTTGCCGGAGATTCAAATTTATATCGGTAAATACCCGTTTCGTCGCTTGGCCTTTCACCTTTTATAGTATACCAACGACCGTAAGTATATTCTCCGAATCCTTGCAGTTCCCAGTTGCAGGGTACTTCGATCTTTTTCCATTTCCCACTGTTTTGTCCTCCCGAACAAAAAGAACTCCCAAGTCTTGGTGTTGTCAATACCGGTTCCCGATAAATAGATACGTTCGGGGTGCGGAGCTTGTGCCTGCACGGTTGGTCCACTCCACAGGGCAGCTATTGCTAAAGCCGCCAGTTTGGTCCATTTGTTTTTCATAATACCATTGAATACTGTTTCATGATACAAAAATAAGGCGGGATAACCCGCCTTACAATGGAAATCATACATTATGATGAAAAATGATACAATTCTAGGGGATTATAGTTGCGGAAGTGGGTGTGATAAGTGTGATTATTTAGGAGAAAGATTGAACGCAAATGACGCGAATGACACAAATAAAGCCCCCTCACCTACATAGAGGCAAAACCTACCGAAAGGTTAAATTTGTGTCATTTGCGTCATTTGCGTTCCAAATCAGACCGATATTTAGTTACTTTATTTCTATCCTCATGGGAGATTCCTTTTTATACTCAACCTTTTCCTGATTGGCATTGATGTTCTTGAAAACAATGTTTCCGGATCTTTCCCCTTCCACATTCACCATGATCTCTCCGGCGGGGAGTTTGAAATGTATATCCTCGAACAGGATGTCTTTTCCATCCAATATGTGAATGTCATTGTGCTGCGATTCTATCGTCAGCTTCCGCATCGTAAATCCGGCGGCATCATTCAGGGCACCGATTAATTTCTTGCATTTGATCTCTCCATTTTCCACCACTACCTGGTTGAAAGGTATTTCGGGAATACCATTGGCGGTAAAGAACTGGTCGGCTGATTCTACAATGAAATCTTTGATCAGGATATTCTTTACATCAGGCGTCAGCCGGTTTACTTTTCTTGCCGGATAGCGTGCGGCCAGTTCGCCCATATAATAAGCACTGCCCAACAAATCCCAGGTAAAGGCTTTTCCTACATTGATCATGCGCAGTTTCTCATAGTACGTGTTGTCACTGCCTCCTCCACGGTTGCGTCGTGTCTTGAAACGGATGCCGGTACGGGTTCCGTCGAATACACAATCGTGTACATACAGATTCTTGATCACTCCGGCTGTTTCACTACCACAAGTTATCCCGCCATGTCCATGCTGGGCCAGCGAGTAGCGGATAACTACATTTTCTGTAGGTTTGCCTACACGTAATCCGTCTTCTGCTCTACCGGCTTTCAGGGTAAAGCAATCATCACCACAGTTCAGCGTGCAGTATTCAATCAGTACATTTTTACAGGATTCTATGTCAATGCCGTCTCCGCTGGGCACCTTGGTGGAGTTGACGGTAATGCCTCTTATAATTACATTCTCGCAATAAATGGGTACCACATTCCACAAGGTACTTCGTTCCATCGTGATCCCTTCTATTAATACATTGGTACAGTTGATGGGAGAGATTGTTTTAGGACGATAGAAAGTCCTGCCTTCCATACCGTCATAGATACGTTGTTCTATAGGCATGTCCCACGGAACATCTTTTTCTACCACTGAAGCACCGTTAGGACGTTTTCTGATTTCAGCATCCATAGGTGGTCCGTAGATGGTTCCTTCTCCCGTAATGGCGATGTTGTTTTCCCCATTGGCGTAAATAAAGGCGCCGGCCCCATTATTTCTACCCCTTCATGGCGTGTGAAAACCGCCGGCAGATAATCTTCCGCGCGACCGGCAAACTCTATTTCGGCTCCTTTGGCTAAATGTAGATTAACATTACTTTTCAGTACAATACGGGCCGATTTCCATTTTCCCTCAGGAATGACGACTGTTCCTCCTCCTTGTTTGCTGACTTCGGCAATCGTCCGGTTCACTAAATCTGTAATAGGGACATCTTCTGTCATTCCTTTGTCTTTCATATTGACGATGAAATCAGGGAAAACGGGACGCTTCAGCTGAGGCATATTGAAATAGGGATTCTTGATCGGAACGATATTCCGGGGCATGGCTTGTGCACCGACTTCATTTAAATAGGGGATAGCCGGTTTCAGTTCTGCTGTCAGTTTATCCAATACTTCCGGATTCGAGTTTGCTTGTATTGTTCTGATGTTATGAAGACTTGTGTCGCTTCGGACAGTATATAAAGATTCCCCATTGGTAATTTCATTGATATGGATGGGGTATAGTTTTTTTGATTATCAGTTTGGATATTTGTATTTTCTATCTTTTGAGCGACACTTTGTGTGCTTGCCATACATATCCCGATACACAGTCCCCAAAAAGCGTTTCTTGTCATACTTAGTCTTTTAAAAGTTAAATGCCTTCATTTTGCGGCTCTTATAGGTAATGACGTTTATAGATCGAATTTGTAACCATTGGATTTGTTCTTATTTTTATAAAGCGGTTCGATGTCTTCTTGTTTGTCTGTAAAGGGAAGAAAAAGGTTGTTTTTATAGGAGTCAAACCAAAATATGCTGTATATTTGAAGGCGAAATAATCAAATACCTATGAAAAAGTATATTATAACTCTGCTGTTTTGCACGTTGTTCTGTCATCCGGGCATTGCTCAAGGTTTGAAATCCGTTTCTATTCTGGGGGATTCTTATTCCACTTTCGAAGGCTATGTTCAGCCCGATACTAATTTTGTATGGTATCTGAAGACGCCTCCTAAAGGACGGAAGACAGATATGGTTTCTGTACGTAATACCTGGTGGCATCAGTTTATTAAGGAGAACAACTACCGTCTTTGTGTGAATAATTCGTTTTCCGGTGCTACTATTTGCCATACCGGTTATCGTTCGGAG
>ENA-OQAS01000386-OQAS01000386.1-human-gut-metagenome-genome-assembly--contig:-NODE-386-length-23220-cov-3.012601_pt1 | contig 23220 bp, 32 predicted proteins | sample MGYA00242733_ERZ504523 | MGnify/ENA primary metagenome ERZ504523 (study PRJEB26092, sample SAMD00036239) | human gut metagenome | host: Homo sapiens | study: EMG produced TPA metagenomics assembly of...
TTTTCTTAGTTGATTTAGCCATCTGCATATCCTCTTTAATTCTTGTAATAAGTTATAAATACATTTTCCCACTGGTTAAACATCTTGCTGGCATCAGTTAATGCAACTGTTACCATTGAATCAGAAGCAGTATCTATATATGTTATATTTTTAGAATCATAGCCTGTAATTATTACATATGACTCACTTCCGCTCTTGCCTATAACCGGACAGCCATTATCAATAAAATTGAGCATTTTATCGACTGTTACTGACTTCACACTAAGTCCTGCAACACCTGGAATAAGGCTTAATATCTCGTCAGCCGTTTTATCCTGTATATAAGCATTAATATCAAACTGTGCACCTGCATAGGAAGCCACTGTCTGTAATGCCGTTCTAAGAGATGAACCAGCATCAATTATACTAAGTCCTTTAATCTGTGCTGAGGTGTTCCTGTAACGCTTCCATATTGTGTTAGCATTATAATCATTAACTGAACATATGTGTCATTGGCAAGTATTATAGCCTTTGATATCTGGGTTGTACTATCCTGAAAACGTCCATACCCATATACATAATATCGTCCATCACCGGCAAAATCATTATCAAGCTCCAGCAGTGCATTATCCTTATAACTTACCTCAGAAGATGTCCTGAATTCCACACTGCCTGCCGGAAGTGCTTTCATAAGCTTAATTGCAAGCTCCTGCTTTCTGTTATCTGTAACTATAGTTCCAGTGTAAGTCCATCTTCTTGTTTATTCTCATCTTTATTAATAAGCTGGTCAATACTTGTACTTTCATAATCACCATCACCTGATTTCACAACTCTTGTAAGATTGATACGCATATCACTTACCGAAGCATCACTTACATATACACCCGGCTGTTCGTATTCCTTTATTACATTGTAATCAGAATCCATTATTTCAAGCCTATACATTGCAAATGTCCTGCTTCCATCCTCTTTTATAAGAATATCAGCTTTATCAGCTATGCCATATACGAAATCTCCATTAATATATCCAAGACATCTTATATATTCATTGTCGTCAGCCTTAATTATCTTCTCGCTGTCCGTACTCATATTGAATATTCGTATTGAGTCTGTACTATATAATCTGCCATTCATACTGTAGGCTATGGCATCTCCATTTTCTGATACAGCATATGTTCCGTCCACAAGCCCAGACACTACTGTCATAACTTCCTTACTTACAATATCTATCGAATACAGTGTATCGTCCATTAATATATAAAATGTATTCTCATCAGCAAGATAAGCTATTCGGCCAACATTCTGTGACAATATGTCATATGGCTTATCCATTGGAATATACAATCTTTCTTCTACTATATTATCTTCATATGAATACTTGCACAAAGATACGCCCGACTCGCCTCATGCTCACCTCTGTTCATATATCCATATACTATAAAATCGCAGTTGCCATCGTTACTTACATTAAGTATCTTTATTCCGTGCTGGTTATAGTTCTCTCTTATGCCATCTGTTTCATCGGCGTTAAATGAGAATACTCTTGTATACATATTAGTATCAATATTGTAGCACCACAGAGAACCTTCATTGACAAAGTATGAATAAGTTCCCTTCTCGTCAGAATTAAATTCAGCTGTTGTTCCTGACTGTATTCCAAGATTAATCTTAGCTGTTGATAAGATGTCGTTCTTACCGTCAAATATCTGGTTAGCTTCTCTTTCATAATTAAGCAGATAAAATCCGCTTGTAGTCTGTCTTATACGGTAATATTCATACACATTATAAGAGTCATAAGATTCATATTCATTAATAGCACCTATCTTATAATCAAATGTTATTACAGCCACGTCTTTGCTTATCTCCTTAATAACCGGTATAAGCTGGCTTTCTACATATGGTCCCATATCACCCCAGCCAATCTGGCTTAATGTGCTGTTGATATTAACCTTTCCAAAATTATTATTATTGCCAGCAGACGAAGTTTCTATATACTTCTGTATTTCACTTAATCTGTCCTGATTAAATGTACAGGCATTAAAGTCCTCCACAAATGCAAACTTATCATCTATTGAATAGTCTTCACCTGTAATAATTCTTGTATAATAGTGAATTTCTTCGTGTGTGCTTGTCTCTAATATTATCTCAAGAGCATACTGCGTATTATCATCTATAAGATTCTTGATATTCAGTGTGGCAGTAATTGTTTCACCATTATTAACAAGCTCTGTAACTTTGGTATTCTCTATCAGTCCGTTATCTGACAGATTTCTTATCTTATATGTAAGCTCCTGCACCTCAGCTCCATAATTGTGAATAATAATAGGAAGCTGTCTTGTCTTTGCCACTGGAGTAAGATTATCATTAATCAGTGCCTGATTAATCTCCTGTGTAAAACCGTGCAATGAATTGAACTCATTGCCCTCTTCTGACTGCATAGTTATAACAGGAATTGTCGCCGCAGACATAGTTGTTGCCGATGGTGTAACTGACTCAAAACTCATTGACAAAAATGTGAGCACCATCGTAACTATAAATATTATTCCAAGTACAAGATACTTAGAACTTACCTTTTTATCAGATTTTCTCATATTATCTCCATTCTTATATAAGCTTGTCGATTGTCAGTTCCAAATTCAATGCCTCTAACATATCTTTAGTCTTTTCTCTGGCAGAGATGTCTTCTTTACTACTCTTAACTGCCCTTATAAGAAGATTTTTAGGAGTATGCTCCATATCTATGAATTCCAATATCTGTGTATCATAGCCATTAGCTGTAAGAAGCTTGGCTCTTGCCGCATCTGTTACTATAGCCGCCATTCTTTCTTTTAATATGCCATAGTCCATAACCGGCGATAATATATCGCTCTTTATTGTCCTGTTAGCTTCGTGCTGGCAGCAAGGCACTGATAATATAACCTCCGCCCCCCACTTAACTGCCTTGGCAAGTGCATAATCCGTTGCTGTATCACAGGCGTGCAGTGTGACCACCATATCTACCTTGTCCACATCTTTGTACGTTGCTATATCTCCAACATAGAAATCAAGCTTATCATAGCCGTATCTTGTTCTAAGTTCATTACAATGTTCTATTACGTCTGCCTTAAGGTCAAGTCCTATAATTCGTATATTATAACCCTTAAGCTCCTTAAGATAATAATACATAGCAAATGTAAGATAAGATTTTCCACAGCCAAAATCAATTATTGTAAGTTCTCTTTCCTTATCAAGCTTTGGAAGTATATCTTCTATATATTCAAGAAAACGGTTAATCTGTCTGAACTTATCATATCTTGTTCTTATAATCTTACCATCCTGTCCCATAACACCAAGGTCTATCATAAATGCCACAGGCTTTCCTTCTTGTATTATATATTTCTTGGTTCTGTTATGGCTCAGATCTCTCTGTACCTTTAACTGTCCTGCTTTTTTATATTTGCAGGTCAATGTCTTACTCTTGCTTGAAAGTATGGTTGCAGCCGCATCAGTCATATTAATCTGTGCCTGCTTGAAATCCTCTGTCATATAATCAATTATCTTCTTCTTTACATCAGCAGCACTATGGTTAGAATGTAACACCTTTCTTCCTACAAATTCAGACACCTGGTATTCAATCTCATTCTTAAGAATAACTGGTCTTATTCTTACCTTTACTGCCTTATCTTCGCTTTTATTCTTCTGTCCGCTTATAACCATATCTATAAGCTTATCGCTAATACATATATCAAGTAATTGTGTAATATCCAATATCATAACCTCCATTTTAGGCTTACTGTACTATTCTAATATCTTTGCGGACAATACACAAGTAGCAATTAATATAAGCCTATTATCTCAATAAATGTAGTGGTCTGATAGTCTGCAATTTTATTAATAGTCCCCTCTGTTAATTGGGGTCGCCAGATATATATTAGTCTTGTCTGTTGTTTCATCATAATTCATTGATATATTAATATTGGTCTTTTTCTTTCCAATGTACATATAGCCATCTGTGTCTTTATCATAGGCATATATTGTATACAAGTCCTTAGTTCGGCTTGCTTCTGCTTCTTTTGCACCAAGCTGGCTTAATATGTTACCGGTTATCTGATTTCTTTCTTCTATGCTTTTATCACCATCACACTGGCCTGTTATACATACGTTAACATTACTATCAATTCCGTATATATTGCATATTTTTTCAAGCTTCGCCTTGTATGCAGTTTGTTGATGTTACTCCTTTGCCTAGCTTTATGTGGATACTTATATAGTTCTTATCCTCATCTGTCGCTTTTATCCCCATAACTACTGTTCCATATAAAGAATCCTGCGTTAATACACATTCCCGTGAAATATAACGGTTATTATACACATTTTCATAAGAGTTATTACCAGAATACTGTATATTATAGCGGTTAATTCCTATCTCTGATGCCATTTTCTCAAGTATAAGGCACATTGCCTGCTCAGATAAGTAATTATCTGACAGCTCTGTATCCACACTTATGTCAGATTGGACATTGTTATCCACATTTTCGCTGAATATACTAACAATATCACTGCCTGTATTATTAACCGCATATATACTTCTTTCCATAAAGCTTCTCACTGCTGTAACAATCCACAGAATAGCCGCTATTGTAACAGCTATCCGCTGTAATTTATATTTTCTGCATTTATACATAAAAAACCTCCCATTAACTAATAACATTATTACCAGTTAATGAAGGTATATACTTTAATTATTAATCAGCAGCACCTAAACGTGCAAGTGATCTCTTTAATGCCATCTCAGCTCTAGGAACATCAAGATTACTGTCCTTGCTGGCAAGTCTTCTCTCTGCTCTTATCTTGGCATCATTGGCACGATTGACGTCAATCTCATCAGGCCATTCAGCTATCTCTGCTAATATTGTCACTTTATCCTTAAGGACTTCAACAATACCGCCGTGTACAGCCGCCTTCTTAATTCCGTCATTCTGGTGAATAGTCAGCACACATGGAACTAACACTGCAGTAAGTGGGATATGCTGTGGATACACACCTATCTCACCTTCACTTGTAGCTAATTCAACAAATGTGGCTTCACCATTAAAAAATACTCTTTCTGGCGTATTAACCAGAAGCTTCATTGTACCTGTATCCGCCATATCTATTCTCCTTATCAAGATATCTAATTATACTTAATATCCGTGTCTGATACCTATTTAGATACCTTAGCAAGTACATCATCAATACTTCCACAGTTAAGGAAATAACTTTCTGGTATATCATCATACTTACCTTCGATGATTTCCTTAAAGCCCTGAATTGTGTCACTGATTGGTACATAACGTCCTTCAAGTCCTGTGAACTGTCCTGCAACGAAGAATGGCTGAGAGAGGAATCTCTGTACCTTTCTTGCTCTTGATACGACCATCTTATCTTCTTCTGAAAGTTCGTCCATACCAAGGATTGCGATAATATCCTGAAGTTCTTTGTACTTCTGTAAGATTTCCTGAACATCTCTGGCAACCTTATAATGTTCTTCACCAACGATTCTTGGATCAAGAATTCTTGATGTAGACTCAAGTGGATCTACCGCTGGATAAATACCAAGTTCAACTATAGAACGAGAAAGAACTGTAGTTGCATCAAGATGAGCGAATGTTGTTGCTGGTGCTGGGTCAGTTAAATCATCCGCTGGTACATATACAGCCTGAACTGATGTGATAGAACCATTCTTAGTTGATGTAATACGCTCCTGAAGAGCACCCATCTCTGTCTGAAGAGTTGCTGATAACCAACGGCTGATGGCATACGTCCAAGAAGGCTGAAACCTCTGAACCTGCCTGTGTAAATCTATATATGTTATCGATGAAAAGAAGTACATCCTTTCCACCCTTATCTCTGAAATACTCAGCCATAGTAAGTCCTGTAAGACCAACTCTCATTCTAGCTCCAGGTGGCTCATTCATCTGTCCGAATACCATTGTAGTCTTCTCGATAACTCCTGAGTCCATCATTTCGTGGTAAAGGTCATTACCTTCACGAGTACGCTCACCAACACCTGTGAATACTGAATATCCACCATGCTCTGTAGCGATATTTCTGATAAGCTCCTGAATAAGAACTGTCTTACCAACTCCGGCACCACCGAAAAGACCGATCTTACCACCCTTCTGGTAAGGACAAAGTAAATCTACAACCTTAATACCAGTCTCTAACATTTCTGTATTAGTAGCCTGCTCAGCAAATGTAGGTGCCTTTCTGTGAATAGGCATATGCTCTACTTCTGGAGCTGGCTTATTATCGATAGGATCTCCTAATACATTAAAGATTCTACCAAGTGTCTGCTCACCAACAGGTACTGAAATAGGTGCTCCTGTGGCTTCTGCTTCCATACCTCTAACAAGACCATCAGTAGGTCCAAGGGCTATACATCTTACTGTATCATCCCCAAGATGCTGAGCAACCTCTACAACGAGCTTGCCACCGTCTTTGGTCTTTATATTGATGGCTGAATTGATTTCTGGCAGATTACCTTCTGCAAATTTAATATCTATTACAGCACTGATAATCTGAGTAATCTTACCGATATTCTTCTCTGCCATTGTTACCTCCATCTATTGTTAATTAATTGTACACGGGCTGAATACACAGACCCGCCAAGAGTTATAACAAACTCTAATTAGCCGATAGCATTTGCACCAGCAATAATCTCTGTAAGTTCCTGTGTAATAGAAGCCTGACGGGCTCTGTTATACTTAAGTGATAAATCAGAAATCATCTCATCGGCATTGCTTGTCGCATTATCCATAGCCTGCATACGTGCACCATTCTCACTGGCAACAGCTTCAATAAGTGCACCATATATAAGACTGCACACATACTTAGGTATGATAAGATTCAAAGCTTCATCTTCGGCTGGTTCATAATTCATAGGTGTTGTATCTTCCTTATCAGCACTCACGCTCTCAGTATCAACTGATACTGGAAGAAGCTTAATAAGCTTAGGCTCGTGAACAACTGTATTCTTAAATGATGTATAAGCAAGGTATATTTCACCTATCTGTCCATCCGCAAATCTTTCAAGAAGCTTATCACATATATCTCTTGCATCCGTATAAAGTGGTTCGTTAATAACATCTGAACAATCATCTGTTATATTGTAACCTCTTCTTGCAAGATAATCTCTTCCCTTAGTTCCTATTGCAATTATATCAATATCTTCCTTAGGAATTCCGCTCTCTGTAATAAGCTTGGTTATATTAGTATTGTAACCACCAGCAAGTCCACGATTGGCCGTTATTGTTATAACAGCTTTTCTTTCAGACTCACCAGCCTGAAGATACTTATGATTGATGTTACCTGATCTGGCAAGCATATTGCATATCGTTTCGTACATCAGATCTGAATAAGGCTTTGTGCTCTCTGCCTTTCCCTTTGCTTTTTGAAGTTTAACAGTGGAAACAAGCTTCATAGCCTTGGTAATCTGACCTGTACTCTGAATACTATCTCTACGCCTTTTTATATCTCTCATTGAGGCCATAGAATTTACCTCCATTCCAAGCATTAATTGCTGTTAATCGTTGATCAATCAGCAGTTAAATGTCTTCTTAAACTCTTCAATAGCACTTACAAGTAACTTCTCTGTATCTTCTGAAAGTTCCTTAGTCTCCTTAATAGATTCTGGGATCTGTGGATACTTAGTATCTATAAAATCGAATAAGCCCTGTTCAAAATCAAGAATCTTATCAACTGGAATATCTATAACGAACTTCTTAGTAACAGCATATATTATAATAACCTGATATTCTACAGGCATTGGCTTATACTGTGGCTGCTTTAACATCTCTCTGATACGTTCGCCCTGTGCAAGCTTCTCCTTAGTATCAGCATCGAGTTCTGAACCAAACTGTGAGAATGAAGCAAGCTCTCTGTACTGGGCAAGCTCTGTACGGATAGGTGCTGCAATCTTCTTAATAGCCTTAATCTGAGCAGAACCACCAACTCGTGATACTGAAAGACCTGCATTAATAGCTGGTCTGAAACCAGAGTTGAACATCTCTGTCTCAAGATATATCTGTCCATCTGTGATAGATATAACGTTAGTTGGAATATATGCAGATACATCACCGGCCTGTGTTTCAATAATTGGAAGGCTGTAAGTGATCCTCGCCGTATTCATCTGACATTCTTGCAGCTCTCTCAAGAAGTCTTGAGTGAAGATAGAATACATCACCTGGATAAGCTTCACGTCCTGGAGCTCTCTTTAAAAGAAGTGAAAGTGTTCTATATGCTGCTGCGTGCTTACTAAGGTCATCATATACAACAAGTACATCTTCGCCATTCTCCATCCACTCTTCACCGATAGCACATCCTGAATAAGGAGCGATATACTGAAGTGGAGCAAGTTCGCTGGCTGTTGATGCAACTACTGTTGTATAGCTCATTGCACCATATTCTTCAAGTGTCTTAACGATACTTGCAACTGTTGATGCCTTCTGTCCAATAGCAACATAGATACAATGAACTCCCTGACCCTTCTGGTTGATAATTGTATCGATTGCTATAGCTGTCTTACCTGTCTGACGGTCACCAATAATGAGCTCTCGTTGTCCTCTTCCGATTGGAACCATAGCATCAATAGCCTTAATACCTGTCTGAAGTGGAACACTTACTGACTTCTTGTGATTACGCCTGAGGCAACTCTCTCTATCTGTCTTGTCTTATCTGTATTAATAGGACCTTTGCCATCTATTGGCTGTCCAAGTGCATTAACAACTCGTCCTGTTAACGCATCACCTACTGGAACTTCTACAACTCGTCCAGTTGTCTTAACAGTATCACCTTCGCTGATGTTTCTTGAATCACCAAGCAGAACTGCACCTACATTGTCTTCCTCAAGGTTAAGTACCATACCGTATACTTCTCCTGGGAATTCAAGAAGTTCTCCCTGCATAGCTTTCTCAAGTCCATGAATTCTTGCGATACCATCTGCTACCTGAATTACTGTACCTACTTCTGATACTTCAAGTTCGGCTGAATATCTTTTTATCTGTTCTTTTATAACTGAACTGATTTCTTCCGGTCTTAAATTCATTAGCCTTATGCACCTACTTTCTATTAGCTTAAAGCTTACGCTAACTGGATATTCTTTAAATTCCTGGTAAGCTCATCAATTTTATGTTTTATACTGCTGTCTACGACTCTGTCACCGATTCTTATAACCATACCTGCTATAAGTGATTCATCGATGTCATAATTCATCTTGAAATCCACATAATCAGTTGTTGAAAGCAATCTGCTTACAATCGACAGCTTCTGATTATCCGTGAGAGGTCTGGCTGTAGTTACATAAGCAACACCAATCTTCTTATACTCATAAATTCTCTTTATGAAATATTCAAGTGTACTTACTATCTTAGTCTGTCTGTCCTTAGATACCATTATCACAAGAAGTCCTGTAATATCCTCAGATACAAACTTCTTAAAGATATTCTCAATAAGCTGTTCCTTTTCTTTCTTCTCAACCTTTGGAGATTTAAGAACATTTACCAAATCTTCATTATCTTTAAAAATATCAATTACAGCCTGAGCTTCTTCACATAGTTCATCAACCTTAGACTCCTGGACAGCAAGTTCAAATAATGCCTCACCATAAGTTGTTTCTACTAATTTCGCCATGTGTTCTCACCCATTTCATTTAAAGTCTGTTCAATAATTGCATTGCTTTCACTCTCATCGATAGATTTAGCAATAAGCTTTGAAGCTATCATAGCTGACACTGCAACTATCTGCTGTTTAACATCATCTGCTGCCTTCTGCTTCTCAAGTTCTGCTTCTTTATTAGCTCTCTCGATAATTCTTGCAGCTTCTTCCTTGGCTTCATCTATAATCTTCTGCTCATTATGAACTGCTGTCTTTCTGGCATCACTTAATATAAGCTCTGCCTCCTTATTAGCAGCCTTAATCTTCTCTTCATACTCTGCCTTCATAGCAAGTGCTTCTTCTCTGCTCTGGTTAGCAGTTTCTCTGTCACTTGTTATCTTGTCCTGTCTTTTCTTTAACATATTACGTACAGGATTAAAAAGAATAACTGACAAAAGCAGGAATAATATAAATACGTTGATAGCTGTTATAGCAGCATCAAAAGCAGCTGATAATCAAGGCCGAATAATCTTCCTGATGTTTCAAGAGCCACAAATGTACTTCCCAAATTCAATTGTTGGCCTCCTTCCGTTATCTTAATAAATTTGTCGTCAAGACTAAATGTCTTATATTAGCCCTTAAATGGCTGAACGAACATTAAGATAATAGCTACGGCGAAACCATAAAGACCTGTTGTCTCGGCAACGGCCTGTCCAAGTAACATTGTTGATGTAATATCTGACTTAGCACCTGGATTACGTCCAACTGCTGCTGCACCATGACCTGCTGCAATACCCTGTCCAACACCAGGACCAACACCTGCGATCATCGCAATACCTGCACCAATGGCTGACATAGCCTGAATAAATTCCTGTCCACTAATATTCATCTTAAATCCTCCGTTAAATAAATTATTATGACCAGCTATACTAGTCTGCAATCTTATCGTTAACATATACCATTGTTAACATACAAATACATACGCCTGAATACAACCTGAGAACAAGTCGAAGTAAGCATGTAATAATGCAGGATATCCTATAGTAAATGGCTTTAATAAGTCATATATAAGTCCCATAAGAACTGTTCCTGACATAACATTACCAAACAGACGCAGTGAGAGTGACAACGGAACTGCAAACTCACCAATCAGGTTAATTGGAAATAAGAACCAGATTGGCTGGAATAAAGCAGCAAAGTGTCCTCCCTTATTCTTCTTTATGCCGTTGAACTGAACAAGTATAAATGTTATAAGACCAAGGCATAACGTCACACCATAATCGGCTGTAGGTGGCCTTAGACCAAAAAGTCCGGATATGTTAGATATAATTATAAATAAGAATAATGTTGAAATATAATTGACAAACTTATTAGCATTCTTACCCATAATTCCATCAACCATAGTTCCAAGCATCTCCACTATAATCTCTATAGCATTCTGGAACATTCCCGGTGTGTCGTCAGGCTTGACCTTATTAATCTTCACCCTGGCAACTATGGCCATAATGATTATGAAGACTGAAACCAGCAGCATAGCAACGTGTGTCGTGTTAATACTAAAAGTATAATCAATGCCTGGAATATGGAATTCCTTCAGGCTTTGAATCATAAAACTCGAATCACACGCTACAAGTGTGTTAACATAAGAGCTTCCCACCTTCTCACCTTCCTTTTTTAGTTATTAATTTATCAGTGAACGGCTGTAAATAAGCCGCTACCTTCATAGAAAACATTCCAATAACCGCACATAGCAGATCTCCAATATTAAGGAAATATAACAGTACGAATAATATAAGCATAACCAAAAGACGGATAAGATAACCAATAATCATAGTTGCTCTTGACTCTGCACCACCATATACTATCTTTCGTATTCCACTGCTCATATGAAATGTTGCAAATACCGAATATATAACTCCTGCCAGAAATCCTATGGCACACCGCATTGTATTCGGAACCAATGCAATTATTATAATCTCACCAAGTATAAGATATATTAAATTAATAATAAGCATACCTGGAATTGAGGGATTAATATCAATAATTCTATCAAGGATACGTCTACTTATGAGTTTCATTATACTTTTCAACTTCTCTGCAATTTCTTTATCCTGCTTGTGCTTCTTCGCCTGCTCATCCTGTTTTATCGAATTCATAGCAAGCACATAAGCATTTCTTGCACCTGCAGCAATTCCAATAATAAGCAGAGGAATTGTAAAATATGTTCCAAACTTTCCGTCAAGCCATAATCCTATAGCAAGACAGAGAAACGTAGGAACCATTACACATATACTAAGCTGGGATATTAATACTATATTCTTCATAGCATTTCCTCGTTCATATATTCTTCTTATAACCCACTCATTTTAATTATATATTCGATTATAACCTTTAATTGTTAAATTGTCTACAAATTTTCTTGTCCAAATATGTCCAAAAAAAATTGAATTTCACACGTTTACTTGATATAATTTTGATAATTAATATGTGAAATTTTAATTATACAAATTTAATATTTTTAAGGAGAAATGCGTATGACAACTTTATTCCGCAAACGCCTGATACCTGATGAATGTGTAAGTCTTAAGGACGACATTATAATTCATCAGGATGACAGCCACATTATAACAAGCTGGAAAACTTTCCATCCTAAGGCAGAATTCTCTCACGGAATATCATATTACCTTATTAATGATGGTTTCAAGGTAAGTAAATTCTACAAAGAAGATAATTCACTTGCCTATATATACTGTGACATAATTGACACAGCCTATGACGCTGGCACAGATACCTATGTCTTTACCGATCTTCTGGCTGATGTAATTATTGAGAATTCTGGATTTGTCCGTGTTGTAGACCTTGATGAGCTGGCTGATGCAGCAAGTGCTAAGCTTATATCTGATGCTATGCTTGTTAACGCCCTCCACAAGCTTGATAAGCTTCTTAAGACAATATATGACGGAACATTTAACGAATATATTAATACCATTAACGAATATGAAGCAGGCATACACTAACCGTATGTCTGCTTCATATTAATTCTTATAATTCTATAGTTATCTCCCTGTTAGTATGCTCATAGCGGTAATATCTTACGCCTGCCGCATTAAGCATTCTCTTAGAGGCAATAACTGAGGCTGTATCTTTATATTTATCGCTGTCATACACAACAGTCTTTATTCCTGCCTGAATAATAGCCTTGGCACATTCATTGCAAGGGAACAATGTGACATACATCTTTGCCCCATCAAGCGTACCTCCACGATAATTAAGTATGGCATTAAGTTCACTGTGAGTTGTGTAGAAATATTTATTATCCAGAGGGTCACCTTCCCTGCACCATGGAAACTCATCATCTGAACAGCCCCTTGGAAGTCCATTATAACCCATAGAAGTATTTTATTGTCACTGCTTACAATACACGCTCCCACCTGTGTATTAGGGTCTTTGGAACGAAGTGCTGAAAGCTTTGCAACACCCATAAAATACTCATCCCACGATATATAATCCTTTCTTTTATCGCTCATATATATTACTCCTCAAGCATTGATATTCTTCTTATATGTCTTTCATCATTGCTAAAGCCTGCCTCTAAAAATGTATCTGCAATTCTGAATGCAAGCTCTGGTCCTATAACTCTTGCACCCATACAGAGTACATTTGCATTATTATGCTCTCTTGTTGCCTGTGCACTAAAACAGTCACTGCATAATGCAGCTCTTATTCCCTTAACTTTGTTAGCAGCCATACTCATTCCAATTCCTGTTCCACATAAAAGGATACCAAGCTCACACTCACCACTTGTTATAAGGTCTGTAACCTTGTGTGCGTATACAGGATAATCGCACGACTCTGTAGTATAAGTTCCTACATCATTACACTCATAACCTTTCTTCTTAAGGTGTTCTATTAACTGGTTCTTAAGGTCTATTGCTCCGTGATCACATCCAATTGCTATCATAATTATAATCTCCTTGTGTATTTTATTAACTTCTATATAACTTTAATCAGCTTCATTCTTAGGTGCTGATATTACCTTCACTACTTTTTCAACATAGCTGTAGAGCTGTTCAAAACATTTGTTATACTCTTCCACACCCTTGCCATATGGGTCTGGTACTTCAACATCACCCTCACCCGCAAGCTCACTTAACGTAAATACATTAATCGCCTTGTTAAAGGTATCATATATTTTCTGTTTCATTGACGAATTCATCGTAAGAACAAGCGTATCTATGCCAAAATCATCATTAACAACCTGAACCGATACATTACTTGGCATAATCATATCGTGTCTTGCCGCCACAGCTACAGCCTTTGGATTGTATGGCTCTGGAAATAACACAACCATCCCCCTTGATTCAACTCTTATATCCGGCATAAGCTTGGTCATTATAGTAGCCGCCATAGGGCTTCTGCAGGTATTACCCATACATATAAATATAACTTTATTAAATCTGTTCATAATTTGACACCACCCAGTTAATGAATAATTAAGCTGGCATATGATTAACCATTAATCTTTAAACATTAATTATAGTATGTCCAGCCGCTTTTATCAGTCGGTTCATAACTGCACGTCCAACATTATCTGTCTCGAAGCTCTCTGAAAATACATAGTCTACATTTTCATTATCAAACTCTCTTAATACTGCATACAGATGTCTTGCCGCACTCAGCTCATCATCTTTATGTCCCATCGAAACAATTATTCCCTTGTTATAATTGTGCTTTCCTTCTTCTGTTGTCATTACAGCGACTTTGTATCCCTGACTTATAAGTCTGTTCACATTATCGTTAATATATTCAACAACCTTAGCCTCATCACCCTCAACAATCTTAAGATCTGCATCAGGTGCATAATGCTTATATTTCATACCCGGTGCTTTAGGAACTACTCCAGACTTAACACCTTCCGTTATCGCAGGGTCAATTCTTACCACGCCTATAACCTCTTCAAACATCTCCTTAGTTATATATCCGGGTCTTAATATTGTGGGAACCTCTTCACTAAGATCAATAATTGTAGACTCAACACCTATGTCAACAGTATCATCTTCAATTATCATATCTATCTTTCCGGACAAATCCTTTATTACATGGCTTGCCCTTGTAGGGCTTGGCTTTCCTGATGTGTTAGCACTTGGAGCTGCTATATACACACCTGATGTTCTGATAAGCTCTGCTGCAACCTTATGGCTTGGCATTCTTATCGCAACTGTTCCAAGACCACCTGTAATTGAATCTGGAACTATATCCGATTTCTTCAATATCATAGTTAATGGTCCGGGCCAGAATTTATCGGCAAGCTTTAATGCCTTGTCTGGTACTTCACAGGACAGCTTATATAAAGCCTCTATATCTGCAATATGAACTATAAGCGGATTGTCTGAAGGACGGCCTTTGGCAGCATATATCTTTGCTGATGCTTCCTCGTCAAGTGCATCTGCACCAAGTCCATATACAGTTTCTGTAGGAAATGCTACAAGCCCTCCCTCTCTTAAAATCTTTCCAGCCTGTTCATATATTTTCTTATCCGTAAGACTGTCATTAGTTATTTTCGCAACAATTGTATCCATTGTTACACACCTCTTTTTCTTAAAATGTTCTTAAATGAACTATATTCTGATGTAAATGGCAGATTTCAATTCTGGAACTCACGTCATAATCTTTAATTCTGTCCTAGATATTCAATTATTCCACAGTATATGCTGTACGCAGTCTTCTGCTGGTATTCATCATTGTTAAGCTTATACGCTTCTTCCCTGTTAGACAGAAATCCACACTCGACAATAACCGTTGGCACCTGCGTATTGCGCAGCATATAGTAAGCAGAATCGGGTTTTTCAACTCTTTTATTAGTATTATCAAGCTCTTTAATCATATTCTTCTGAATAATTCCAGCAAGCTTCTTTCCCTCCTCAGACTGCTTGTAATAAAATACCTGTGCACCCTTAGAGGCTTCTCCTACATAACTGTTCTGGTGTATGCTTACTGCAATATCTGCTTTACTTCCATTAATAATACTACATCGTTTCTTCATATCAGCTGCTTTCTTATTACTGTCACTTTCCTGATACAATCCGTTATCGTCTGCCCTAGTCATTATAACAGTAATTCCCGACTGTTCAAGTAATATTTTCAATTTTGAAGCAATTGCCAGATTGACATCTTTTTCAAGTATGCCATCAGCACTTATCTTTCCAGGGTCAATACCGCCGTGTCCGCTGTCTATGGCAACCGTCTTTGCCTCATAATCAATATTTTCCTGTGCTCCGCCGGAGTATTCACCGCTTATATATCCTTTGTCTGAATTTTCAGAACCTGTGCCACATTGCTCTAATGCTAAAGCTGCGGCTATAACAACAATAATCTCAACTGCTACCAGTACTATTTTTAATTCAGGACGCATAACTATCACACAACTACACATTTATTAAAATGTATGCACCTTGTGCCACCGCAATTCCTTTAATCTATTTAATACTATTCATTAATTGTAAGTACTTAAAGCATTTCCGACATACTAATATTTATAATTAATCATTAATATACTGGTTAATTACATTCCACACAGAAGCTTTCTCTAGTCCTAGCTTCCATACCGCAATTCCTGCCGTATTGTTATCAACTACGACCTTAAGTTTCTCCTCGATTGATTTGTCTTCCTCAAACCATATCTTCCTGGTTACTCCATTTTTATCATATGAGCATACATACTGTCCTGCATCATCATTCCATATGGCTGTCTGTCCGTCTTTGTTAAGCTCATCAATAGCCGCCTGCATACCAACTGCACTGCTTGTTGTCGAAGTCTGTGATACGCTCCATATTCTTGTAAAGAAAGGTATACCCACAACAACCTTATCAGCCGGTACTAATGCTGTCATATCTTCAACTGCTTCCTTAACAAATGGAAGTGAAGCAACTGAACCGGCCTCAGAACCTGCATAATGCTCATCATATGCCATAACAATTGCATAATCCACATAATCTGACTGCTCCTTAAGATTATAACAGCTGTTATATGCCTCCGGCTTGTAATTATCTGTTGACAATATAATATTATTCTTATGGCACTCAACCGACAACTCTCTTACAAATTGCAGGAATCCTTAGCATAATCACTCTTAACATTTTCCAAATCAAGATTAATTCCGTCATATCCATATGCCCTCGCATCTTTAATAAGCGTATCAATCATTGTCTTTCTTGCTGTCCTGCTTGAATATAACGCCTTAAAATCTACTGACTTATTAAAATCGTCCACTAAAGGCCACACCTGTAACCCTCTGTTGTGCATAGCATTAACCCACGAAGCCGATGAGTAATTACTCATACTGCCATTTTCTGATGCAATGCTGTACCAGGTTGGAGCGATAACATTTATATTAGACAGACCTGTAAGCTGTGTATAGTTATCATTGCCAGCCGTACCAGCAACCTGAAACCAGCCAAGCTTAACCTTCTGGCTTATTGACAGCCTGCATACTCTGACTCATATGTATTATCCGGAACTTCTGTATACACTTCACTTACATCACTGCTCTTTACATAACCCGTGTACCCAGTAACACTTATTACCTTTATCCAGTCGTCAAAGCTTTCTACATAATATACGCTGTCACCTTTATTAATCTGCTCTAAAATGTCACTTTTAACGCCGCCTCTGTATCGTATATACATATCATTCTTAGCTGTAACCCTGCTGACCTCTCCGTTAATCATATTAACAGACAATCTTGAAGGCTTGCTTCCATATGCATATGTGCAGTTCGTATAATCTGCCACATACTGAAATGCTATATACATTGTGCCATCTATCTCACACGCTATCTTATATTCACTATCATATGTATTACCATCGCTGTCCTTATACCTGTGCTGTCAGGCTCGTATATATATGTCCTGCTGTCATCTGTATACAAAACAGCGTTACTTCTTTGTCATAATAGAATCTTACATTTATATAATCAGACACAAAATCCACCGGTAGATACAACACATCATCTCTCATAACTCCGATATCACTGTAACTTTTATTATCAATTATAACGAATGTCTTATCGGTATTACTATCAACCTCAAAATATTTATAACCGTCCATCCATTCCTTAGATGGAGCGTATCTTTTTACTAAAAATGTACCTGCTGCCAGTGCGGCAAGAACAACCACTGCCACAACTGCTATCAGTCCGGTTCTATATCTGTGTTTCCTTCTGCTTCTCATTCTTATCTCCATTCCTGTCTATACTGTTATTTATTACGCTCACGCTCTGACACTAAATAATTGACTTTATTGTATTTCTTCATTAAGTATACGAAGTGCCCGATCTGACATTAAATATATGCCTTTATTGCATTAACAATAATATTTATTATTCTGACTATATACAGTATCTTTGCAGAAGTATTGTATCATTTAATACTGGCAGGGTCAAAATGTATTTAACCCCGCCTTGTATATTGTATGGCGAAGGGACGCCTTTAACTTATATTAATGTATTTTTCTGTTATATTTATTAACATATTTTTCATTAATACATTTTTCTGAATATATCTTTAATTAATCTATTATAAATAATATTGATATACTCATTTTATTAAATTGTCCGTGATATTATTTTTGTGATATTATCTTATTTCCCCATTATAACCTTTATAAGAAGGTACTAACAGTTTCATAAACCAGTGAAGATTTTCTCCACTTATCATAAAAGGATTGCGCTCTATCGGTGTTAATTCCACCTTCACTCCATAATCCTGCAATAACTGCTCATTCTCTTTTGTGCCATTGGTCAATGTATACATAGTTAATCCCTTTATATGAAGAAATCTGCCCATTCTCTCAATCTTTTTAATACACTCCTTGAATTTCCACGGAAGCATTGACCCTATAAGCATTTTTCTTGTCACACCCTGCCAGTGTAGCAGTCATTCTTGCAAATGTATCCTTGGCATCACCAAAATCTATATCTATTATTACTATATCATAATTATCTTTTAATATATTAAAACTATTGTCATTCAGAACCCCGTAAAAGTCTATCCCATTAATACTGTAGGCATGTCTTGATACCATCTTCTTACAACGTACTGTTCTTCCTGCACACATCTGCTCTTTCATAAGCACATATGTCTTAATGTCACCTGCAACAGCCGTCTTTCTCTTTAATACACTTGTAAAAAACACTGCCAGCATAATAGTCACATAAGTTGCACCTGCACTGTCACAAAGCCCTGCTACTCCTATAGTCCTTACATTATCAGATATTCTCACATTTTTATACTGATTTAGTAATTCCCTGCTCTTTCTTTTCTGCTTCAATCCCTTTATATGTTTTAATTCTTTTATTTGTCTTAATCTTTTGCATGATAACCCATATTTTTTCATATAATATTTTATATAACTCCTTTTTTTGTCCTGCATCTATGTTCTCCCATAAAGCAGTAAGATTATCCTGCATAAAATCCTTCATAATTAAAGTCCACGCAGCGTTATTCTCGTACCACTCATATATACACGGCACTCTATAACAGCTTTTCTTATCTGCTATAGTATTAGAATACCCATAAAACTGCACTTCATTAACAAGATTAACAAATATTATGCTGTTATGGCATATTTTATCAGTTTCATCTATGAGGCTGCTCTCACTTCTGACATCATATTTTCCGCCAACAACACATATATTTATTATTTTTGAATTATTATCATTCATTATTGCCTCATAGCCATAACTATCTATCATTACTCTTTCGTTACAACTATCCATATGAATATTTTTAATTCATTATCACAATCCTTAAATAATGAATTAACTCCACTGTCAATAATTACAATGTCAAATTATCCTGTATATCATAATTAACACCCTGCGTTTCATCTCTGCCATATGACGGCATCAGCCATATTCCCCTGCAGATAAGAAGGCCTTCTGATGTAGAACATATACTATTATCTGCCAATGCCGTCTGTAATATATCCGTTCTTCCCGAACCTTCTATTACCAGACATTTCAAGCCATAATCACCGAGGCAGTGTGCCATACTAAGCACAGTATGGGTAACTCCAATTCCTCTCCTGCTTCCTGATACTTTAATTATATAAGAGTAATTCTTAATTCCATAAATGCTGTTTATTTTGTAATTTTCTAATACACTGCCTGACACGTTTTCACTTTCGTCTGCATATGTATTATTTAATATTGTACTGCTGGTTTTATTTATTACATTTTTATTGATTGCATTTTTATTGATAAATTTATCTTTTGGTGAAATCCCATTTTCTGGAAAAAATGTAATATCAGACCTTGCAGTTTGTTCCAGTTCCCACCTTAACGCTTTAACATTTTTATAACGTCTGTATTGATTATGACGGGTACATTTATTAATTACCGGGTATAATTTATTATGGACTGTGCTATTGCTGTCAGCCATAAACTTAAGAACCATTCCAACACTGTAAATATCAGTCTGATAAGTAAGCTCCTTTCCGCTGTACTGCTCAGGTGCAGCATAACCTGGACTTATCATACCAGCCTGCGTTAATCCAGCTTTGTGAATCGAACTCCCAAAATCTATAAGTTTAACATTATTATGCTCATCAATTATGATATTATCAGGTTTAATATCAAGATGAATTATTTCATTATCGCAGTTATGCAGATACTCCAATATGTCACATAATTTAACTGCTATATCACAAATCTCACTTGTCTTTATATTGTCTGTATCATTAATATATGACCTTAAAGATTTACCAGATATATATTCTTCAATAATGCAGATACTTATATCATCTTCTTCAATATCGTAAATTACTGGAATGTGGGAATGTTTAAGATTCTTAATTAGACGGGCTTCTCTTAAGATAGTGTCACTATCCATATCAGCCTTTCTGATAACCTTGGCAACTCGCAATGTATCAAGTGCGGTATGCTTACTAAATATACATTAGAATGATTGGTCTTGGCCAATTGCTTTATTATCTCATACTTATCGCTAAATTCCTGTTATTCACCTCCGTTGACTTATAGAATTAAATTACTCTGATTAGTTTATATCATACTTTAATATATTATCAATACAATTTTACAACTTCTTGTCGAAATTTTTAAAAATTTAGAGATTTTTTTATTTTATGAAACATCCAGACTCCTTACATATCTATGAAAAATGAGTATTATATTTTCATAGATATAATTAACTATGCACTTCGCAAGAAAGGAGATTGTTATGAAGATTGAAAGAGTTAATGAGAATCAGATACGTTGTACACTCAATCAGGCTGATCTTGCTTCTAGACAATTAAAGATAAGCGAACTTGCGTATGGCAGTGAAAAAGCAAAAGAACTTTTCAGGGATATGATGCAGCAGGCTTCCTATGAAGTTGGTTTTGAGGCTGACGATATTCCGCTTATGATTGAAGCAATTCCTATTTCATCTGATTGTATTGTTCTTATTATAACAAAGGTCGAGAACCCTGAAGAATTAGATACACGCTTCTCTAAGTTCTCCCCTTTGGATGATGGTGAGTATGATTATGACGATGATTATTCAGATATAGAAACTATTGATGATAATTCCTATAATGATACTTCTGTTCCGCCTACCGCAGGTGATGAGCTTGATGCGGATACCAAGACCACATCAGGGGTGGGATTATCGGTGATGACCTTATGAATTTATTCAGCAAGGTAAGAGATTACCTCAACAATTCCAAAGAGAATACAGTCAGCACTGGAAGCAGGCATACTGCTCCTGACACCACTGCTATCCCTGAGGAATTTGCCAACAGCGACAGAAGCAGTCTGATAATAATACTGAACACAAAGCTCCCGCTACACCTGTTCCTAAGACAAGAATATATTCTTTGAATCTATGGACGATTTTATTGATGCTTCCAAGGTCATTAATCATATTTATAATGATCCAAGCTATCTTTACAAGAAGTCAGGCAGTGACAGATATTACCTTATTATGCAGAGATGCTGCTGCTCATCTGTAGATTTTAATAAGGTATGTAACATCTTATCAGAATATGCCCTTAAAGAAACTTCAAACGAAGCTTTATTTGCTTTCTTTAAAGAGCACGGTGACTGCATTATAGCCAAGCACGCGATAAATGTTGCAGCTAACCTCTAATACAGCCGCTGGTGGAGTTAACATTACCATATGCACATTTTTGATTATCTGCATACAGCTTTATAATCCGGATAATTATACCAATATATACCAAAATAAAAAATACCCCATTGTAGTAACACCAGTCTCCAGTTATAAACTGATTGCAGATGTTACTACAATGGGATATCTTTTTAATATTAAGCAGCCTTTAGCTTTTTTAATATTAGCCTAATGACTGAAGGTAGCTCTGGATTTCTTCTACGAGCATATCGCTGTCAATACCGTGTACCATAGCAGCTTCTTCTAATGTCTCTCCTGCTGATGAAGGACATCCAACACAGTGCATACCTACACCCATAAGAATTGGAATTACTCCTGCATCAATCTGTATAACTTCACCAATTGTTGTGTCCTTGGTAACTCTTGCCATACCTGTTTCCTCCATATATATTAATTCCTGTTATAATCAGGTTGTGTGGTCTATATTTCCGACACATACAACTACTATAATATTACCCAATAAAAATGTCAAGAATACCTGATTTGTGTTAATTTTTTTGTCTTGTATTTTTTCTTACTCTATCGTATAATATGGATACAATAAATCCAAGGAGGAATATTATTATGGCATATGTAATTAGTGATGATTGTATCAGTTGTGGTGCTTGTGCTGCTGGATGTCCAGTTGAAGCTATCAGCGAAGGTGCTGCTCATTATGAAATCAACGCAGATGTATGTGTAGATTGCGGTGCTTGTGCTGGTGTATGTCCAGTTGGTGCTCCAAACCCACAGTAGTTTGAAGATACATAACTAACAACAGCAGGTGTGAATTATCACACCTGCTGTTTTATTTTAACCATTAACTTTTAATCATTAATTCCTAAACAGTTATATTAACCGCGTTTTTCCTAATTGATACACTTTATCATTATCAATTCTATGAACCCATATTCTTTGCAAGGTCTGCAAATCTTGTCTGTTCTGGTATCCAAGCCATCTTAACAGTTCCTATAGGACCATTTCTTTGCTTAGCTATGATAATCTCTGCAATACCTTTAAGTTCTGTGTCCTTATTATAATAATCATCTCTATAAAGAAACATAACTACATCGGCATCCTGCTCTATCGCACCTGACTCTCGCAGGTCCGATAACATAGGTCTGTGGTCTGGTCTTTGTTCTACCGCTCTTGAAAGCTGTGACAGTGTAACTACAGGTACATCAAGCTCTCTGGCAAGTGCCTTTAATGAACGGGATATATCTGATATTTCCTGCTGTCTTGACTCCGTCCTTCCATTACCACTCATCAACTGGAGGTAATCGATTATTATTAAGCCAAGATTATTTTCCATTTTGTACTTCTGCACTTAGACCTTAACTCCGATATCGTGATACCCGGTGTATCATCAATAATAAGCTTGGACTTTGCTATTCCATCTGCACCTTCAATAAGCTTTCCCCAGTCATTAGAGTCCAGGCGCCTTTTCTAAGCTTGTCGCAT
>ENA-OQAS01000387-OQAS01000387.1-human-gut-metagenome-genome-assembly--contig:-NODE-387-length-23215-cov-6.141849_pt1 | contig 23215 bp, 26 predicted proteins | sample MGYA00242733_ERZ504523 | MGnify/ENA primary metagenome ERZ504523 (study PRJEB26092, sample SAMD00036239) | human gut metagenome | host: Homo sapiens | study: EMG produced TPA metagenomics assembly of...
AGGCGCAAATTCCAGTGAGATCTGGTTGTGTGGAGCTGAAACGAAGTAGGTCTGGATCCGCCGGGGGCGGATCGGCGTGAGAGTGTTGTGGTGGGTGCATAGTATATAGAAAATGGAAGGTGGTATGTGAGATGAAGTATGGGATCATTAAAGTGAAGCGGGCGTTTTTGTATGAGGAGAATGGGGTGGATGTGGTGGATGAGGTGTTTTTTGGATGGAGCGTGATGTGGGAAGATGAGGGGGAGTGGATTGAGGTTTGGACGCATTATGGGTATCGGGGGTGGATGGAGAGGAATTTGATTGAAGAGAAAAGCCGGGAGTGGATGGAGGAGAGGGAAAAGGCAGGGAATACGTATGTGGTGACACGCGGGTTTGCGGATGTGATGAGGGGAGCGCGGGTGCAGTCGCGGATGTTGGAGACGCTGGGACGGGGGTGTTTTGTGGAGAAAATGGAGGAGACGGAGAATGGGTATTGCAGGGTGAAACTGGCGAATGGGATCAGTGGGTTTGTGCCGGAGGTGGCATTAAGAAAAAGACTGGATTCGGATCGGTTTTTGTGGGGAAAATCGGAAGAGCGGTTTTTTGTGGAGCAGGGGATTCCGGAGGGGTGGTCGGAAGAGAAGTTTCGGAGGAAGGTTGTGGAGTGTGCGAAGGGGTATCTTGGATGCCAGTACCGGTGGGGCGGGAAGGCGGCGGATGGGATTGACTGTTCGGGTGTAGTGTTTATGGTGTATTTGATGAATGGGGTTTTGATTTGGCGGGATGCGGATATCAGGGAAGGGTATCCGATGAAAGCGATCTGGAGAGAAGGGGAGGAGATGTGTCTGGTGGAGGAACGGGCGAAGGCCGGGGATCTGCTGTTCTGGAGGGGGCATGTGGGGATGTATCTGGGGGACGGCAGGTATCTGCACTGTACGGGGCATGAGAGGGTGTTTGGGTGCAGGGTGAATAGTCTGCGGAGAGGGGATGAGGATTTTCGGGAGGATCTGGCGGAGGCGTTGAAAGTGGTTGGGAGTGTTTTTCGTGAAATATCTGGAAGCGGAAAGCTGGAGGAAAAGAGCGATGTACCGTGAAAAACAGGCATTGCGGGCGGCACGGGAGTAAATAAGACATATATAATTGACATCAGGAAATATCATTTTTGTATTGGAAATCCCTGAAAAAGTTTGTTATAATAATAACAAAGTCGAAAACAAAAGACAAAAGGCGGCTCAAACAGAGAGTAGGAAAAACAGAAATTCTGCTGATCTGATCTGCCGGAGCTGTCCATCAGAAGCAAAACAAGAAAGGGGTTCTGAACAATGGCAAGATTTACATTACCAAGAGATTTATACCACGGAAAGGGTGCTTTAGAGGCACTGAAAACATTCGAAGGAAAACGTGCAATCGTCTGTGTAGGCGCGGCTCCATGAAACGTTTCGGTTTCCTGGATCGCGCAGTAGACTACCTGAAAGAAGCCGGCATGGAAGTACAGCTTTTTGAGGGAATCGAGTCTGACCCGTCAGTCGAGACTGTTATGCGCGGAGCAAAAGCGATGGAAGAGTTCCAGCCGGACTGGATCGTAGCAATGGGCGGCGGATCTCCGATCGACGCAGCAAAAGCAATGTGGATCAAATACGAGTATCCAGACATCACCTTCGAAGAAATGTGCAAGGTATTCGGAATGCCGAAACTCCGCAGAAAAGCTCATTTCTGTGCAATTTCTTCTACATCCGGAACAGCAACCGAGGTAACCGCGTTCGCAGTTATCACAGACTATGAAAAAGGTATCAAATACCCGCTGGCAGACTTCGAAATCACGCCGGACGTTGCAATCGTAGATCCGGATCTGGCAGAGACGATGCCGCAAAAGTTAGTTGCTCACACCGGTATGGACGCTATGACCCATGCAATCGAGGCATACGTTTCCACCGCGAACTGTGACTTCACCGATCCGCTGGCACTGTATGCAATCAAGATGATTCAGGCAGACCTGGTAGATTCCTACAACGGAGATATGGCAAAACGTGACAGCATGCACAACGCACAGTGCCTCGCTGGTATGGCATTCTCCAATGCACTTCTTGGTATTGTTCACTCCATGGCACATAAAACAGGCGCAGCATTCGCTGATTACGGCGCTCACCTGATCCACGGCGCAGCAAACGCTATGTACCTGCCGAAGGTTATCGCGTTCAACGCAAAAGACGAGACTGCAGCAAAACGTTATGCAGTGATCGCTGACGAGATGAAACTTGGCGGCGAGACAACGGAAGAGAAAGTAAAACTCCTCATTGACTATCTGCGCGGCATGAACGACAAACTGAACATTCCGCACTGCATCAAGAACTACGGAAAAGACAGCTATCCGACCGAGCAGGGCTTCGTTCCGGAAGACGTATTCCTGGAGAGACTGCACGACATCGCTGTAAATGCCATCGCCGATGCCTGCACCGGATCCAACCCGAGACAGCATCTGTTGAAGAGATGGAAAAACTGCTGAAATGCTGCTACTATGATACAGAAGTAGATTTCTAAAAAGAAAACATATCGAAATCCCTCCGTTCTCTGGGCGGAGGGATTTTTGCGTCAGAGAATGAAATTTATTTGTGTGGATTTTATGTTTTTTATGCGAAATCCTGTGTCTGGACTGGAAAAACAGAGGCATTTATGGTAGTATAGAACAGAATAGAAGTAAAAACGGGCGGCATGCGAGAACCGATGCCTTCCCCTGAAAATATGGAGGAAAATAAGATGGAACAGTATAAGAAAGAGTTCATTGAATTCATGGTCGAGAGCCAGGTATTAAAATTTGGAGAGTTCACCCTGAAAAGCGGAAGAAAATCCCCGTTCTTTATGAATGCAGGCGCTTACGTAACCGGCAGTCAGTTAAAACGTCTCGGCGAGTATTACGCAAAAGCAATCCATGACAACTACGGGCTGGATTTTGACGTTCTGTTCGGACCGGCATACAAAGGAATTCCGCTCAGTGTTGTAACAGCAATTGCGATTCATGATCTCTACGGTGTAGAAGTACGCTACTGCTCCAACCGGAAGGAAGCCAAAGACCACGGTGGAGATGCAGGACTGCTGCTTGGAAGCAAGATCAAAGACGGTGACCGCGTTGTCATTATTGAGGATGTAACCACTTCCGGAAAATCCATCGAGGAGACCTTCCCGATCATCCAGGCACAGGGCAATGTGGAGATCAAAGGACTGATGGTATCCTTAAACCGCATGGAGCGCGGAAAAGGCGATAAGAGCGCACTCGAGGAAATCCAGGAAACCTATGGCTTCCCGCAAATGCATTGTAACCATGGAGGACGTTATCACGTATCTGTACAACCGTCCATGCCAGGGCAAAATTCAGATCGATGACAAGATGAAGGCTGCCATTGATGCATATTATGAGGAGTACGGCGTGAAATAAGATGCGGTACACCGGGAAAGGGAGTTTTGCGCTATGAATGAAAAGATTTATAAAACCATGGGACGTGTCGGCGGCGGAAATATCGCTATGGGTGCCGTACTGGTTGTTGTTGGCGTGGCAACCGGTGTTCTGATGATCGTAAGCGGGGCAGGCCTGCTGAAACGACGCGGGGAAATCATGTTCTAAAAGCGCCTTTTAAAAAGAAAAAATGCCGGGATATTTCGGAAGCGCGTGCGCCGATGAGGTATGCCGGCGTTTCTGATAGCAGAGGGGAGAACAACGCAGAAAGGGGAAACGAAGATGAAGCAGGAGACGAAAGCCAGAATCCGCGTTGTGGGACGGATTTTATTTCTGGTGTATCTTCTTGCGCTCGTTTATTTTCTGTTTTTTGCAGAAGAATACGGGAGAAGAAACTTTTTTGAACTGGATTACCGTTACAATCTGGTGCCGTTTCAGGAAATCAGACGGTTCTGGATTTACCGCGAAAAGGTGGGATTCCTTGCCGCATTTTTAAATCTGGCGGGCAATGTGATCGGTTTTCTGCCGTTCGGCTTTATCGTTCCGGTGATGCACAAAAAAATGGAGAGTTTCTGGAAAGTATCGCTTCTTGGTTTTATGTTCAGCCTCTGCGTGGAGACGATTCAGCTCATCACGAAGGTGGGCTGCTTTGATGTAGATGATCTGATGCTGAATACGCTTGGAGCCATGATCGGCTGCGGCGCATTCCTGATCTGCAATAAATTCAGGAGATGGAAATATGGCGAGGAAGAAGTATAATTACAATTTTGTCCGGAAGCCGTCGGAAGGCGGAAAGGAAGCTCTCTATATGGCAGGTGCTTCGGTCTTTCTGTTTCTGCTGGCTTCGGGCGTATCGTTTGCATTCCGCGGAAACGGAGGCATTTTTCTCGGAGCAGCGGGACTGTTCTCATTCCTTCTGTCGGGATACGGCTTCTATGTGGGAATGAAGAGCTTTAAAGAAGAACAGGTCAGCCACAGAATGTCGGTTCTCGGCTCGATTACGAGCGGCGGCATGCTGGTCGCATGGCTGGCACTGTTTCTGATCGGTGTGAGATAAATGTACTCTCGTAAAATCAAGCACAGAAAGACTCCGGGAGTACATCTAAAAGAAAAGGGGAAAAAGATGGAGCGCGAACGTTTTGAAAAACAGCTGAATTTTATTCTGGAGATTGATAAAGAAAAACAGATACTGCGCCAGACGCACATCCGCGGCTATTCGCGCCAGGAGGACGACGCGGAGCACGCATGGCACATGGCGGTGATGGCATTTCTGCTGCAGGAATATTCGAATGAGAAAATCGACATCGGCAGAACGATGCTCATGCTGCTGATCCACGACCTCGTGGAGATTGATGCAGGCGACACGTATGCATACGACGCGGAGGCAAACAAAACAAAAGACGAGAGAGAACACAAAGCGGCCGAGCGCATCTACGGCCTGCTGCCGGAGGATCAGGGAAAAATGCTGATGGATCTCTGGCTCGAGTTCGAAGCGTATGAGACACCGGAAGCGCGCTTTGCCCATGTGATGGACAATTTCCAGCCGCTGCTTTTAAATCATGAGAACGATGGAAAAGACTGGACCCGCCACAATGTGCGGATTTCCCAGCCGTTAAAACGAAACGAGAAGACGGCGACCGGCTCCGAGGAGATCTGGAGTTATATGGAAGAGATTCTCGAACAGAGTATCCGGGATGGAAAAATTATTGACGACCGGGAAGAAAAACAGGAATAAGTTAAGAAGAATGAGGGGCAGATCTGCCCCTCGTAACAGTTAAAGAGAAACAGAAAGGGATTTTTTTATGACGGATGAATTATTAAACGAGCGGTATGCGCTTGCAATTGAGCGGATCCGCCAGATTCCGGCGGAAAAAGCGTTCCGCAGCCGTACCGCGATTTTTTGCACAGATGGCACAGTACCTCTGCAAAATGGACCAGATCCGGAGCAGAATCGCAGAAGGATATCTAAAAACAGCATCCGAGGAAGAGCTGGCTGTTTTTAACCGCGAGCCGTATGAAGATGTGATCGGGGAGTGGTATGAGACCTCCTACGGAAACCCGGCGTTTGCCGTGCGGGCACTTGGTGAAACGCATGGAAGGAGCCTCTGCTGCCTGTACCGGGAGCTGGGAAATGCTGTTGTCTGGGTCTATGAGGACCGCCTGCTGGAGCTGACTGCGGCGATGGAGCTGTATCTCGAGTTGTATGCGATGTTCGAGGAGAAGACGCTGCCGTCCGCGCAGTATGTAAAAGAGAGCATTTACTGGTATGTGAGCGATTACGCCGAGGAGCGCCAGGAATACCAGGTGCGCGAAATCGTCGACCCGTCGCTGCACTTTGTGAAGGATATTGTGATGGAATCTGATCTGACGGATCTGCGGTATCTGTACCAGTACGGCGAATATATCACCGAAAATGAGAAGGGTACAGCCCGCTTTTTAAATACGTTCAGCCAGGAAGAAATCGACGCGATGGCACGCACCTACACAGAAGGCTTCCGCAAGTGCTTTCTCGTGGCGCGAAAGATCTGTCGAAAAAGAAGACAGTCAGCATCCGCTTCCACATCGGTTTTGAGCGCATGATCCGTGCGGCAATATTACAGTTCCGCGAGATGGGACTCGAGCCGGTGATTTCCAGCGGCGCGCGGAGAACGTGGGTTGCCGGTGCGTCTGCGAATAAGCAGTATGACTACGATCACCGGAACGATGAGGCGCTGTATCTCAACGAGGATCTCGTGAAGAGACGGCTCCGCGCGATGCAGGTGAAATACGACGAGTACAAAGAACTGGCGGACGGCTATGCCGGCCCTGCCGTGGTGGAAACCTTCGGCGAAGTTCCGTTTGAGCCAGTAAATAAAAAACAGGCACTGCACTTAAATGAGCGCCAGCAAAAGCTCCGTGTCGGTTTCCAGAACGAGGCGGGCCAGATTGTAAACCGCTATATCAAGGATGACGAGTACGGCTACACGATCATCGCCTACCCGATGCCGGAGATCGATCCGCGCTACGAAAAAATTTTTGTGAGATCGTAAAGATCAACACGCTCGATTACGAAAAATACCAGCGCATCCAGCAGTACCTGATCGATGCGCTCGACGAGGGTGTTTCCGTGCATGTGCTTGGAAAAGGAGAGAACAGAACGGATCTGCGCGTGATGCTGCATCATCTGAACGATCCTGCGAAAGAGACGAATTTCGAGAACTGTGTTGCCGACTGCAATATTCCGGTCGGAGAGGTCTTTACTTCCCCGAGCCTTACCGGCACGACAGGCGTGCTCCATGTGACGGGAGTCTACCTGAACGAGCTGTATTACCGCGATCTCTGCCTGACGCTGACCGACGGCATGATCACCGCGTATGACTGCGCAAACTTCGAAAAAGAAGAGGACAATCGTACTTATATAGAAGAAAACCTGCTGTATCACCACAGGACGCTGCCGATCGGTGAGTTTGCCATCGGAACGAACACGATGGCGTACGTGATGGCAGAGCAGTACGGCATCGCCGGAAAACTGCCGATCCTGATCGCAGAGAAGATGGGCCCGCATTTTGCGATGGGCGACACCTGCTACGCCTGGGCGGAGGACAGCCCGATGTACAACCCGGACGGAAAAGAAGTAATCGCGCGCGAGAACGAGGTTTCGGCAAAACGGAAAGAAGATCCGTCGAAAGCATACTTCGGATGCCACACGGACATCACGATTCCGTACCGCGAACTGCAGTCGGTTGCGGTCGAAAAAGCAGACGGAACGACGATCCCTCTCATTGAGGACGGACGCTTCGTCCTGCCGGGAACGGAAGAATTAAATGAACCTTTTGGCTGATTATGGGTTGACATTTCTGCGCCTGCTTAGTATATTATAAGCAGAACTGAATGATTAAAACATAAATATAAGCATAACTAATGAATAACGCTTAGAACAGTTAATCAGAAAAGGAGAACAACATGGCTAAAGTAGGAATTGTGATGGGCAGCGACTCTGATATGCCGGTAATGAGCAAAGCAGCCGACATGCTGGAAAAATTTGGAATTGAGTACGAGATGAAAATCATCTCCGCACACCGCGAGCCGGATGTATTTTTCGAATATGCAAAAACCGCAGAGGAGAAAGGCTTCAAGGTTATCATTGCAGGCGCAGGTATGGCAGCTCATCTGCCGGGTATGTGCGCAGCTATTTTCCCAATGCCGGTCATCGGAATTCCGATGCATACCACATCGCTTGGAGGTCGTGATTCCCTGTACTCCATCGTACAGATGCCGAGCGGCATTCCGGTAGCAACCGTTGCCATCAATGGCGGTGCCAATGCCGGAATCCTGGCAGCAAAGATTCTTGCAACTTCCGATCCGGAACTGCTTGCAAAACTGAAAGCATATACACAGGAAATGAAAGAGCAGGTTGAGGCAAAAGACGCAAAACTGCAGGAAACAGGATACCGTAACTACAGTAAATAAAAACAAAGGACAAGGGAGGTTCACCATGGATTACAAGAACGCAGGAGTAGATATTGAAGCTGGATACAAATCAGTAGAATTAATGAAAGAGCATGTAAAGAAAACCATGCGCCCGGAGGTATTAGGCGGCCTTGGCGGTTTTTCCGGCGCTTTTTCCCTGGCAAAAATCAAAGAAATGGAAGAGCCGGTGCTGCTTTCCGGTACAGACGGATGCGGAACCAAGGTGAAGCTCGCCATGATTCTTGATAAACACGACACCATCGGCATTGATGCCGTTGCCATGTGTGTGAACGATATCGCATGCGCCGGCGGAGAACCGCTGTTCTTCCTCGACTACATCGCATGCGGAAAGAACTATCCGGAGAAGATCGCTTCGATCGTAAAAGGCGTTGCAGAAGGCTGTCTGCAGTCCGATGCAGCACTGATCGGTGGTGAGACCGCAGAGCATCCGGCCTGATGCCGGAGGATGAGTACGATCTGGCAGGTTTTGCTGTCGGCGTATGTGACAAGAAAGACATGATTACCGGTGAAAATCTGGCAGCCGGAGACGTACTGATCGGCATGGCTTCCACCGGCGTTCACAGCAACGGATTTTCTCTTGTCCGTAAAGTTTTCGATATGACAAAAGATTCTTTAAATACATACTATGATGAGCTCGGCGCAACCCTCGGCGAGACCCTGCTTGCACCGACCCGTATCTACGTAAAAGCACTCCGTGCCATCAAAGATGCCGGTGTAACCGTAAAAGCATGCAGCCACATCACCGGAGGCGGCTTCTACGAGAACATTCCGCGTATGCTCAAAGACAACACCGTAGCCGTTGTACAGAAAGACAGCTACACCGTACCGCCGATCTTTGATCTGATGGCAAAGAAAGGCAATATCGACGAGCAGATGATGTACAACACCTTCAACATGGGTATCGGTATGGTACTGGCTGTTGATCCGGAAGATGTAGACGCAGCGATGAAAGCCATCCGTTCCACAGGAGATACGCCATATGTGATCGGCCACATTGAAAACGGAGAAAAAGGAGTACAGTTATGCTAAGATTAGCAGTTCTCGTCTCCGGCGGCGGCACGAACCTGCAGGCGATTCTGGATGCGATTGACGAGGGAATCATCACAAACGCGGAGGTTTCTGTTGTCATCAGCAACAATGCAGGAGCGTATGCGCTGGAGCGTGCGAAAAAGAAGGAGATTGATGCGGTATGCCTTTCCCCGAAGACCTTTGCATCGAGAGAAGCATTCAACGAGGCACTGCTGGCGAAACTGCAGTCGTACAACGTCGATCTCGTTGTGCTCGCAGGATGCCTGGTTGTGATCCCGCAGAGCATTGTGGATGCTTATCCGAATAAGATCATCAACATTCATCCGTCCCTCATTCCGTCGTTCTGCGGAACGGGCTATTACGGACTGAAAGTGCACGAGGGCGTATTATCCCGCGGCGTCAAAGTGACGGGAGCGACGGTTCATTTTGTGGACGGCGGAACAGACACCGGCCCGATTATTCTGCAGAAGGCAGTCGAAGTGCACGAGGGCGATACACCGAAGGCACTGCAGCAGCGCGTCATGGAAGAGGCCGAGTGGGTCATCATGCCGCGTGCGATTGATCTGATTGCAAACGGAAAAGTAACGGTAGAAGACGGACACGTAAAGATAAAGGAGTAAGAGCGATGAAAGTACTGATTGTAGGAAGCGGCGGAAGAGAGCATGCGATTGCCTGGAAGGTGGCGCAGAGCCCGAAGGTAGACAAGATTTACTGCGCTCCTGGAAACGCAGGAATTGCGGAGTACGCAGAGTGTGTCGATATTGCAGCGATGGAGTTTGACAAGCTTGTTGCTTTTGCGAAAGAAAAAGAGATTGACCTGACCGTCATCGGCATGGATGATCCGCTGGTCGGCGGTGTTGTCGATGCGTTTGAGGCAGAGGGACTGCGCGTATTCGGACCAAGAAAGAATGCGGCAATCCTGGAAGGATCGAAAGCGTTCTCCAAAGACCTGATGAAAAAATACCATATCCCGACGGCGGCATACGAGACATTCTCCGATCCAGAAGCGGCAGAGAAATATCTCGAGACTGCAAAATTCCCGATCGTGCTGAAAGCCGACGGTCTGGCTCTTGGAAAAGGCGTTCTGATCTGCAATACCTTAGAGGAAGCAAAAGAGGGCGTCAAGACGATCATGCTCGACAAGAAATTCGGCAGTGCCGGAAACGAGATGGTCATCGAGGAGTTTATGACGGGGCGTGAGGTTTCCGTTCTCTCCTTTGTGGATGGAAAGACGATCAAGACGATGAGTTCTGCACAGGATCACAAGAGAGCAGGAGACGGCGACACCGGCCTGAACACCGGCGGTATGGGCAACTTCTCCCCGAGTCCGTTTTATACCGAAGAAGTGGATAAGTTCTGTAAGAAATATATCTATCAGCCGACCGTAGATGCGATGGCAGCCGAGGGAAGACCGTTTAAGGGAGTTATCTTCTTCGGACTGATGCTGACACCGGACGGACCGAAGGTGCTCGAGTACAATGCCCGCTTCGGCGATCCGGAGGCACAGGTTGTGCTTCCTCGTATGAAGACAGACATCATTGATGTATTTGAAGCCTGCATCGACGGAACTCTCGACCAGATCGACCTGCAGTTTGCAGATAATGCGTGTGTCTGCATCGTACTGGCTTCGAACGGTTATCCGGTTTCCTACGAAAAAGGATTCCCGATCCGCGGACTCGAGACGTTCAAAGAGCATGAGGGCTATTACTGCTTCCATGCAGGAACGAAGTTCAAAGATGGCGAGATCGTGACAAACGGAGGCCGTGTCCTCGGCGTGACAGCACTTGGCGATACCCTGAAAGAGGCACGTGCGAATGCATATAAGGCTGTTGACTGGGTTGACTTTGACAATAAATATTACCGCCATGATATTGGAAAAGCGATTGACGAAGCGTAACGTGAATGTGAATTTTAATTTTGAGTAAAATGGAGCCGCCAGAATCCCGGTGAAAGGGAAATCTGGCGGCTTTGTCTTTTTATTCTGAAAAGGGAATAAAGCGCCGCCGTTCCGGATACAATAGTAAGGAGATCCTTTGGTTTTTAGCAGAATCAGAACAGGAAAGGCGGTCGGAAAAGATGGGAATCGTTTGTCTGGCGGGGATTTTTGCCGTATTTCTTCTGCTTGCATGGACGCTCTGCCGGGCGGCAGGATGGGAGAAAGAACGGGAAGATCTGGAACAGGAGCAGTACCTGAAAGAGTGGCGGGAGAAAAAGTTGAAAAAATCGAAAAAAATTTGAAAATTAGTGTTGACATTTGGCGGGTGGAATGCTATACTAACGAAGTCGGTTGGTGATACAGATAAAAAGCCGACAGACAAAACACTGATGTGGGGTCTTAGCTCAGCTGGGAGAGCATCTGCCTTACAAGCAGAGGGTCATAGGTTCGAGCCCTATAGGCCCCATATTTTATGAAAAACGGTGTTGAAAATGAATATGGCGAGATAGCTCAGTTGGCTAGAGCACGCGGTTCATACCCGCGGTGTCGAGGGTTCGAATCCCCCTCTCGCTACTTATGGAACCCTTGAGAAATCAAGGGTTCTTTTGGCTTTATGGACAGTATGATGATATGGCTGTCATGTCAAAATCGTGTCTTGAAATCCACAGGGATTTGTGAGAAAATAAGACTACCTAAGAGCTTGTTTTGGGCTCTGAAAGTAAATAAAACAGTAATGGATAGAAGAAAGATAAGGAAAAAACAATGATAGAGTTTAATAAACCACCTTTTATTGGAACAGAACTGGAATACATCCGCCAGGCGGCAGAGGAAAACAACAAGCTGTGCGGCGACGGTCCTTTTACGAAGAAATGTTCTGCCTGGATGCAGGACAATTTCAACGTAAAACATGCGATGCTTACGACATCCTGCACCCATGCACTGGAAATGGCAGCTTACCTGTCTGAGATTCGGCCGGGCGACGAAGTGATCATGCCGTCCTACACGTTTGTTTCCACTGCAGATGCCTTTGTTCTGCGCGGAGCAAAATCGTCTACGTGGATATCCGTCCGGATACGATGAACATCGACGAGACCAAGATTGAGGATGCCATCACCGAAAAAACAAAAGCGATTGTTCCGGTTCACTATGCGGGCGTTGCCTGTGAAATGGATACCATCATGGATATTGCAAAACGCCATAACCTGAAGGTTGTAGAGGATGCGGCACAGGGTGTGAGCGCGTACTACAAGGGAAAAGCCCTTGGAACGATCGGCGATTTTGGCTGCTACAGCTTCCATGAGACGAAAAACTATACGATGGGAGAGGGCGGCGCGCTGCTGTTCCAGGATGAGAATTATCTGGAAAAAGCAGAGATCCTTCGTGAAAAGGGAACGAACCGCAGCAAGTTTTTCCGCGGACAGATCGACAAATATACCTGGATCGACTACGGCTCCTCCTATCTGCCGAGTGATATGAATGCGGCTTACCTGCTTGCAGAACTCGAGGAACATGAGAAAATCGACAGAAAGCGGATGGCCATCTACAACTATTACCATGAGCAGCTCCGTCCGCTGCTGAGGCCGGAAAGATCGAGCAGCCGGTTGTGCCGGAAGGCTGTGTACATAATGCACATATGTACTTCATCAAGGCAAGAAATCTGGAAGTGCGTACAAAACTGATCAAGTATATGAAAGAGCGCGGTGTGATGTGTGTCTTCCATTACGTTCCGCTCCATACCTCCCCGGCCGGACAGAAGTTCGGTGTTTTCCACGGAGAGGACAAATACACAACAAAAGAGAGCGAGCGCCTGATGCGTCTGCCGATGTTCTACAGCCTGTCTGAACAGGATATGGCATATGTCGTAGAGTGTCTCATGGACTTTAAAGAGTGGTAACATTTCATGTATGAGAAGTTTTTAAACTACTTTACGGACTATATTTTCGTGAAGGATGAGCCGCAGAAAGCCGATGTGATTTTTGTGCCGGGAAACGGATATCCGCAGATGGCGGCGCACGCGGCAGAACTCTGGAAAGAAGGATTTGCGCCGTATGTGCTTCCGTCGGGAAGATACAGTACTGTGCTCGGGCATTTCGCCGGTGTACAGGATCTTGCGGAGCAGTACGGCGGGAACTATGAAACCGAGTGGGAGTTTCTGCGGACGGTACTGCAGAAAAACGGCGTGCCGGAGAAAGCGATTCTGCGCGAAGACCAGGCGACGTATACGTATGAAAATGCACTGCGGTCACGGGAAGTGACAGATGCGGCGGGCATCGAGGTAAAAAAAGCGATCCTCTGCTGCCGGAATCTCCATGCGAGACGGTGTATTCTGTATTACCAGCTTGTCTACCCGGAGACAGAGTTTTTTGTCTGTCCTTCGGATATTGAGTTCACCAGAGAAAACTGGCATACAAAGGTGAATGGATCGACCAGGTGTTAGGAGAAATGGAGCGCTGCGGCGGTCAGTTCCACAAGATTCTGCGGGAACTGCCGGCGGATTCTGAATTTTAACACCAGTAGACAAGAAGTCCTCAGCTTCTAAAGCGGTGGGATGAATTGTTAAAAGAAACATAACGGCAGTGGTAGGCGGAGAGAAATCGGTATCCTCCACTGACATGAGGAAAGTCACAGTCGAACTATTCTCGACATGTCAGACTCCGTGAAAATACCGATTGTGAGTTGAAACGAAAAGATTTATAAAAAAGAGCGGAAATTGTGGTAAAATTGCGGCTCGTATGGTATACTATCGTTAAGTTAAGTTTCTAATCTAAAGCAAAGGTTGGTGGACAGTATGAATAAGATTGATGAAGTATTAGAGCTTTTAAAACAGAGAGAACGTGAGAACGAAAAACCGAAAAACGTGATTTTATGGGTCCTTGCCATTGTCGGAGCGGTAGCGGCAGTTGCAGGAATCGCATACGCAGTATACCGGTTTGTAACTCCGGATTATCTGGAAGACTTCGAAGATGATTTCGATGACGATTTCGACGATTACTTCGAGGATGAAGACGAAGATAAGTAGGATGGAAAAAGAAACTCCGGTGCCGGAACGTGGTACCGGAGTTTTTCTGTCCGGAAATCAGTTTGACATAGAAGGAGAAGAGAATGAAAAAGGAGAAATTTACGAGGGAGTCGTGGAAAGAATCGATTTCCCGAATAAAGGACGTGTACATGTGGAGGGCGAGACGGTTACCGTGAAAAATGCAATTCCGGGACAGAAGATCCGCTTTCAGATCAACAAAAAAAGAAAGAACCGCATGGAGGGCCGCCTGCTCGAAGTAACAGAAAAATCCCCGATGGAAAAGCGCGATCCGGTCTGCAGTATTTTCCCGTCCTGCGGCGGATGCATGTACCAGACGATGAGTTATGAGGATCAGCTTGCAATGAAGGCCGGTCAGGTGAAAAAACTGCTCGACGATGCCTCGTGGAGGCCGGCCAGGTCAATGAGGCGGGGGAGGCCGATTATCCGTTCCTTGGAATCAAGGGAAGTCCGAAGGAGTTTGCATACCGGAATAAAATGGAGTTTTCCTTCGGCGATGAATACAAGGACGGCCCGTTGTCTCTCGGACTTCATAAAAAGGGAAGCACCTACGATGTCCTGACCGCGTGCGACTGCAAAATCGTGCATGATGATTTCACAAAGATTCTGACCTGCGTGCTGGCGTATTTTAAAGAGCGGAACGCAAGTTACTACCACAAGATAAGCCACGAGGGTTACCTGCGCCACCTGCTGGTGCGAAGAGCCGAGAATACCGGAGAAATCCTGGTAAATCTCGTCACCACAAGTCAGGAGGAGTGGGATCTGATGCCGCTCGTGCAGGAAGTGCTTGGTCTGCCGCTGGAAGGAAAGGTTGTCGGATTCCTCCATATCATAAATGATTCCCTGGCAGATGTTGTAAAGAGCGATGAGACAAAAGTGCTCTACGGACAGGACTACTTCTATGAAGAACTCCTCGGACTGAAATTCAAGATCACCCCGTTCTCCTTCTTCCAGACCAATTCCCTTGGCGCGGAAGTTCTCTACAGCACCGCCCGCGAGTTCGTCGGCGAGACGAAAGACCGCACGATCTTCGACCTCTACAGCGGAACCGGAACCATCGCCCAGATCCTTGCACCGGTCGCAAAAGAAGTGATCGGCGTGGAAATCGTGGAAGAAGCTGTTACAGCTGCAAAAGAGAACGCAGAGGCAAACGGCCTTACCAACTGCAGTTTCCTCGCCGGAGACGTGCTGAAGGTGATCGATGAAATCGAAGAAAAACCGGACTTCATCGTTCTTGATCCACCGCGCGAAGGAATCCATCCGAAGCTCTGCCGAAGATAGTTGATTTATATAGGTGTGAAAAAATGCTTTATATCTCCTGCAAGCCGACTTCTCTTGCGCGGGATCTGGTAGAGTTTGCAAAATATGGATACCGTGTAGAAAAAGTCTGCTGTGTTGATATGTTTCCGGGAACGGTGCATGTGGAGACGGTTGTTTTGATGTCTAAAAAAGATAAATAAGTGCCATAAAATGGTGAATTTCCGGGCTTTTCGGAAGTTGGGACAAGAAGACTGACTACTGAAAAGCCTTGGTTATTTTGTGGGGAAATGTATCAATGATATAGGATGTGATAGGTTGTGGCTTTGGATTAGATAACAGAAATTGAGTTAGTGAATTAGTTGTTATAGAAAGGATGAATGCAATGGGGATAAAAGCTATTGAAACAAAGTACAATGGTTTCAACTTCAGAAGTCGCTTAGAAGCAAGATGGGCCATTTTCTTTGATATGATTGGACTTAAGTATGAATATGAAGTTGAAGGTTATGAGATGAATGGGGTACGATATTTGCCGGACTTTTATATTCCGAGTCTTGATAGATGGTTTGAAATTAAAGCAAAGCCACTAAGCGAATATGAAATGAAAAAATGTGAAGAATTTTGTTTTAATAAAGATAATGAGAATATAAAGTTTTCAGTGCTAATTGGTTCCCCAGAAGCTGTAAAAATTGATAATTTTGCTGGTGTATTTGAATATGTATGGGAGTGGCCATCTGAGAAGTACCCATCAAATTATAGATTTCTTGCACCTGCTGAATTGTCAGAAAAAGAATTCTATTCTCGTTTTATGCAAGGGCTTTGGGTTGTTCCAGGTGTAACAGAAGAAGAACTTACGCTAGCAGCTTCTGCAGCTAGAGAAGTAAGGTTTGAGTTTGGAGAAGTACCGAAATATAGAAAGGAAGATTAAAGATGGCTGATGATTTATTGAAGAAGGATTTGATTACACATAAAATATATTCGTCATGGCAGTTTGTAGAGTATACTGAAAAAAATATAGCCACAGTACACTACTGTGCCGATACGATAAATAATATTATTAGCAAGATGACAATGAAAACTGTACGATGGCAACAGGATATAGCCTCTGATTTTATTGACGATGTAACTGAGAATGGAAAGAAAGTAAAAACGTTTATCGGTAACAACAGAAAATGCACCTACTTACGAAGTAAGGGTTGCAGGAGAAAAAGTAGACCCTTGGTTCCTGTTTGATAAATTGTTGCGTGATTTCTTTCAGTATACGATGAATGCGTTTGATTCTATTAGTCAGATAATAAATGCAGGCTTATTAGAAATTAAATTGATATATTGTCGAAAATGTTTTATGTGTATAGAGGAAAGGAGGCAGCAGATGAAACTTACAGATATGACAATTGAAGAAATGTGTACGACTACAGAAAAGCAGTCATTTGACCGTAAGAGTGCAAAGATAGAAGCGACAGCAATTGCTACTCCGATGATTGCATTTGCAAATGCAGATGGCGGACTCTTAGCTGTAGGTATTGAAGATAATGGAGAGATTACCGGAATTGATGATTACACTAAGAATATCAATGAAATACTTCGTGCCGGATATGATTTTTGTCAGCCATTTATTTTCATTGAAAAAGAAACTATAGATTGCATTGATAAAAATGGTAATGCAAATCATATTTTACTTATTAAGGTTCCGCAAAGTGCAGACATGCATGTAAATCATAGAGATGAAGCGTTCTTGCGCGTTGGCGACAGGTCAAAGAAACTAACCTTTGATGAGCGTATGGAACTTATGTATTCAAAGGGAATGCGTTTCTATGAGGACGAGCCTGTATATCGTAGTACTTTGGATGATATTGATATGGAGTTTGTTGCAAAGTACTGTGAGAAAATTGGCTACGGAAAGACTCCGGAAGAGTATATTAGGCAAAATAAGGATTATATCGTAAGTGTAGCTGGTCGACAGGAAATGAGCGGTGCCGCTATTATGATGTTTGGAAAAGATCCACAGAGATTTTTCCCAAGGTCACGAGTTCGTTTTATACGATATGAAGGAACTGAGCAAAAGTCGGCGCAGAGATGAATGTTATCAAGGATAAGATGTTCCAAGGCCGTATTCTTGATTTGGTAGAACAGACTATTGAGTATGTGAGAACACAGATTAAGGAGCATACCTATCTTGGACCAGATGCTCGTTTTGTGACAGAACCAGAATATCCGGAATTTGCATGGAAAGAGATTATTGTAAATGCAATTGCACACCGTGATTACAGCATAAAGGGTACGGACATTCAAATTAAGATGTTTGATGACCATATTACAGTGGAGAGTCCGGGAACACTACCGGGAACGGTGCGCCTCAAATATGCGTGAGATACATTTTTCAAGAAATCCGAAGATGGCACAGCTTCTTCATGAGTATGAATATGTGCGTGAGTTTGGTGAAGGCGTAGACCGTATGTATCGTGAGATGGAAGAAGCAGGTCTTCCGGAACCAGAATATAAGACAGTTGCATTTATGGTGCATGCTACGATTAAGAATAAGAAGTATCTTGTGGGTTCTGAATCGACAACTCCACAAGTTAACCCACAAGATAAAACACAAGCTACTCCACAAGATAAAATATTGGAATTTTGTAAAATTCCACGAAGTAAGAATGAAATCGTTGCTTATATGGCTATAAAGATCCAAGATATTTTACGAAAGAGTATATGAAGCCGTTACTTAAAAATGGGGAATTGGTAATGACGATACCAGATAAACCTAATAGCAAAAATCAAAAGTATGTGACTAAGAAGTAGCATTGTATCTAAGAAACATTTGCAAAAAGGTGTGATTAAAAGATGAAACTTGATGAAGAAATACTTAAAGGAAAGCAATATATCGATAAATTGAGACTAGAATATATTGAGAATCATACTCGCTTTCAGGAACGTGATGAACTTATTGCTGAAAACAATATAGAAAAAAGAGATATAAAGGGATATCATGGACGCGAAATACTTGAATTATTACAAAATGCAGATGATGCTTACCAAAAGAGTATTGATAAAGGGGAGAAGCCTCAATGTGAGCTTAAAGTAACTATTTGCTATAAGGGGAATGTTTTAACTGTTACAAATACAGGAACTTGCTTTGATGAAGCAGGAATTAAGGCAATTGTACAAGGAAATAATAGTCCTAAATCAGGAAAATACATTGGAAACAAGGGGACAGGATTTAGATCTGTCTTAAATTGGGCAGAAAAGGTTAGAATATTTTCGGGGAACTATAATGTTGAATTTTCTAAAGAAATAGCCGAGAAAATTCTTGAAGAACACAAGGAGAATCCTCAGATAAAAAAGCAAATACAGAAGAACAAGAACCTCTATATTCCCATGTTGGCAGTTCCGGTTTATATTGAGAATGGTAGATATAATGACACCACAACTATAGAGGTTGTTATTGATTCGATGAAATTAAATGATGATTTTTCTGTGTCTAGGCAAATTGAGAATATAGACCTTAGGATACTGTTGTTTCTCCCTAATATTAGCCAGATTGAAATTATTACGGATGATAATTGTATAGTTTATAGAAGAAATAATAATCAAGGTGTTGCAGAGAGTATTACCTTGGAAAAAATTGTTGATGAAAACGTGGAAATGCAAGAGGAGTTTTACCTTTATAGAAAAGTAATTACTAATGCAATTGAGGAAGATGAAGTCTTGAAAGATATTCAGCTTTCTATTGCAGTACCTCTTGACATGGATACATTTATGAGCAGATATATTTATTCGTATTTTCCTTTGTTGGATACGGAATCACCTTTTAATTGCGTTTTGCATGCATCATATGCACTTGGAGATCACAGGAACACGGTTAATGTTAGCAAAGAGAATAAAAAATAATAGAAGAGCAGTTATTGTTTTTAGTTGAGGTTGCTAATCAATTTGTAGATAAAGAACAGTATGATATTGCATATAATCTTTTAATTCCTACTAATTTTTCAAGTAACAAGTGGAGATTTACTTCTCCATTTGCAAAGTTTGAACTAGAGGATTACTATTTGGAAATATTATCAGAACAGAAAATTTTCCGAACTGTAAATGATGAAAATATTTCAGTTAAAGATAAACCTAAGATGATAAGTGGAAATTATCCAGAGTTTTTCAGAGATAAAGGATTTGAAGGTTTATTGAACTCCTTGTTAGACAATAGGATGATATCGTTGATTGAAATACTAGCAAAGAGAAAAGAAATTGATTTATATTTTGAAGAGAGAGAATTGTTACAGATTATTAATTCGCTTTCCAATGATTGGGATATAAAAAAACAAGTTGAAACATTTGTGTGGTGGAATACGAGATATAGAAAGTCAATTCCGAATTTGTTAAAAACACAAGAGGATAAATGGCTAAAATATCAAGAAGAATGTTATTTTCTAATCGGTGATTTTGATGAAAAAGGGTTGCCGTCTTGGGTTAAAATACCGGCACTACATAAAGAGTATCAACAAGAATTATTCAACATGGCTGAGGGAGTACAAGAAGTAATAAATGTAAGAGAGCGAGATAAGGAACCACAAATCTCACGTATTATTTGTCAAAATAATATATTTCCTACAATTAATTTTAAATACAGAGATCGTAGCAATATCATATCAACAGTAAATTCATCTGTGGACACATACAATAAGGCGATTGATTTTGTCAAATGGTTATGGGGGAATTATAGAAAAGAAATTGATTGGAATCCGCCGGGGCGTACAGAAGGAACAAGATTTAAATATAATTTTCCTAATGCGAGAGATAAGAGTACCCAAGATGGTGAAAAATTATTTTGGGGATTACAATACAACAATTTTTTAGCGGAAAAATTGTTTGATAATAGCTTTGGTCAGTTTCCACAAATAGAGGTTTTCAATATTAGTGTAGAGGAGAGTGCTGCGTTTCAAGAATTTATAAGTAAGTTTGGTGTTAGGAAGTATCCTGTAATAGAAGTACAAAATGTATACCCGTTGGATTCGTATTCAAATGAATATGAAAATGAAATAAAATTACATGGGGATATAGGTTGTTCAACAACTGTTACTTGTAGGTATCGATTACCATACATTAAGAATCTTGTAGATTTATTAAGGAAATTATCAACTCGAGAAATTGTTGAATGGATAATTAAAGATTCAGAACTTTATGTTTGTTTGAGTAGTCCATTCTATTTTCAAAATGCAAAAATATCTTATTATGGTAGCCGACAACAAGTAGAACGTTATTATTGGGATAAAATAAAAAATTACATTTTGGAAGTGTTTAATGAGGTAAGATGGATTGAAATCGATGGCAAAAGGTATTCGCCAAGACAAATTTTGCAGAATTTTAGGTCTAGAAACAATCAAAGATTTGTTGGCATTGTTCCTGTTATTGGCATAGAGATGCTGGAAAAGATAGCAGAAGAATTGCATGTAGACATAGGTGTAGTGCAAGAGATTTTTAATAAATTTAGTTTTGGAGATAAGATTACAGATTTGAGTTCGGAAGACTTTTATGGTTTAATGCTGCGACTTCCGGAGTTAGATTTTTCACGTAGTGCCGAATTATCAAAAGCTATATATAGAATTATTGAGCAACCAGCGTTTTCGAGAAAATTTGAAAACTCTGATAGCAAAAACAGGTTTTTTGTTGAAGGCAAGATATTAGTCAAATATAAAGGGCAGTTGCAGTATGTTTTAGCAAAAAATGCTTACCTTCCAAGTTCAAAAATAATAAGTAAAAAGAATGTTCCAATAGTTGAAAAGGGACAAAGAACCAATAACAGAAATTTTGTCACATTATTTGGATGTCAGGAGTATACTAAGGAGTATACTGTTGACCCTGGTAGTGTTTCTATTAGTGATGCAAACAGTAGTTTTCAACAATATTATCAAGATTTTAAGAAGTATGCTCGTGCTTATGCAGAGAATAATGATAATATAGAAAAGTATGGTAAGAATCTGAATATTAATCTAGTGAATCGAATTACAATATTAGAAGTTGGGAATCGAATCACAATTGATGAAGAATATATGTGCATTCGTGATACTATGACTAATTGGTACATAACTGTGTTTGATAAAGAATTTGATGTCAATACTGTTTCTGAAATAATAGAAAATATTTATACAAACATAGCGAATACACCCGGCTTTGAGGCGAGTAAGCTAGGTGAATTATTTAGAACAAAAGATAATAGTAACAGGGAGTTTTTGATAAGAAAAGATTTTGGTTCATTAAGTGTTATAGAAGATGCATTCTATCAGAATGAAATTAGAAATAACTTCATAAAAGTACTTAAAATTATTGCACCAACATATGAGATTGATAAAATCTTGATTGATTTTGAAAATTTTTTAGTATTAAAAATGGAGCTTGTATTATTAGTTTGTTCAGAGAAATAGGGACAGATGTTGAAGAGTTTAGAAATAAGGGGTTTGTGTACAATTTGGATTTGCTTCCTTATTATTGCGAAGTGCTTAAGAATTTCTGCAAACTGAAAAAAGAAGGTTTAAGGATTATTTGTTTACACGAGCAAAGTCGGATGACAAGTTACAAAAGGACTTTGTTAGTACAGTTTATAGATTTGAGCAATTTTCAATTACTAAGTATATAAATTCTGTTATGTTTAGTGTTGAAGATAAAGTTGTTGAGACTTTTGGTGAATGGAAAACTTCGGAAGATGTATTTTCTGCGGATGATGAGTATGTAAAGAATTATGAAAAAATGAATCCTCAAAAGCTGTATGAAGATGAAATCTCTAATGATGTGAACGCACAACAAATGATTTACTTTGGGAAAGAAAAAGCGTTCAATGAATGGCTAGATTTACATAAAAGATTAGAGGAAAGAAATAATATGCCGGAGAATCCTTATTCAAGATATATAGGGGTGATACCTAAGGTTAATGAGGTTTCATATCACCAAGGTGCAAGTACTACAGGAGGGGCTAATACTGGTAACAGGAATAATAAATCAACAGGAACTTATACTCAAAGTCATGATGAAAAACGTAATAGAAACAAAAAAATACTTGGTAATAAAGGCGAGTTGTTAGTTTATAATTTGCTTTGTAAACGGGTTGGAAAAGAAAAGGTGTTTCCTAGATCAGAAGCTTTTATTGAATTAGGAATCATAAAACCAGGTCAAGCTGTATCTGGAGGATATGATATTTCATATTATGGTGAAGATGGAATAGAGTATTTTGTAGAAGTAAAAACTGGCGACGGGAAAAGTTTTATTATTTCACCTGGAGAACTTCAATATGCGAAAGATAATGCAGAAAAGTATAAGCTGATTATTGTTTATGATGTAGATGCGGAGGAACCTAAGTGTATGGAGTTACCAATGAGGTTTTGGGAAGATTCAAAATTTAGAAAGAGAGAAATTGTAGAAAGAATTGAATTTGAATTTTAGGTTTCTCAAAAGCGTAATGATTCTAAGAAATAGAGTGATGTTGAGGCGTATGTTCCCGACATTGATATCGGGAACATACCTTGAGTGCATGGCTCACCCATCTCGAGTGTATGGGAGAAATCAAGGAAATACGGAACATACATAACTATAGAAAGAACTACTTTCTTCGATATGTTCCCTTTAACAGTAAAACCCCTTGATTTATTCCCGTATACTTCGGTACAATAAATCAAGGCAGACATCAAATCGGAACAATCGAGCCATGTAGAAACAATCTGTAAACTTTGCCGTAAATAAGCGGTTTACGACATGATGTTCACGCAAATTTGGCGGCAATGCCGCCATAATTAAAAAAACATACTAAAAAAGAATAAGAGCACTGAACATCCGTGAATTATGTTCACAGGTTCAGTGCTCTTATTGCAAATTCCGGCTCATCTGACCACGCATTCCGCTAAGAGCTGATCAGTCTTTCCGGATGTAACTGAACGCGTTTCCGCTTCAGCTGTAAGCGCCAAGTATTCCTGCGGATTTTCAAATCCTTAGATTTCCCCTATAATTGCAGCTGATAGATACTTAGATTATTTCACTACAATTATGGAGGATAGGTTATGGCAGGTACTCGCAAGACCCG
>ENA-OQAS01000390-OQAS01000390.1-human-gut-metagenome-genome-assembly--contig:-NODE-390-length-23158-cov-2.558986_pt1 | contig 23158 bp, 29 predicted proteins | sample MGYA00242733_ERZ504523 | MGnify/ENA primary metagenome ERZ504523 (study PRJEB26092, sample SAMD00036239) | human gut metagenome | host: Homo sapiens | study: EMG produced TPA metagenomics assembly of...
ATTGTTGGAACTGGCCGAAGGCTACCAGAAATAATACAAATTTCCATGATATCAAGATTGGAGATTATTCCATAAGCTGGAATCTAAATGGTGGAGATGCATTTGCAATCAGCGAAGAGTCAATTCATGAAGCCGGATGTATTCATACATCGCAAGGATTAGAATTCGATTATACGGGTGTTATCATTGGCGATGATATGCAATTTGAAAACGGGAAGTGATTACAGATTACACAAAACGTGCAAAGACCGATAATTCCTTGAAAGGAATAAAAACACTAGCGAAGAAGGACAAAGAAAAAGCAGATCAGGTTGCAGATGAAATTATAAAAAATAATACCAATTACGAAATTCTTCACACTGATACGGTATAAGCATGATATTACAGGTATATCAAATATTAGTAGTGAAAAACGACAAGGTAATAAGTCAAATACAGCAAAATCAGCAGGCATCTGTTGAAATACTATAGGAGGTTTTTATGTGCACGAACGGGATCAACACGGGTCAGTTTGAGCAAATGATAGATCAGATTGACGATCACATTAAGCTTGAGCGTCGCTGGGCTCATACGCTTGCCCACAATGCTTCCGATGCAGGATTTGAAACGGTAGGAGAAAAACTTCATCAGGTACAGGCCCTCTTGGATGAGGTACGCGCAACGCTTGACGATGCAAAAGACGCTCTTGAAGATGATGCCCAAAATGCAAGTGGCGTTACGGTAAGCCTTGTTTAGCGATTGCAGTCATTCGAGAAGACGAGGATAAAATGAGTAATGATCTCATGCGTTTTTCGGTGGCGATGCCTGAAGACTTGCTCGTTAAGTTTGATCATTTGGTAGCTCGCCGAGGATTAGCGAAGAATCGAAGTGAGGTAGTGCGCGATTTGGTCCGCGATGCCTTAGTCGAAGACGAATGCTCTATGCCTGGACGAATTGTCATGGGAACGCTAACGATTGTGTATAGCCACCATGCCAATGACTTGCAGGAGAAACTTCATCAAATTCAGCACAATTACCTAGAAACCATTGTGGCATCAATGCATGTGCATGTTGATGAAGAAAATTGTCTTGAGGTAATAGTCCTCAAGGGAGAAACGGGATTGGTCCAGGACATAGCCAATCTCATTATTGGTACGAAAGGCGTTAAACGGGACGTCTGCATATGACCACAACAGGAGCATATATATAGTCTGCTGCACCTTTTCTAATGTAAGCAAGTTAAAGCATTAGTGCTCTTGATATCACAAGGAGACAACTATGGATGAAACAGTTCTGCTTGGCCATGGTAGCGGCGGAACCATGATGAAACGCATAATCGATGAAGTGTTTTATGAAGCATATGGTAGTACCGAGCTGCTCGAAGGAAATGATGCTGCTTGTCTTGAAGCTCCTCAGGCTGGAGAGCGATTGGCCTATTCTACAGACAGCTTTGTAGTGACTCCTCATTTTTTCCCTGGTGGTGATATCGGAAAACTTGCGGTATGCGGCACGGTAAATGACGTTGCTACGAGTGGCGCTGTCCCGAAGTACCTTTCTTGCGGCTTTATCTTAGAAGAAGGTTTCCCTGTTGCTGATCTGAAACGCATTTGTGCCAGCATGGCACAAGTTGCCAAGGAGGCAGGCGTCCATATTGTGACGGGTGATACCAAGGTAGTTAATAGAGGCCACGGTGATGGTGTTTTTATCAACACAAGTGGTGTTGGTTTTATTCCTGCGGGCGTGGCGCTTTCGGGTGCATTCTGTAAGCCTGGCGATAAAATTTTGGTATCTGGTACCTTGGGCGATCATGGCATTACGGTCATGGCATGTCGCGAAGAACTTTCTTTTAATGCAGATATTCAATCGGATGCGGCACCCCTTAATCATCTCATTGCAGAAGTGTTAGCGGCAGCTCCCGAAACGCGCTGTTTCCGCGATCCCACGCGCGGAGGATTAGCTTCGACCTTGAACGAACTTGCAGCCCAATCTGGCGTCGATTTCGTCATCGAAGAAGATACAGTGCCCGTTAAAGATGCAGTTCGGGGCGCTTGCGAAATGCTGGGCTACGACGTATATCAGGTAGCAAATGAGGGAAAGATGGTTTGTGTTGTTTCGGCAGAGCAAGCCGAAGCTGCCCTTGCTGCTATGCGTTCGAATAAATATGGTGTCGATGCTGCCATATTGGTGAAGTGGTAGAAAAACCCGAAGATCGCTCATCGCGCGTATCTATTCGTACCGGTTTCGGAGCGCTTCGCATTATGGATATGTTGGTTGGCGAGCAGCTTCCGCGTATTTGCTAGTGTTGACACAATTGAAAAGTAATTCGAAGCGCTATTCAAGAATTGGGTGTTTAAATCGCCCTGTTTCAAATATGCGGTAGACGGCAAACATATGAGATAAACCAAGTAAATTTGTCGAAAAAACGTTGTAAATTTTGCTATTAACGGAAAAAAAGAGATTAGTTGCTTGCAACTTAGCGCTGCTATGGTATTTTCCCGTCATAGCTTTGAATTGAGGGGATTCCCCGAGCATCCCTTAAACCAAACAAACGAGAGAAGAGGTACTCATGTCCCATCCAGTGATTTTGGCTGACGAATGCATCGGTTGCGGTATTTGCGTTGACGCTTGTCCTCAGGGAACCATTGAGGTAGTAGATGGCGTTTGCACGGTAGTAAACGAAGAATCTTGCATTGCTTGTGGCGATTGCGTTGAAGAGTGTCCAATGGGTGCCATCGAAGAGATTATTGAGGATTAGTTTTCTTTCAATTTCTGCCGCTTGTTTCTTCTTTTTGTTAAGAGCATAAAAAAATTACCGACTTTATCTGGTCAAATGCTATAAGCATGGCTACAATAGGTCGAGCGTTATGCGCTAACGGCTTTTATACCGAAGTAATATGAAAAGAGGTTACAATGGCAGTTGTTGCTTATTGCGTTAAATGCAAAGCTAAGAAGGAAATGGTAGACCCACAGGAAGGCGTTACCAAGAATGGTCGCGTAATCACCAAGGGAACCTGTCCTGATTGTGGCACTAAGATGTCTCTCATCGGTGGTGTAGCAAAGAAATAGCTTTTTTAAGCGCATTATTAGAAACGCAACTCTGCAAGAATCGTCCCTACCTATTTTTCTTGCATATACCTTATGTGTTTCATCAGTCCCGCTCAATGCGGGACTTTTTCTTTTTATAAGCCTGCATGAATTGCACCACAATAATCTTCAACAGGAAGGTAACAAAACCTAACAATAGGGCACTTAGATTCTTGACAATGCCTCACTTAGATTTTATTATGGTCACTGTCATGAGGTCCACCAGAAGGTGGGCTTCCTCATATGGAGCATAAAGCTTTGAGGGCTCATGAATTAATAAGGGCAAAAGCAGAGGGTGTGCTTTTCAGATTGACAGGTGGTCTGAAGAGCAGCCGCAACTGAAAGGAATAGTCAAGATGGCAAAAATTATCGGCATCGACTTGGGTACTACCAATTCGGCAATGGCAGTTATGGAGGGTTCAGAGCCTGAAATTCTGGTTAATGCAGAAGGCGACCGCACCACTCCTTCTGTTGTCGGCTTTGGTAAAGATGGTGAACGTACCGTTGGTAAAGCTGCTAAAACAAGGCAGTTACCAATCCTGAAAACACCATCGCTTCCGTAAAGCGTTTTATTGGTCGTTCTTATGCAGAAACTGCTGAAGAGCAGAAGACGGTTGCCTATACCGTAAAGAATGGCAACGGCGGTCGTGCAGTTGTTGATATTGAGGGCAAAGATTACATGCCTGAAGAGATTTCTGCAATGGTTCTTCAGAAGCTTAAGGCTGATGCTGAAAAGCGTGTTGGTGAACCAATTAATCAGGCAGTAATTACTGTTCCTGCTTACTTTAACGATGCACAGCGTCAGGCAACCAAGGACGCAGGTAAGATTGCTGGTCTTGAGGTTCTTCGTATTATCAACGAGCCTACCGCAGCGGCACTTGCTTATGGTCTTGATCGCACCAATAAAGACGAAAAGGTTTTGGTATTCGACCTCGGTGGTGGTACCTTCGACGTTTCTGTTCTTGAGTTGGGCGATGGCGTATTTGAGGTTTGCTCTACTGCAGGCGATAACCACCTTGGTGGCGATGACTGGGATCAGCGTGTTATTGACTGGTTGGCAGATAAGTTCCAGGCAGACAATGGCATCGATCTTCGCCAGGACAAGATGGCATTGCAGCGCTTGAAGGACGCAGCTGAAAAGGCAAAGATGGAACTTTCTTCCACTTCTCAAACCAATATCAACTTGCCTTTCATTTCTGCAGGCGCAGCGGGTCCTCTTCACTTGGATTACACTTTAACTCGTGCTGAGTTTGAGCGTATTACTAAGGATTTGCTTGATCGTTGTAAGGCTCCTGTACAGCAAGCATTAAGCGATGCTGGTCTTTCTACGGGTGATGTTAACGAAGTTATCCTGGTTGGTGGTTCTACTCGTATGCCAGCAGTTCAGGAACTGGTTAAGAACATGACTGGCAAGCAGCCTAACATGTCAGTAAATCCTGATGAGGTTGTAGCTATGGGCGCTGCTGTTCAGGGCGGCGTTTTGGCTGGCGATGTTGAGGGCATTCTTCTTCTTGACGTAACGCCTCTTTCCCTGGGTGTAGAAACCATGGGTGGCGTAATGACCAAGATGATCGAACGCAACACCACTATCCCTACCCGTAAGACCGAAATCTACTCTACGGCAGCTGATAACCAGACCTCGGTAGAGATTCATGTTCTTCAGGGTGAACGTGAAATGGCACAGGACAACAAGACACTCGGCAAGTTCCAGTTAACTGGTATTCCTGCTGCCCGTCGTGGCGTTCCTCAAATTGAAGTTACCTTCGACATTGACGCAAACGGCATCGTAAATGTTTCCGCTAAGGATCTGGGCACCGGCAAGCAGCAGCAGATTACCATTCTGGTTCTACTGCACTGACCGACGACGAAGTTGATCGTATGGTAAAGGATGCTGAGGCTCACGCAGAGGAAGATAAGCTGCGCAAGGAAGAGGTTGAAACTCGCAACAATTGCGACTCCTTGATCAATGCAACCGAAACCACCTTGAATGAACTTGGTAATAAGGTTCCTGCAGATTCGAAGAAGCAGGCAGAAGATGCTGTTGCTCAAGCTCGTACCGCACTGGAAGGTACTGACCTTGAAGCAATCAAGTCTGCGATGGAAGCTTTGCAACAGGCAAGCTATAAGCTGGCTGAGGTTGCCTATAGCCAGAATGCAGCTCAGCAGCCTGGTGCAGCTGGTGCAGCGGGAGCAGCTGGTGCCCAGCAGCCAAACAACGATGACACCATCGAAGCTGACTTTGAGGTAGTTGATGACGACGAGAAGAAGGATAAGTAATCATGACCGCGCCTGAAAAAGACGAGGTACGTGAAGACCAGGTTGTAGAAGAAACAGAGGCAGCTGGAACTGCTGCCTCTGAAGCAGAAGATACTCAAGCAGCAGAGCAGGCACCTGAAGGGAACGATTCCGAAAACGAAGCGGAAGATCCCATTGAAGCTGCAAAGAAAGAGGCTGCAGCTTGGCAAGATAAGTATCTTCGCCTTCATGCGGAATGGGATACGTATCGTCGTCGCATGAATGAGCAGCGCGAAGAAGAAAAAGCACGCGCTGCAGAAAAGCTTGTTGAGGGCCTTATTCCCGTAATTGATGACTTCGAGAGAAGCATTGATTATGCCGAAAAAAATGGCGAAACCGGTTTGCTCGGGGGCGTACAAGCAGTACACACCAAAATGTTGGAAGTACTGACAAAGCATGGGGTTGAGATGATCGATCCTAAAGGCGAAGCTTTCAACGCCCTTGAAGCACTTGCAGTGGCTACTGTAGATGACCCTTCGGTTCCAGATGAAACCGTAGCAGAGGTTTATCAGAAGGGTTATCGCATGGGCAACAAGGTAATTCGTTCCGCTATGGTAACGGTTACCCAGGGTGGCCTAAACGGGAAGTTGAAGAAGAGTCTGACGATTCTTCTTCTGAATAAACCCTGTGAAGCGGTTACACGCAATGGCTTACCACAAGCAATTAAGTAGAAGTAAGAGTAAGGGCGGGCGAGTATATGGTCCGCCCTTGTTGTAGAGATAATGAGAGGTGGGACGAATGGCTCAAACCCCTGACTACTACAAGACGCTAGGCGTTCCACGCGACGCAGACGCAGACACAATCAAGAAAGCATTTCGTAAATTGGCACGCAAGTATCATCCCGATGCAGGCGGCGACGAAGCTAAGTTTAAGGAAATAAACGAAGCTTACGAAGTTCTTTCCGATGATAAAAAACGCAAGCTATACGATCAGTACGGCACCGCCAATGAACATCAAATTCCTTTTGGTGGAGGCGGTTGGCAGGGTCAAGGAGGAAATCCTTTTGGAGGTTCTGGCTTTGCTGGCTTCGGTAGCTGGGCGGACATTTTGGAGAGCATCCGTAATGGCGAAGGAGCATTTGGTACCGAATGGAATTTCGGTGGCCAACCTCATGCTTACCAGGCTCAGCCACGTCCCCAAAAAGGCGCGGACAAAAAAGTAAATATGACTGTTTCTTTCGAGGAAGCATTCAAAGGCTGTGAGAAAAAGGTCCGTATTGGTAAAGCGGGAAGTAATGAAAAAGAGACGCTTACCATCAAGATTCCTGCTGGTGCAGTAGAAGGAGGCCGTGTACGTTTGCGGGGTAAGGGCGCTCCTGGTGTGCAGGGAGGCGCTGCGGGCGATCTGTTGGTAACTATTCATATTGCCGATCATCCGCTCTATACCCGTGAAAAAGCAAACGTTTTGATGAAGGTGCCTATAACTTTTGCGGAAGCAGCGTTGGGAACTAAGGTAGTTATACCTGCTCCCGATGGTACGAAGGTAAGCATTAAGGTTCCTGCTGGATGTCAAAGCGGTACGGTCCTTAAAGTAAAAGGTAAGGGCGCTCCTCGTTTAGGCAAGGACGCGAGTGGGTTTGGAGATTTGCTACTCAATATCGCGGTGGAAGTTCCTCAAACCTTAAATGAAAAGCAAAAAGAGGCTCTGGAGGCATTCCAGGCAGCAACGACAGATAAAGTGAGGGCTTGGTAATGGAGGACAAAAACAGACCGCTGTACATGATCAGTGTTGCAGCAGAACTTGCGGGAGTCCATCCTCAGACCCTGCGTATTTACGAGCAGAAAGGCTTGGTTTCCCCGCAGCGTACCAGCGGAAATACGCGTATGTATTCGCAGGCAGATATCGAGCGCCTTCAGCTCATCAATGCCTTGACTGATGAAGGTATTAATCTGGCGGGAGTAATTCGCATCCTGGATTGAAGGGCCGTCTTGATGAGCGTGATGAAGAGCTTGATGCGCTTCATAAACGAGTGCGTCGTCTGGCAGATAGGGTGCATGAATTAGAAACGCGAGAGAGCGTTAATTCGCTCGTTAACGAAAGCAATGCAATCGTTTTGCGTCGTCTTTTGTAGGGGAATTGCTAAGGGAATTACTTGAACTTTGCAAACGGCAAAAGCGAAGGGAGTATAGATGAGACTAGATAAGTTGGCGCTTACCGCGCAAGAGGCTTTTCAGTCGGCAATGAGTATTGCAGGCGAGAGAGAAGCCAGTGCCGTTGAGCCAATTCATTTGCTTGACGCTATCTTGTCTGCTGGTGAGCATAACATGAATGCAATTATTACGCGCATTGGTGCTGATCCTGCAGTACTTCAGGCGCGGGTAAAAGAAGAAGAAGATCGCATGCCAAAAGTAAGTGGCAACGGTTTTATGGGTATGGGTATTACTGCTCCTTCTCCGCAATTTGTGTCACTTATTGATAAGGCGGTAAAGATCGCTGAAAAATTAGGTGACTCTTATGCGACAACCGAGCATTTGCTTATTGCGCTTGCTGAAGATAAGGGTAGTGCGGGTCGTATTCTTAACGACCAGGGTATTACGCGTAAAAATATCGAAGAGGCCTATGAGGAACTTCGCGGAGATACGCGCGTAACCGATGCAACAAGCAAGCCAGAGTTTGAGGTACTTGAACAGTATGGCAACAATCTTACTCAGGCAGCACGTGAAGGAAAGTTAGACCCAGTAATTGGTCGTTCAGAAGAGATTCGTCGTACTGTCCAGGTTTTGTCTCGCCGTACCAAGAATAACCCGGTACTTATCGGCGAGCCTGGTACAGGTAAAACGGCAATTGTTGAAGGCCTTGCACAGCGAATTGTTGCAGGAGATGTTCCTTCGAGCTTAAAGGATCGCGAGCTGATCGCTCTTGATTTGCCTGCAATGTTGGCAGGTGCTAAGTATCGAGGCGAATTCGAAGATCGACTGAAGGCTGTATTGCGTGAAGTTAAGCAGTCCGATGGACAAATAATTTTGTTCATCGATGAGTTGCATACCATCGTGGGAGCGGGTTCGACAGGCGATAGCTCAATGGACGCAGGCAATATGCTGAAGCCAGCTTTGGCTCGTGGTGAATTGCACGCAATTGGCGCAACAACGCTGGATGAATACCGCAAATACATCGAAAAAGATGCTGCTCTTGAGCGTCGTTTCCAGCCCGTTTTAGTAAATGAGCCAACGGTTGAGGACACCATTGCGATTCTGCGCGGCTTGAAGGAAAAGTACGAGATTCACCATGGCGTTCGTATCAAGGATTCGGCGTTGGTTGCCGCAGCGGAGCTTTCGAACCGTTACATTTCTGATCGTTTTTTGCCTGACAAGGCAATCGACCTGATGGATGAGGCGGCAAGTCGTTTGCGTATCGAAATTGACAGTATGCCTGAAGAGGTTGACATAGCTGAGCGCAAGCTACTCAGATGCAGATCGAAGAGCAGGCGCTTATGAAGGAAACGGACGAACCGAGCCGTGAGCGCCTCGAGGCTCTTCGCAAGGAAATTTCTGCTGCTCAGGAAGCCCTTGATAAGCAGAAAGCTATGTGGAAGAACGAAAAAGATGTCATCGTTGGCGTCCAAAACTTAAAGGCGGATATTGAAGCAGCCCAATTGGACGAAGAGCGTGCAACTCGAGAAGGCGACTTAGCACGTGCTTCTGAGCTGCGTTACGGCACTATTCCTTCCTTGCAGGCTCAATTGGCAGATGCTGAAGCCATGTTGGAGAATCGTCAGCAGGATGGCGCGATTCTGAAAGAGGAAGTAGGCGAAGAGGAAATTGCGGAAGTAGTTTCTGCATGGACGGGTATTCCTGTCACCAAGATGATGCAGGGCGAAATGGCAAAACTTGCCGATCTGGAATCAAAGCTCCATGAGCGCGTAATTGGTCAGGATCAGGCGGTTTCTGCAGTGGCTGGCGCTATCCGTCGTAATCGCGCAGGGCTTTCGGATCCAAATCGTCCTATCGGAAGTTTCCTGTTCCTAGGTCCAACAGGTGTTGGTAAGACAGAGCTGGCAAAAGCGCTTGCGGAGTATCTCTTCGATAGTGAAAAGGCCATGGTTCGTATCGACATGTCGGAATACATGGAGAAGCATTCGGTTTCACGTCTGGTTGGTGCACCTCCGGGATACGTTGGTTACGACGAAGGTGGACAATTGACTGAAGCAGTTCGCCGTCGACCTTATTGCGTCGTTTTGTTGGACGAGATTGAAAAGGCCCATCAGGATGTGTTCAACATTTTGCTTCAGGTTCTTGACGATGGTCGTCTGACTGACGGACAGGGCCGTGTTGTTAGCTTCAAGAATGCCATTATTATCATGACTTCTAATGTGGGCTCGCAGTCGATTCGTGAATACGCAAACGAAAACGAAGGCAACTCCATGGGTAGCATGATGGAAGACATGATGAAGGCTGACGTTGCGACGGCGGCAAAACGCCTGGCTGAAATGCAGATGAAAATCAACGAGGCGCTTAGCACTACGTTCCGTCCAGAATTCCTGAATCGTATCGATGAAGTTATTACCTTTAATACGTTGTCGATCGCTGCTATGGAGCCTATCGTGGATTTGCAGTTGAATGGAGTGCGTGATCGTTTGGCAGATCGTCGTATAGAGTTGGTAGTCACCCCTGCTGCTCGAGAGCGTCTTGCTATTGATGGCTACGATCCGTGTACGGTGCTCGTCCTCTGCGTCGTTTGATTCAGCGGGAAGTTACCGATCGTGTAGCAACAGAAATTATCGATGGTCATATTGCGATGGCGCCAAAGTGACTATTGATCTGGATTCTGAAGGGAACTACTCTGCAACCGTGGAGAATCGTTCTCATTTAGAAGGAAGCGGACGGACTGCTGCCCTTGAAGGGGGCGAATACGAAGATCCTTCATCAGATACCGATGATGTACTGAAGCAGGCAAATGATGTTTTGCGAGGAATGGACTTCGGTGACTAAAAGCAGCGCTTTATTCTCTTCTTCTAAAGAGAGGACCTGCTTGCGAGGGTGTTTGTGCTCAGACGTAAGTAGGGGGCTGTAAAAGCGATGTGGTAGTCGACAAGTCTGGCGAATTGATGATCAAGAAGTCAGACGAATTGATTTCGATGCGTCAGATAAATTACATGATGAGCGGTGGTATAGCGTGGGCGAATGTCCATGCTGTGCCGCCGCTTTTGTGTAAATAGCCCTCTTTTTCGTTGTTGTATTAGAATAGCCTCCATGAAAAAGATCGAACGAAATATGATAAAAGTTGAGAAGAAGGAACGCTTACTTGTTCCCGTATTAGGTTTTAGTGCGGTTTTGGTAAGCTTGCTCGCTTTTCTTGTCGTATTGTATTTGATCACTATAGCCATTCGTTTTCTGTTCGTATTCGGGTAGGTGTCAAGCGTATGTGGCAGCGGTTTACCTGGTACGATGTACGAGTAATTGGACATTATTTAGGCGTTCTTATTTCGTTTTTTTCTATTGCTTTAGCGGTACCCCTTGTGGTTGCGGTGGTTTGTCAGGAATGGGAACCTGCCTGTCGGTATTTGCTCGCTATTGGCGTTTCACTTATTGTTGGATCTGCTCTGCGCTTTATGCGCATTCAGCCTGGTCGCCTCACTCATCAACAAGCACTTGCGGTCACCGGGTTGTCATGGATTGTGTTGGCCTTTGTGGCGGCAGTTCCCCTTGCGATGTCGGGCCATTACGGCTCTTATCTGGATGCCTTGTTTGAGGCTACTTCGGGACTGACTACCACTGGTGCATCGCTCGTCATCGATCTTGAGCATATTTCCTATGCTGATAATATGTGGCGTTTTACCATGCATCTTATTGGTGGTTTAGGTCTTATTGTTATCGCTTTGACTTTGGGAATTTTTGGTAAGGCAACCTCGGGCTTGTATTCTTCTGAGGGGAGAAGTGAACATGTACTCCCCAATATTGTTAATACCGTACGTCTAATCAGTCAAATCTCCCTCGGGGTTATTGGAGTTGCCACCATAGTGCTTTTTGTTTTCTGTATGTTGGGCGGCTTTGATCCTCTGCGTGGTTTTTTGAACGCTTTATGGATGGCTGTTTCTGGCTTTACGACTGCTGGATTTTCTCCCACCTCCCAATCGGTAATGTATTACCATTCCTTTGCTTTTGAGGTGGTCTGTATCGTGCTCATGCTTTTAGGTGCCGTCAACTTTGCTCTGTTTGTAAAAATTCGCCAAGGAGAGACAATATCTTTTTTCAAAGATTATGAAATCCGTACTGGCGTTTTATGGATGACGATCGGTACCGTAGTGTTGATGCTTTCCCTCTGTGCCTCGGGTGGCTTTTCAGATATTATGGCGCTTTTACGTCGCGGTGTGTTTATGGTGGTATCAGCGTCAACAACAACTGGTTTTCAGACGGTTACCAATAACCAAATGACTACCGTTTTTTCTTCCGGAGCATTTTTGGTCGTTGCAATTTTGATGGCAGTTGGTGGCTCAAGCGGAAGTACCTCAGGTGGCATGAAGCTCTCTCGTCTAGGCTTAATTGCAAAGTCAATGGTTTCAACCATTAAAGAAACTCTTTCTCCTGGAACAGCACGTGTTTCGGTGCGGTATTACCATCTTGGGAAAAAGGTGCTTACCACTGAAGTCGCCAAAGCTGCTCTAACGGTTTCTGCGCTGTTTGTATTTACCTATTTAGCGGGATCGCTTGTCGGTATTGCTCACGGCTATGATGCGCTTGATGCAATTTTTGAATCGGTCTCTATGGCTTCCAATGGCGGATTGAGTTCAGGAATTATTGCACATGGTATGCCTCCCGTATTAGAGGGCGTTTATATTCTGGAAATGTGGCAGGACGTCTCGAGTTTATTACCTTGATTGCGCTTATCGTTAAGGTAGTGGTTTCCTTGAGCGCTCTCGCGAAAAGAAAGTTGAGGGATTAGACATGCGATTATCCCTTCCCTCTTTCCGAAAGAATCAAAACAAAAGTGCTCGAACAACTTTGTTTGAGAAGAACACAAAAACAAACACCTGTGAGGTTTCCCAAGATAAAGCCTTTCCGCCCTCCCATCCGAAGTTCCTTCTTTACGTTTTGCTAAGCATTTCGCTTGTTTTATGTTTGCAAGGAGCACCCTTTGTTGCATGGGGTGATGAATCTCAAGATGCGCAAGAAACCTCGCAGACTGAGGGGAGCGAGAACCAGGATAATAGCCAGGCATCTTCGCAGAATCAAAGTGAAACAGAAGATCCTAATAATAAGGTATATGTCAATCAGCTTTCTGACAGTTCATTTTTATACGAAACAGCTATTGCTGATTTAGCGGAAGCCGACTCCTACTACGAAGGATTGACCGTCTTGGTAAAAGGTGAAGTGGTAGGCGATCGGGTCAACGATGAATTTCGTGAAGATACCTGCTGGATTACCTTGCAGGATGACGAAGAAAACCCAAGTGTAGTTGCAGTTTTTATGACAAAAGATCAATCTTCGATTATCGATACGTATGGTCAATATGGCAAAGTTGGTACTCAGCTGCAGGTTCGTGGGACGTATCATTTGGAGTGTAGCGAGCATCAAGGTATGTCGGATATTCACGCTGAAGAGGTATCCGCTCTCCAAGAAGGGTACGAGCAAAATCCTGCTCCCAATATGCGCACCTTTGGTATTGCGATAGTTGCTTGTGTGATCGGCGTAGCACTTATGGCTGCGTACTACATTAAGCGTGAAAGGATGCTATAGCCGTGACAAAAGACTCCACGCAAAAACAAGTGGGTAGAGTGGTCAAACTTGATAGGGGGTTCCCCTTAGTTCGTCTTGAGTCGGGTGAAGAGGTACGTTGTGAGCATGCTATTGCTCTAGTAAAAGGAAGCGATCAGCGTGCGGTAATCGGAGACTTTGTAGTAGTTCTTTTTCCTGATGGTCACGATAAAGGCATCATAGAAGAAACGCTGCCGCGCACTTCTCGCTTTGTGCGTAAAGATCCTACCGAGCGAGCTCTCCCTCAAACTTGGCTGCAAATTTTGATTTGGTGCTTGTGGCTCAACCTCTAGAAGAAATAAACGTACGCCGTCTTGAGAGAGAATTGGTGCTGGCGCATGAAACAGGGGTGGAAGTCGTCGTTGTTCTTACAAAGGCAGATCTGGTAGCAAACCCTGAAGAGGTAGAGGCGGTGCGTGCACGTATTGATGGATTTATCGGGAACGATCGTGTGCTTGTCGTCTCTGAAAAAGACCCAGAAAGCATCGAAGCTTTAGCGGACTTAATTGCCAAAGACAATAAAATGGCAGTTCTGTTGGGGCGTTCGGGAGTGGGTAAATCGAGCTTGGTCAATATGCTGGTTGGTGAGAACATCCAATCTACCACGCCGGTGCGTCAAGATGGAAAAGGTCGCCATACTACTGTTTCACGTGAATCATAGAGCTTCCCCAAGGAGGAAGCGTAATTGACATGCCGGGAGTGCGCGGTCTGGGGCTGTGGGATGCCGATGAAGGCATAGGAGCAACGTTTTCCGATATTGAAGATCTGGCTCAGAAGTGTCGTTTTCGCGATTGCACGCATACCAATGAACCAGGCTGTGCGGTAAAGCAGGCGGTTAAGGAAGGGGACTTTCCTCCGATCGTCTTGAATCGTATGTGCGTTTGAGGGAAGAAAGCGAACAGGTAAAAGTTCGTCGCGAAGAAGCTCAACGTATTAAGACAAGGCGAGGTCATCCGAGGCATCGAGCTAAAAGCGTGAAACGTTTATGCTTCTTTGGCAATTTAACACTCCAACGTGTGGGCTCTTTTAGCGGTAAGTTCTGCTTGGGGTACAATGAGATATGAAAAGCACAGGGGTCTTTAGGTTACTTTTTTGAGACCGTTTGATTCCTAGACAACAACTAAGGGGATACCATGAATCCAGCAGTTATTATTCCTGCTTTTTATACGTCACCCATGAAGAGACGTGGGGCGCCTTCGAGTTTGTACGATCATCCTACACCGCTCAACTCTAAAGGTACGCTTGAGCGCTGCCTTGCTTCGCTGCAAAAGTAAGAGGACTTGGTCAGGTTATTATTCTGGTTGCTGTTGAGGGCGGTGTAGAGAAAGAGGCGGCAGCTAAAGTTAAAGCTATCACCGATAAATTTCCCCAGATGCATACGCTCATCATTGCCCAGGAAGAAGAGAGCATTATTCAGCAGCGCTTTGAGCAGCTAGGATTTGGCAATCAGAGCGATTGCATTGGCCTGACGGGGTATTCTGCTATTCGAAATCTTGGGCTGGTAGTTGCCCAGGTTTTAGGCTTTGATTCAGTTGTATTTCTCGATGACGATGAAGTAGTTGAGGATGAAGAGTTTCTTGAGAAGGCGATGTATGGCTTAGGAAAGCTTACTAAGAAAGGCATTCCAATCCTGGCCAAATCAGGCTTCTATTTCAATGATGAAGGCACGTACTATTCAAAAAGCCAAAATCGCTGGTACAACCATTTCTGGCAGCAGGGGCGTGCGTTTAATAACTGGATAACAAAAGCTATGGCAGGTCCACGACTTCTCGTTCAAATCATGTTTGTGGAGGATGTTTGGCACTTCACCGCGAAACCTATCGTCGCTTGAGCTTCGATCCTTGGATTATGCGCGGCGAAGACATGGACTATCTTTTGAGTTTACGTATGTATGGTTCAGATATTTGGTTTGATAATCAATGGTCTTTGACCCATCTGCCTCCTAAAGACAGAAACGAAGGTCATCGCTTCTATCGCGATATATTCCGTTGGATTTATGAGTATTACAAAATCGAATTTAGTCGTGCGCAGATTGACTTGTTGCAAATAAAGCCTTCTTCGCTCATGCCTTATCCGGGGCCATTCCTTGAACCAGGCATTACTAAGCGAATAAAGCGCACTGCTTTCTTGCGATCTCTTGTCCGCCCCGATAAAAAAGCGTATCGAGAAGGTGCGCGAGCGGCGACAAGAGAGGCAACTGACTACGCACAAGTTAATTGTATGAAATATTTTGAGTTTCAATACACTTGGGGCGATATCATGTTGCGCATGGAAAGTGATGCGGGTCTTCGCCAAGCCTTGGTCCATGCCGCAATGGCGCGTCAAGCGGGTGAGGATATTGTGGTCGCTGAAGCAACTTCAATGGCTAATAATCCTGTCGAAGAAGTTGAAGCAGAGGTCGCAAAAGCAAATCTCGATCCAGGTATGACAAGCGAATTCATCTGAATTTGAGTGACGAAGAATAGCGTGGCGCACAGTACATGGAAACATTTATCATAGCCGCAATCATTGGTGTGATTATTGGCATCTTTTCGGGACTGTTGGGTATCGGTGGCGGTACCTTGATGGTCCCTATTTTTCGCCTAGGATTTGGTATGAGTGCCATTTCCTCTACGGCGACATCTCTTTTTACTATCATTCCCACTTCGCTGGCGGGTTTAATTACGCACGTTAAAAATAAAACGTGCATTCCAAAGTGGGTGTTTTATGCGGTTTGGGAGGAGCTTGCACGAGTCCTCTCGGTGTGTATCTTGCCTCCATTTCTCCTTCGTGGGCGATTATGCTTGCCGCAGCTGCCATCATCGGGTATTCGTCGTATTCCATGTTCCGTAAAGCAATTCGCATGCCGAAAATTGCACCTCAAGGTGAATCGGCAGTAACGGGCAAAGATTAGAAAAAGAAGCAGAAAAGCAGCGCGAGCAGCTCAGGCGGCACAAGCTGCAGCGGCACAAGCTCAAGCTGCACAAGCTGCGGCTGCACAAGGTAAGGGACAGCCAACCACTACCAAAGCTGCAGCCAACGCGACAAAGACTGCTTCTGCTCCCAAGGAAGAACCTTCAAGCTTCGGTAAAAAAAGTAGCACTCTGTTTACTGATTGGACTGATTGCGGGTCTGCATCTGGGTATGTAGGAGTCGGTGGCGGCTTTATTATGGTGCCGCTTTTCATTTCGCTTTTAGGTATCATGATGCGCCAAGCTTCGGGAACTTCGCTTGTTGCAGTAACCATTCTTGCAATTCCTGGTGTTGTTGAGCAGGGATTATTGGGGCATATTGACTATATTGCTGGTATTGCTATGGCTGTAGGAAGCATTCCTGGTGCAGTAATTGGTGCAAGTTTGATTCGAAAAGTACCAGAACGCAAACTACGTTTCGTTTTTGGTGCATTTCTCTTGATTTCCGCAGTGGTTTTGCTGTTCAATGAACTGTTACCACTGTTTGTATAAAAAAAGGAAACCGCTATGTTTCGTCATAATTTATATATTTTCTTAGAGATTCTCTTTTTGTGCCTTGCTTTGATCTGCGGTTGCGTTTTGGGTTGGGCAATGTTTAGTGGCGCAAACAACTATACGGTTTTAGTTGTTTCAGGGGCGCTTTTTACTATCTTTTTGCTCATCACCATTGCACTCATGCTGGATCCTGATCGTATTCGCGCAAGTCAGTCCGACTCAGTGCTTCATTTAGCAAGTGATACTCTAGCAGCAATGCAGGGTGGCTTTAATGAAGAAAGTGCGCAGCGTGTGTGCGAGGTTCTTTTGCCTGCCATTTCAGCTTCGGCGGTTGCGATTACCGATAGAGAAGTGGTTCTTGGCTACCATGGTGCTGGATCAGAAGAATTGGGCCGCGCAGGAGGAAGCATCCACACTGAAGGAACCAAACGTACTATTCAGGACGGAAAAACGCGTGTCTTTAAAACACAGGCAGAAGCGGGATTTCCTGTTCATATCCGCAACATACAAGCGGGTATCATTGTTCCTCTTAAAGTGGGAAAAACCATTCAGGGTACGTTGAAGTTCTACTATCCGAAACCGTCTCGAATCACTGAAACTCAAATTTCTATCGCTGAAGGATTCGGTCAACTTTTATCAACGCAGATTGCCGCGATGGAACTTGAGGAACAGAAGAAACTTGCAACGAGCATGGAGCTAAAGGCTCTGCAGAGTCAAATTAATCCTCACTTCCTGTTCAACATTATTAACACCATGGCATCTTTAGTGCGCACTGATCCCGATAAAGCGCGCATTATGCTGAGGGAATTTGCAGTCTTTTATCGTCAGACACTTGAGAACAGCTCTGACCTTATTCCGCTTTCTCGTGAAATTGAACAAACGGTTCGTTATCTATCTTTGGAGCAGGCTCGATTCGGAGAAGATCGCCTGGCGGTAGAGGTAGACGTTGACGAAGACGTTCGTGCGATGTTGGTTCCTGCTTTTATGGTGCAGCCACTCGTAGAAAACTCAGTCAAGCATGCAATGCCTGCTGAAGGGAAGCTGACCATTCGTATTGCAGGCGAAATGGATGGCGATGATGTCTATCTGCATGTTTCTGATGACGGTATTGGTATGAGCGAAGAGGCAGTTCGAACCATCATGAATCCTCAGTCGCAAACTGGCTTAGGAATTGCGGTCAAAAACGTCAACGATCGTCTGCGTGGCTACTACGGCGAAGAAGCGTATATGAAGATCGAAAGTGAACTGGGGGCAGGCACCAGCGTTACCCTTTATCTTTATGACTGCGCACACGTATAAGTGAGGCTGAACGCTTTAAGGCGAGTCCTAAGAGGATTTGGACTTTTTATAAATGATAAGCGAACAACAATCATATTCGAATATAACAAAAATGGTCTTACCTATAAGAAGTAGTCTATAATAACGTCTGATTCCTAATTATGAGACGAGGAGGCTATGTTGCTGAAGGCGATCATTGTCGACGACGAAGCACCTGCGCGTTCCGAACTGCGTTTTTTGCTGGGCGAACTAAATCAAACTGAAGTAGTAGCAGAAGCTGCCAGTGTCCGTGAGGCTATTGAGAAGTTGAAGGAATATCCTTGCGATGTGATGTTCCTCGACATTAACATGCCCGAAGCTACGGTATTCAGTTAGCTGAAGCGCTCCAGCATTTGAAATATCCTCCTGCAGTTGTATTTGTTACCGCTTATAGCGAATTTGCGCTCGATGCCTTCAAGGTTAATGCTATTGACTATTTGGTAAAGCCTGTTGAAACAGAACGTCTTGCGCAAGCGTTAGCTCGTGTTCGTGAACATGTGGTATTGCATGCAAAGGCTCAAAAAGCCGAACGAATTCCGGTAGAAAAAGGCGGAAAAAAGATTCTCATCAATATTGATGATATTCGTTACGTTATGGCCCGTGATGACTATGCCTATCTCCAGACTGGTACCGATCGTTTCTTCTCTACGGTAAGTCTGGCTCATCTGGAGAAAACTCTCGATGGTCATGGTTTCTTCCGTGTGCATCGTGGTTATTTAGTTAATCTTGCCTTGGTTAAAGAGGTTGAACCACAGTCGGGCGGAACCCTTCTTCTTACTCTTGATGGGGTAGAGGAAAAGATTCCAGTATCACGCCGTCGTGTTTCTTCTTTAAAGAAAGCGCTTGGCCTGTAGAAAACATCCCTTTATCAAAGCAAACGGCGGCGATAGTATCGCTGCGTTTTCATTTTAGGGTTGTATTCTTACGAATATGTAATCTCCTTCATAGGCGGCATCGATCTGACGGGAGAATCATTTTGGCAGGAAAGAGAGTCTGACAAGGAAATCGCCCTGAGGGAGAGGCAGTCTGGTAAGAGAATTGCCCCAATAAGAGAATCGCTCTGGCAGGAGAAATCAGTCCGACAATGGAATTACTCTGACAAGAGGAATAAGAGATAAAGGTAGCTAAAAGTAATGTATAAAGACAATCGAAAAACTACCGACCAAAACAGTGAAACCTCTCAAGCACTCATTCGTGATGTGGTTCTTTTTGATCTTGATGGAACAGTACTTGACACTCATGATGCGATTTTGGACAGCATGCGTTGCTACGCAAAAAGTGCTTAACAAAACAATTCCCGATGAAGTATTGGTGGCAGAAGTTGGGCAGCCCTTGGTTACGCAGATGCGTACACTAGCGCCCGATGAAGAGACCGCGCAGAAACTTTTGGTGGTTTATCGCGCACGAAATGAAGAAGATCTCGACCAAAAAACAAAGCCTTTTCGGGTATTGAGACGCTTGTTCGAAGTCTTGCGGAAGAAGGATATATCTCAGCGATTGTTACTTCAAAACGCGAGTCGCTTGCAACGACTAGCCTTAAATCGTTTGGGATGTACGAATTGTTTGCAAGAGTAAATGGCATGGAGAGTAGTGTAGGACACAAGCCTGATCCCGACCCTCTTATTCAAGCTGCAGGTGATTTGGAAGTTTCTCTTGAACGCTGTATCTATATTGGAGATAGCCCTTTTGATATTCAAGCAGCACATGCAGCTCAAATTCCTTGCATCGGCGTAACCTGGGGTGGCTTTTTTAGCCGAGAGGTCTTGGCGCGGGAGAAACCCACTGTTTTAGTGGAAACAATGAGCGAACTTCATGATGCGATAAAACAGCTCACGAAGTAAGGTTAGGATTTTTGCCTTGGTGATACAATGGCGAATGATTTCTAAGATAAGCAAAAAATAACAGTAACAAAAAGAACAACAGTAAGGACAAGACATGACTACTTCTGAAACGCCACTCGTTGGCATTATTATGGGTTCTGAATCCGACATGCAACAATGGAAGCTTGCATGAAACAACTTGATGAATTGGGGATTCCCTACGAAGTGAAAGTTGCCAGTGCACATCGTAAACCGGCTGTAGTGCACGAGTGGGCATCAAGTGCGGTGGATCGTGGTATCAGGGTTATTATTGCCGCGGCAGGCAAGGCAGCCCACTTAGGTGGTGTTGTTGCTGCCTACACTCCGCTTCCCGTTATTGCAGTTCCTATGAAAACGAGCGATCTTGGTGGATTAGATTCTTTGCTTTCCATGGTTCAGATGCCAAGTGGCGTGCCTGTAGCAACGGTTGCCATTAATGGAGCAAAGAATGCCGCAATTCTGGCAGTTCAAATGTTGGGCACTGGTGATGAAGAAGCACGTGCAAAAATTGAAAAATTGAAAGCAGATATGGCTCAAGCATAAAAGGCATACGGTATGACAAAAGAATTTCTTACGGGTAATCAAGCATTTGCGCACGCAGCACTCGAAGCTGGGGTACGTGTGTGCGCGGGATATCCCGGAACACCTTCCTCTGAGGTAATTGAAACCATTGCGGCAGAACATGCAGCGGGTAATGCTGAAGGGGTTCATGTAGAGTGGTCGACCAATGAAAAAGCAGCCCTCGAGCTTTTAGCGGGTGCTGCTTATGCGGGTGCCCGTACTTTGTTTACCTGTAAGCAAGTTGGCTTGAACGTCGCGAGCGATGCTTTGATGTCGCTTAACTACGTGGGCGTAAAGGGCGGCATGGTGCTCTATGTTGCCGATGATCCTGGTCCTATTTCGTCTCAAACCGAACAGGATACGCGCAGATTTGCAGCCTTTGCAAAAGTCCCTGTTTTTGATCCAGCAACGCCTGAACAAGGTTGCGAGATGATGAAGGCAGCCTACGAACTATCCGAGCAGTATGGGACTCCTGTTATTATGCGGCCCACTACTCGAATTTGCCACGCTTCAACTTTTGTAGAGATTGCAGATCATACAACAGCACAACAGCCTGATGGTTTCACGCGAGATCCACGGTGGGTTATTTTCCCTAAGCGCGCCTATGAAGCTCACAAGGAAATAAATGAGCGTCTGGTAGATATAGCAAACGATTATTCTCAGAGTCCACTTGTTCGCTTTAATCCCATCAAAGAAAGCGCGCAAGACCAAGATCCTTCTAGGGGAATTGTTGCCGGGGGTATTTCGTATGCGTATACCTGCGAGGCACTTCGTTATCTTGAATCTCTAGCTCAAGAAGGAATGCTAGTAGGAGATGATGGCGCTGCTGTCGAGAAAATTCCTTCGTATCGCATCATTCAAATAGGCACCCCTTATCCATTCCCAGCGGATCGCGTTGCTCAGTTTGCGCAGGGTTTGGATGAAATAATAGTGTTTGAAGAATTGGATCACGTTCTTGAAGACGAGATGCTAAAACTGGCGGGGCGTATCCATGCTTCTTTTGAAGTGCGAGGCAAACTAAGCGGACATACTACTACTCGTGGAGAAAACACGATTGATGGTATCGCTCAACAGCTTCTCGAATTTTTTGGTTTAAAAAGTCGCTCGGTAGATTCTCAGCTGCCTGATTCCTCGGGCAGCAGTATTGAACCTCCCGCTCGTCCTCCCTTGTTGTGTCCTGGTTGTCCTCATCGTGGTTCCTTCTATGCAACGAAGGCTGCTTTTCGTCGAGCAAGCGATGGAATTTTCTGCGGCGACATTGGTTGTTACACTCTCGGGAATGCAAAACCGCTTGACGCTGTTGATACCTGTCTTTGTATGGGTGCAGATATCACCATCGCTCAAGGGTTTAGTATTGTGCAGCCAGACAAAAAGGCACTTGCTTTTATTGGCGACTCCACCTTTTTTGCGAGTGGCATGACGGGGGTTGCGAACGCTGTCTACAATCAGCACGACATTACCATTGTAGTGCTCGATAATGCCACGACTGCTATGACGGGGTCTCAGCCGCACCCTGGAACAGGTGTTACGTTGATGGGCCCGAAAAGTGAGCCAATCTCTATCGAGAACGTATTGCGTGCGTTAGGTGTGAAGTTATCACTCGCGCAAATCCTCTACATTTAGATGATGCTATTGCTGCAGCAAGGAGGCTATCGATTATGATGGTCCGTCTGCCATTATTTACGAATCGCCCTGTATAAAACTTATCAAGCCAGCCCAGCCTGTTGAGGTTGATCTGGAAGCTTGTACGAGTTGCGGACGCTGTGTATTGAAATTAGGATGTCCTGCTCTTTCGTGGGATGCCGAGCATCGTCATCCAGTGGTGGATGTTTCCCTCTGTAACGGTTGTGGACTTTGCACGTATGTCTGTAACGATAGCGCTTTGGTCTGCCATGAGCTTAATGAGGGTGCTTCTGTAAAGGAGGCTTCTCGTGATTAATACTTCACTTGCAGGAATTGGTGGTCAGGGTAGCGTTTTAGCGGCGAAGATTTTAGCTGAAACGGCACGTTCGAAAGGCTGGCAAGTCCGCACTGCTGAAACGACAGGTATGGCGCAGCGCGGTGGCAATGTTATGAGCCATGTTCGAATGGGAGATGAGGGAGAAGAGGTATTCTCACCGCTTCCTGCGCAAGCGTCCGACGATCTCATTATTGCACTTGAGCCTGGAGAAGGACTTCGTGCGCTCTCCCTGTTAAAACCTCAGGGTCTCTTAGTTACCGCGTCTTCAGGGGTAGCCCCTGTTGTTTCGAGTTTTAAAGCAGCGCCTTACAACCCTTCTGATATGATTGCGCGCTTGCAGGAAAGTGGAGCTCATGTCGTAGTGGTTGATGATGAACATCTTTGTTCCGAATTGGGTTCTCGCAAAGTCTTAAATATCGTCATGCTTGCAAAAGCGCTTTTGGCAGTTAATGATCCAACGTATCAAAACGCGCTTTGCGGAAAAATCACGCTAGAAGATATGCGTGAAATACTTCCCTTGTGCGTTAAAGAGCGTTTTGTGTCGCTTAATCTGCGCGCTCTTGATTTGGCAGAACAAAGTGCATAATACTTTACTAGACTAAAGAACATCCCAACTATCCGCTATTCATTGTGTTTTTGCACGAGGAGCTTGAGAAAGGCCCATGAGATGGAACTCACTACTGAGCAGTTTGATCTAATTAAAGAAGAGTTCGAAACTTTGAAAGATCGATCCCCCTTTTATGCAAAAAATTCGAGGGCATTGATCTGTCTGATGTGCAAACTCAAGAAGATTTTGAAAAGCTTCCTTTTTCGGAAAAAGCTGACTTACGTGATGTATATCCCTTGGTTTAGCAGCAGTGCCTGAAGAGAAATCGTTCGTGTGCATTCATCTTCTGGCACTACGGGCATTCCTGTGGTTATTCCTTATACCAAAAGATGTTACCGATTGGGCTATTCAGTTGCTCG
>ENA-OQAS01000391-OQAS01000391.1-human-gut-metagenome-genome-assembly--contig:-NODE-391-length-23120-cov-3.635324_pt1 | contig 23120 bp, 29 predicted proteins | sample MGYA00242733_ERZ504523 | MGnify/ENA primary metagenome ERZ504523 (study PRJEB26092, sample SAMD00036239) | human gut metagenome | host: Homo sapiens | study: EMG produced TPA metagenomics assembly of...
TCATAAATGCCTCTTCACTAATTCTCCAGCCTGCTCCGAACGACCAGAAATTCCCCCATCGGTCTCTTTTGCAAAACGCGAGGAACCATCATGGCGATAAGAAAGTGAAGCGTAGTATTATGCGCATAATCATAATTGATACGGCCAAAGTAACCTTCCTTTTTATAGGTGTTCGTATAGGAGCTAAGTGAACTGATATTTACGAAATTACCAAATTCATACATGCCCGAAACTGTTTCCTGGGTCTTCATGCCATATAAATACTCATACTTATAAGAATAGTTTTCATGTCCCAAAGAACGTCAAGTTATGATTTCCGATAGACTTGCTATAAGTTATCAATTGATTGAAGGTCTGAGTCAGCGTTCGGGTAGACATTTGGTTCAAACGACCCGGTCCGGCAGTGCCATCGCCACATAAGGATTTTCATAGACTTTACGACGATAATCAATATTATTGATAGAGTAATTGGCTGTAAGGTTCAACCCTTCAACCGGAGTCAAAGTGAGATAAGTATGTCCAGTCTGATTAACACGCACCAGTTCACGTTGATTGAACTCTGTTTCAGCTATCGCATCACGTCCATTATTCGACAAGCGAGTTCCTTCATAATCATAAATATATTCACCCGGATCAGTAGTTGCCTTACCATTAGCATCCAAATAAGCACCGGTTTCCAAATCATGTTTATGAACGGGATATATAGGAGCCATGGTACGAATAAAACGGGTAAGGTTACTATATGAACTCGAATTTCCCGAATCTGAAGTTGAATAATTGGATACCGTACGCGTTACTCCCAAATTCAAACCAGTCTTGAACCATTTAGTAGGATACACATTATAATTCAAACGACCAGAATAACGTTCAAAGTCAGTCTTGATCATATAACCATCATCATTTAAATAGCCAACAGAAGCATAAGTATCACTTTTTTTCTGTTTTTGTATTATAACTCAAATTATATTCCTGACGATAGCCGGTCTTGAAAGCTGCATCTTCCCAATCCAAATCATCCCCCACTTCAATGCATCAGCAGAAGAATTCAGTTTTCCATCAGTCCGACAATGGCATCATCTGCGACACCAACAAAAGGATTATACTTCAATGTACTTCCAATTTTAGATGTTGCCAATGAGGCCGCCGTTGCAGCATCCTTACCAGATGTAATATAAGAGTTCTTCAACATCTCCCATTGTAAAGGATAGTAATCATAAATCCCCACCTTTTTATAATCTTTATAAGCCCTGTTTGACCATCCTTGGTTAATGGTCAAGTTTACTCCTGTTCCACCTGACTCTTTACCTTTTTTAGTAGTAATCAAGATCACACCATTACCCGCACTTGAACCATACAAAGAAGTAGATGCCGCATCTTTCAATATAGTCATAGACTCAATATCCGCAGGATTAATATCACCTATGCTGCCATTGTATATAGTTCCGTCCACTACATATAAAGGAGCATTGGATGCATTGACTGAGCCAAACCCACGAATACGGATAGAAGAAGATTCACCAGGTTGTCCGGTGGCAGCAGTCACCTGAACTCCGGAAGCATTTCCTTCCAATGCAGCTGTAACATTAGTGATAGCACGTTTCTCTATGGATTTGGCCCCTACTGTGGAAGCAGCTCCTGTAAAAGATGATTTTTTCTGTGTACCATAAGCCACTACAACGACCTCATCAATCAATTCCGTATCACTTTGCATCACTACTCTTTGCTCACCACCCTTTATAGCCAATTCTTGTGTTTTCATACCGACAAACGATATTACCAAAGATTTTGCATTGACCGGAATATTGTTTATACTATACCGGCCATTCATATCGGTAATAGTTCCAAGGGTAGTACCTTTCACAAGAACCGAAGCTCCGACAATCGGCTCATTGTCTTCTGCCGAAACTACAACTCCAGTAATTCGGGATACTTGAGCCATTGCCATACCTGTCCATAGGAATAGACAAGCAAACGTAAACAAAACTCTCTTTTTCATAAAAAAAAACTTTTTAATTTAACGTTCATAAATGCTAAGTCTCTTAGAACTTAGATAAAAACGCTCAAAAAGAGTTGTTTTGCTGGATTTGGCAAGCAAAAAGTAAGGCTTAATAGAATAAAATTATTTATTATCCAACATTTTATCTGCAATTTCTTTGATATTTAATATATTTTCATATCTTTGCAGCAATATTTAATATAAAGTTCTAAGAGAACTTAGGTCATGTTAATAATTGAATTATAGGGAATTAATAAGACTCAAAACATATTGTAACGCTTTTACATACCTCACATATTCTCAGACAAAATGAAGTTCCTTGGGGGGAGTTACAATTTACCTTTGTCTACAATCAGCAAGGGCCACGCCGAAATTCGACGAAGCCCATTCCTAAAATACTCCATTTACCCATCCTTACTCCCCAAAGACAAGTACAATATTTATTCTTCTATCAACTCATACTTTCCTTCCGGGAACCAGCGTTCCAATATATTATCCACTTCTGATTCAATCTCAGGAGTCACATAGCGGCACACCTTTTTATAAGCATAAACCAAAGATACCGCTTCATCAATCCAGCCGATAATTGGTAACCGCTTAGCCGAAATCAAATCGATCGGCAATACCAGATACGAAAGTGCCGCCACAATCAACATCTTATCCGAAGAAGGAGTTTCGGGGCTTCGCAATACATAATATAATAGAAGTACAGGACGAGCAGTCGTTCTACCGGTGACCTTTGCGTAATCCGTAATTTTCTCCCACAGGAGTTCATAATCAATCAAGTTTTTTTTCATTTTCATATATGATTTTGTTAAGGGTAATATATCTATTATTCCGGTAAATTTATGAACTTAACTTCGTAAGCCAAGCAACTTATGTTCGTGAATCAAGTTACTTAACTTACTTGCCCCATGAACTTAAGCTCATTCAAATGATTATCTTGTTTATTTTCCGGTACTCATCACTCCGGAATCGTTATCACTATTATTCACCCTCCGTTGACCTGTCTTAAACTTACGGCCAAACGAGAAATTATAAGAAACACTTGCCAAAAACATTTGTGAGCTCTCCTTCACATAATTCGTTTTTTTATAAGAAGCATATTTATTCCAGTTCTCAGTCTGTTGCTTATAATTATCCGTAAACGGATTGAAAGCGCCTAGCCCCACACGCAAATTCTTATGCGTGTAATACATCATCAATACCTGAATATTCTCTCCCCCCGACAAGGTTTCCCCCCAGAAATTATTCCAGTTAGTATTCATCTGCCAGTAAAGAGAGAACTGCTTGTAATTAAAGGATGCTTCAGCATTACAATACCAGTTTGTATAAATATGAGAATATGTATTACCATGACTCATATAATGGTTTACTCCACCGGTAAACGAGAACTGTAGCATATCCTTAATAGGACCGACACGCAAAGTCAGACGCCCCGATAATTTCTGCCAATCCTTTTGATTGTCCCATGTCTGTACAATCTTGTCACCGTCCTGATACTTCTCGTCCATAATGGCATTCGGCTGATAATCATACGCTCCCCAAAGATTAGAATAAAATATACCTTTCTGCCATTCGTATGTCAACTCTGTGTGATAACGCAAATAGGCTTTCAAGTTCGGATTGCCTCGTCTGATTTGCAACGAATCCACAATCTGTTCTACAGCACTTAAATCCCCCAATGACGGCGAAGCATTACTGATATCGGATTTCCAACGAACAAATGAATTTCCCGGTAATGCATAATGCAGTACCAAACGGGGATTAAAACTATAATTCTCATACGAATCATCACCACTTTGTTTATAATAAGAACGAGTAACGCCTACCCCCAATCTGTAGTCCAATTTTTTCACCTTTCCTCTATATTCACCATAAACATATGTATCCCCTCGATTCATATCCGTTTCATAATAATGACCGTTACGGTATTCATTATTGGCAAAAGACTGAGTATGGCGCAAACCGAAACTCAAGGAATTTCCTTTAGAAAATTGCTTCTCATAAACAGCCTCCCCAATCAGAGAATATTTATCTCCCAATACATTATTATTAATATCAGTCAACAACTCATCCTGCAAACTTTCTTGATACAAACGGCGTGATTTTTCCTTATTATAAGTACCGACCACATTGAATACCAAAAGTTGCTTATTTTTCAATCCCTGTTGATAATAAAGATCCAACGAAGGACGAGACCAACTTTCTTTAGTACGGTCTATCATATCCACCTTATCATCAGAATCGGCAACATTAGTCAATACTCCTTGATAATTCCAATGCGGCTGGCTATTACTTCTCAAACGAAAAGTAGCACTGAACAATGAATTTTCGGTCTGCTGCAAATTATAATTCATACTTAAATTATTCATAAACATAGATCCGTGCCCCGGTTCACCTTCTTCTATACGATGTAATGTCGTTCCGTCCGCCAAATGGAATTCCTCTTCATTATCCCGGTACATACCATAGAAATCGCGAGGTCCCATGTAATACGAAACGCCAAACTCCGACTTCTTATGGTTCACTTTTCCAAAACATTATATTCTCCCCACATGGCATTCATCCCCTGAGACAAATCCACTCCAAAGTTTCCCCCCGTTTCCGGACGGCGGACAATATAATCAAGCACTACCTCAGCATTACCATAACGCAAACCTGGATTGTCATGATACTCTATTCGAATAATGTCTGATGCTGTAATGCCTTAATCTCTTCAACTTCTGCTTTCGCTCCATTAATACGAAGCTGAAGTTCTCCTCCCCCTAACACTCCTATCTCATTATTCATGGGGTTTATCTGAATACGGGGAAGCATCATCTGTTGCAACAGATTGACTCCATTTGTCGAAACCTTCATTTGCCGTTCAGAAGGAAAAATCAACTTACGATCCGAATGACTGATCTGTCCGGAAGCACTAACTGTTACACCTTCCATAGCCACAGCATCATCTTCCAACAAAATTTCCCCTAAATTTATATTCTGTTTAATTCCGTCTAATACAATGAATTGCGTACGATACCCCACACAGGATAGTGCCAATAAATAATTGCCTGCATAAACCTTATTCAGCAAGAAATCGCCTTTACCATTCGTAGTAGTCCCTCCAACAAAAACCGAATCTGCTGTTTGTAAAACTACATTAACATATTCTGCTGCCTTTTTGCTTGTCGCGTCTTTCACAGTGCCCTTTATAATTATTTGTTGGGCAAAAACTCCTTGTACCATACTGACTACCAGTATAGCTATCATTACTATTTTTCTCATTTTAAATATTATGATTTTATTCTTTTTACAAGATGGCCTGTCCTGCTTAAAAGTTATTGTTTTACTGTTTAGACGCTAGAAGCTGAAAAAAAGTTGCACTTCCCTAAACTTTTTGCTTAAAAAAAGGTTATATTTGCAGAAAACCTGTTTCAATAATGAAAAAAATTCTTCTAACATTAGCACTTGCCTTTTGTTGTGCTGCAGGGCAAGGACAAACTACAGCCAAACCGGCAGATGTCAATATTCAAGAGTTAAATACAAAGTGGGCAAAATTCACTCAGTATGCCGAACAAAAGCAAATAAATAAAGCGGTAGAAGAGGGAATACGGATAAGTACGCTCTTTACTCAAAACAGGCAATATAAAGAAGCCTTTGCCACTTGCCGACAAATGGATGCATTGATTTATTATAATGAGCAAGAAAAAAAATCACCCGAATACAAATTACGTTTCATGGTGGGTAAAGAACGCCTGCGTATGTATACGAATCTAAAAAATACAGAACAATGCAAGATACTATTGAAACAACTTCATTCCTATACAGACCAATTAAAATCAGACTCTTTACAAGAAGAGCTTCTAATGACGGAAGCCAATTATTATCAAACTTTCGGTATGACAGACAAAAGCTTGGAATGTTACAACATCTTATTCCAAAAGCGCTCTGCCGGTAAAGACGAAAAAGGAATAGACCAATGCTATAAAGACATGTTGGGATATGCCGAACAGAATAATAATGCCCCATTGGCTATTGCAATGAGAAAACTTTATACTTCATGGCAAGATTCCATAAAAGCAGTAAAAACAGCCAATGAACTAAACACACTGCAACAAAAATATGAAACCAGTCAAAAGACTTTGCAGGAAAAAGAAGACAAGATTACCACAAATCTAATTATTATCATTGCACTATGTGTGTTATCCGCCATATTGGCTGCCGGATTATTATTCTTAGCTACCCTGTTATTTAAACATATCCGCCAAGTAAAGAAATTGAAACATAGCCTGCAGACAGCGAATGAAAACAATGAGCAGAAGTCTAAATTTATCGGTAATATCAGCGCCCAAATTGAACCAAGTCTGAATACAATAGATGAAGCAACAAAGGAAACAATATCCACCCCAATATTACATGAAAACATCAAGGCACTGAAAGACTGATGACAGCTATCCAGACGTATATTTCATTGGAAGAAACACGTGAAGAACATTATCCGCTAAAGGAACTGAACATAAATACATTGTGTGAAAGTATTATGGAAAAAGCGAAAATAAACTTCAAATCCGGAGTAGAAGCAGTGGTAAATGTTCCACGTGTAAATATTAAGACAAATGCAGAAGAATTGGAACGTATATTAAACCATTTATTGAACAATGCGGCAGAATATACGAAAAGTGGTAAGATTTCACTGGAATTCAAAAAACGAAGCGCCCATACACATCAATTCATACTAACTGATACGGGAACGGGAATTCCGGTTGAAGCACGTGAAAAACTGTTCAAGCCATTTGCAGAAATACGCGATTTAACGCAAGGAAACGGACTAGGGTTGCCTACTTGCAGCCTTATCGCTTATAAATTAAATGGTACACTGACTTTGGACACTGATTATAAAAAAGGAACTCGGTTTATACTGGAACTTCATGTATAATAGTGTACATTCTCACATATTAACACGGATTATTCATTTTGACAATCAATAAATTTGATGTAATCCATGTTAATATGTGATGATTCCTGTACCTCTCCGCTAGTGAGATTATAAATAATTAATGAGAAGAAAGAGACAACACATCCAATCCTGAAGGAATTTGGAATACCCTTAATCCAAATTCGGGAAGAACAGCCAACAAATGGTCAAAAACCTCTGCTTGCAAACGTTCGTATGGAATCCAGTCTTTATTGGCTGAGAAGAAATAAAGTTCTATGGGTAATCCTTGCGGCGTAGGTTGTAATTGACGCACCATCAAAATCAATTCTGTATTCACCCGAGGATTATGACGCAAATAATATTCCAGATAGTGACGAAATACATAAAGATTCACCTCCTCCTTTCCTGTCTTTTCAAAGCCTGACATCCAGACTTGTTTTTCAAATTTTTTCATTTGTTCCGGTGTACAGAAACGGACCGTATTCATATCTATATTAATAGAACGTTTCACTCTGCGTCCACCACTTTCCCTCATGCCACGCCAATTCTGAAACGAATCACTGACCAATGCATAAGGTGGGACTGTAGTTATAGTATTATCCCAATTGCGTACCTTTACAGTGGTAAGAGTCACTTCTATTACTGTACCGTCCGCTCCGTATTTCGGCATGGTAATCCAATCTCCCGGACGGAGCATATCATTGGCAGAAAGCTGGACTCCGGCTACCAGCCCCATAATCGTATCTTTGAAAACCAACATCAAGATAGCTGCAGAAGCACCCAATCCGGTAAGAATATTCACAGGATCTTTATCAATCAAGGTACTGACTATAATGATCACCCCTACACAAATCACAATCAGTTTTATCATCTGATATACCCCTTTCAGAGATGATTCTTTAGTTTCTCATGTTCGCTTGAATGGTATAGAGAGAAGTCAGAAAAGAACAAATCAACTTCATGGCTACAGCGTGATATACACCCAACATAGCTTCAGAATGAATGTCAAAGTCACAGGTTCATGCGGAAAAGCAAAAGGAAGCAATACATACAATATAATAGGTGGAATAAGATGACACATATTATCTAATACAGCATCATTGAATAAATAATCATCCCAAGTAGCCTGAGTCCTTGCCGTCAGTTTCTTTATAGTAGGAACTACTATTTTTCTACAAAAATAATCTGCCACAAAAGCATGATCAGAATCCCTGCTATAATGACAATACGCTGGGTTATACCCAGGCTTTCCTTATGCACACCCATCTGTTGCAATAAGTTAGTAAGATCGTTGTTTATTGTATCCATATTTCCATGTGTTTGTCGCAAAGATACACAAATTCACCACAGATAACGCAAATTCCATACAGTTTTAAATCGAGTTGTCCGTATAAATCTGACCAATCTGTGGTGAAACTAAACAATTATTTTTTCTTAGTCAGCCATTTTTCCTGAATATGCTGCATCACTTCATACCAGTTAGGAATATAAATGGTAGCAAAAATTGTATTCACAGCCATACCGAACACCACTGCCGCACCCAGTGCCACACGGCTGCCTGCACCGGCTCCTGTGGCAAACAACAACGGCATCACACCCAGCACGAAGGTAAATGAAGTCATCAGGATAGGACGCAAGCGCACATGCCCTGCCTCGTATGCCGCCTCACGGATAGGATTGCCAGCCTTACGGTAATCACGGGCAAACTCCACAATCAAGATACCATTCTTCGCAGACAAGGCTATCAGCAGAATAATACCGATCTGGGTATAAATACTCACCGGAACCCTATCACCCAGCAGCCCAACATCGCTCCCAAAATAGCAACCGGAAGCCCCATCACGCAGCCACCGGACTTGTCCAGCTTTCATACTGTGCCGCCAGTACCAAATAGCTACCAACAAGGCCATGATTAAAATAATTGTAGTAGTATTACCTGCCTGAGTTTCCTGATAGGCAACAGAGGTCCATTCATATCCAAACTCACCACCTAGCTGATTTTTAATCAAACTCCCCATAGCCTCTATCGCCTGTCCGGAACTACTGCCCGCAGCCGGCGTACAAGTGATGGAAGCAGCCGAATACATATTATACCGGTTTATCTGGTCCATCCCCAGTTTTTGTTCTATCTGCGTAAAACTCTGAAAGGCACCATCTCTCCCTTCGAATTGACCACACTCAGTTTTAACACATCATCAATCACTTTTTGGGCTTGTTCGCCAGCCTCCAATTTCACTTGTAGATACGGCCGAATTCCACAAAATCATTTACATAAGCCTGCCCCATGTAATACCCTAATGTAGAAAAGACCTGATTCAACTGCAAACCCATCAACTGAACTTTATCCCGGTCTATATTCAAAAAATATTGAGGTACATCCGCTTGATACATACTGCTCATGGAAGCGACAGCCGGTTCATTATGATAATTAGCCAATAAAGCCTCAACCGCCTTTTGCAGTTCTTCCGGACCCAAAGACTTACGATCCTCCAGTTCGAGTTGTAAACCACCCGTATTGCCCATACCTGGAATAGCAGGAGGAATAATACCAAAGACTTGAGCTTCCTGTATCATGCATATGCCTGTCCGTTAAAACGATTGACCACCGCTTGAGCGGTATGCTCTTTACCCGCACGCTCTTTCCAATTCTTCAGCACCACAAAATAGGTAGCCGCATTAGGCAACTGACCACCTCCCATGATACTGAATCCGTTTACGCCCAAATAAGTCTTCACTTCGGGATACTCTGACAAAATAGCATCAATCTGCTTACCCACCATCTGTGTACGCTCTAAAGAAGAAGCTGCCGGAAGCTGAATGGCAATCATAAAATATCCGTCATCTTCTTCAGGAATAAAGGTGCTGGGCCATTTTACAAACATCAGAATAGCAATGACTGAGATTACGATATAAGAACCGATAGCAATGACCGGCCGTGCCAACAACCATTTTACCGAAGCGTCATAAACCCGCTGCATCCAGTCATTCATCTTGTCAAACCAGAGGAACAAACGCGCTTTATGCGTCGGGGTGGGACGGAGCAACAGAGCGCAGACTGCCGGAGTCAAGGTCAATGAGTTGAAACCACTTATCACTGTAGAAGCCGCGATGGTCAAAGCAAACTGTTTATAAAGCTGCCCGGAAATACCGCTAATCAGCGTAGTAGGAATAAATACGGCAAGCAGTACCAGCACCACTCCGACAATAGGTCCGGTAATCTCCCCCATAGCCTGCTCGGTAGCGGCACGGGCGTCCAGCTTCCCTTCATCCAGAATACGGGTGGCATTTTCAGTCACCACTATGGCATCATCCACTACAATGCTATAGCCAATATCAAGCCGAACAGTGTCAATGTATTGATGGAAAAGCCTAAAGCAGCCATTACCGCCAATGTTCCGATAAGGGACACAGGATAGTAAGACAGGGGATAAGAACCGCCCGCCAGCTTTGCAGGAAAAAAAAGATAACCAGCACCACCAGAATAATCGCTTCCACAAAGGTCTTCATCACTTCATCAATGGAGTCGTGTACCACATCGGTAGTATCCAACGTCACATTGTATTTCACCCCGGCCGGAAATGTTTCAGCCAGTTCCGCCATACGGGCACGGACGTGTTTAGAAACATCCAGCGAATTACTTCCCGGCAACTGGTAAACAGCAATAGCAGCCGTAGGTTGCCCTTTCAAGCGGGAAACAACTCCATACCCGGCACTGCCCAACTCAATTTTTGCAACATCTTTCAGACGGAGCACTTTTCCCTGGTCTTCCACTCTCAATATGATGTCGCCGAACTCTTCGGGAGTAGAAAGACGTCCTTTTACATTCAGCGTATATTGAAAATCATTATCGGCCGAACTGCCGATGGGTTGTCCCACATAACCGGCAGACACTTCCATATTCTGACTTTGAATGGCAGCATAAACCTGCTGCGGGGTAATATTGCGGATACGCATGGTTTCAGGATTCAGCCATACGCGCATGGAATAATCACCGGCTCCCATGACATCCACCGCTCCTACCCCTGGTACACGTGTCAACTGGTCTACCAGATTCAAATTGGCATAATTGGTCAGATAAAGGCCATCATAAATACTGTCACCACTCAGTGTAAGCATCATCACAATATTGGATGACTGCTTCTGCACCGTCACTCCCTGTACCTTCACAGCTTCGGGTAAAGAATTCAATGCTACACTGACACGGTTTTGTACCATCACAGTTGCCATATCGATATCCGTTCCCACTTCGAAAGTCACTGTCAGCGAATAAGCGCCCGATGCAGAGGAATTGGAACTCATATACAACATTCCGTCCACACCGTTTACCTGCTGTTCAATGGGGATACCGACAGTTTGAGCTACAGTTTCAGCATTGGCACCCGGATATACCGCACTGACTTGCACGGTAGGAGGCGTAATATCGGGATATTGCGCCACGGGCAATATATTCAGGGTTACAAGTCCGGCCACCACGAATAACAAAGCCAGCACCGTGGCAAATATAGGCCGTTCTATGAAAAATTTTGAAAACATAAGGCTATTGAAGTTTATTGGTTTGTTCTATCGGTTTAATTTTCATGCCTTGACGCACTTTCAACAATGCCTTGGTGACATAACGTTCGGAAGGTGACAAGCCACTTTTTACAACACGCATATTATGATCCGCCAACTGCCCGACTTCAATATGCCGATAATTCACTATATCACTGTCATTCACTACATACAAATATTTACCCAACTGGTCTGTTCCGATAGAAGCATCATTAACCAACACTGCATTCCGCGCTTCACCGTATGGTAAGGTGACACTGACAAATAATCCGGGACGAAGCATCCCGTCAGGGTTATCCAATTCCGCACGCAAACGGAGAGTACCTGTAGTTAATGTCACATTGGGAGAAAGATAATCCAGTTTCGCTTTCCATGACTGTGCCCCGTCAGTTCCCAAACGCAAGGTTACAAAATGAGTTTCCGCAGGAATCTTGCTGGCAGCCTCCTGGGCCAGCTCGTATGTCAGATATTGGTTATCTGCAATATTAAAATAGGAATACATACGGTTATCCTTATAAACAGTAGCCAATTTAACCGGTTGCAAAGCACCACCAATATACGCCCCGACAGAATAAGCCGAAACATCAACCACTCCGTCACAAGGAGCCTTGACATAGCAATAACTCAAGTTGGTACGCGCAGTTTTCAAAGCTGCTTCAGCATTACTTACGGCAGCCTCACAAGCCGCCACATGACTTTCCGCCTGTAAATATTGTATACGGCTCACCGCATCACTTTTTATCGCTTCTTTCATACGTTGATAACTACTGACAGCATATTCAAGATTGGCTTTAGCCGTTTTTAATTCAGCTTCCGCTTGTTTCACTGAATTTTCATAAAGTGTCGGTTCTATAACGAACAATACCTGTCCCTGACGTACCCGGGAACCAGGTGCAAAATTCTTGGATTGTAAAGTTCCATTTACTCGTCCCACCAAATCTACAGTAGATTCCGCTTCCAGATAACCGGGATAATCTTTGGTCAGCGTCACATTTTCCACCAAAGGTTTCGCAACATCTACAGGCAATGCTGCATTTCTGTCTGAGAAGGTTTATTTTTATCGCAGGCGGTCAACACACATACCGTCCATGCGAAAGCTATCATTATTTTTTCATATCTTGGGTTAGGTTTTTATTATTTCTATAGTTCAACAGCTTTTCCGTCGCAGCCTACCAGCCTCCTCCCAATGCCTGATACATCTGGATCAGACAAAGCAATGAATATCCCTGTGCCTGCACCAATGAATTCTCGTATGACAGTAACGAACGCTGTGCATCCAATACATTTTGGAAAGGGCTCAGCCCCTGTTTGTATAAGTCCAATGAAAGTTTAAATGCCTCTTTCCCCTGATTCAACATCTCACGACATGCTACAATCTGTTTGATGGAATTCTTATAACTACTCATGGCATTATCCACCTCCTGCACCGCTGTAAGAACCGTAGTATTGAACTGATTGATTGTTTCATCCAGTTGTGCACGCTGCAAGCTACATTATTCGCACGCTGGCCACCATTAAAAATCGTCCAGCTCATAGAGGGAGCGATACTCCATGTCATACTGCTACGTCTAGTAAAATCTTTCATATCATGTGAAGCATAGCCGAAGGAACCGTTCAGAAAAAATGAGGGAAGCCAATCGGTCTTGGAAGCTCCCAACAAGGCTGCTTGTGCATTGACTTGACGTTCGGCAACCCGTACATCGGGACGTCGTAAAAGTAATTGTCCGGGAAGACCGACCCCTACCGGCTCTATATAATCGGGTAACGGTTTTCCCGTTTCCAGTGCAGCCGTCACATCCTGAGGATAAAGCCCGAGCAATACAGCCAACGCATTCATATATTGAATAATACCGGATTCTGTAGCAGGAATAGAAGCCAATGTACTATAATAAACCGATTTAGCCTGAGCCACATCCAGTTTGGAAGCCAGTCCGGTATTATAACGCACTTCAGTTATATCTACCACCGCCTTTTGAGATAAAGCATTGCGCTGTAACACACTGAGTTCCTGTTGGGCCTCACGCAAATTAAAATAGGCTGACGCCACTTCTGCACAAAGACTTACCATCGTCGCATTGTACTCTTCACGACTTGCCGCAAAATTTTCTTTCTGCGCTTTCACCCGTTGGCGGATGGAACCGAACACATCCACCTGCCAGCTCATATTAACCGTTGCATCATAATACCCCACTCTGGATTGAGGCTGTCCCGTACCGGTATTGCCACTAGTCTGTTGGCGGTTCCACCCGGCATCCAATGACAAAGCCGGATAATAGCCTCCTCTGGCTATCCTCAGATTCGCTTTCGCCATATCTATACGATTCAAGGCTGTAAGGACAGACGGATTCTGCCTGACAGCCACATGAATCAATGAATCCAGTGTGGCATCCTGAAATACAGTCCACCAATGGTCATCCACCGGAAGCAGTTGTTGAAACATCGCATCCTCTTCTTGCCAATGTTCCGGCAAGGGTACATTCAATAATTTTTCGGCCCGCTGCTGGGCATTCAGTGCCAAAGGAATGATTAAAAGGAGCCATACTCCCCATCTACGTATTTTCCTCATAAGTTTATCACATTAAAAAACATTAGGAAAACACATGAAACAACGTTTTGTTTAACCCTTTGACTTTCAAAAACAAGACAGCCTCTCCTTCTGAGAAGAAAAGGCTGCACCATACAATATGAAAAAGAAGTTATTTCCCAAACATATTATTTATTAATGACATAGAACCGGTCAGCATACTTCCCAAGACATCCTGGTTGAATGCAATGGAATAGTTTCCGGGAGATAACTGTATATCCATTTGTACGATACCGTTTTTGCCGATTTTCTTCAATTCTTTAGCCTTTATATTATAATAGGCAAAACGGCGGAAACTTTGATACACATCACTCATCTCCACATCTACATGCTGCAATACAGAAGCGCCGCCTGCTACCGTAGGCAGCTCTAATGCCTTTCCATTATCCAACGTCAGGACACACTTACTGTCATTAGGAATTTCCACCTCATGCCCCGACCCGATAGTAACAGCCAGCGAATAACGTATGGTACTTTTATACTGAAATCCAGCGAGTGCCACATATACGTCCATATTATTGGAAACACCCAGATTCATACCCTCGCATACCACTGTACGCACTCCGGTCTGGTTGGTTTCATCATAAATTACCTTTTGTGCCATAGCTCCTATACCCAGAAGCAAAAAGGCGAATAAAAACAATACTTTCTTCATAATTCTTCAGTTATTATTTCATCATACAACAAAAACAAACTCATAATGATGACAATATTAACAAAAACTTTTCATACAACATATATCACAACGCATCATTTATACGTTTTTATCCGAACAAGCATAGAACTATAACCTTTCGCATCTCTTATTTCAATCTACTCTACCGATTCGATTCCAACGAATTGAATTTTGCTCTTCATCTTTTGAAAACCAAATCCATTGTACTACACCCACAATGAAATCATCAGGCACCAATCCCCAATGTCGTGAATCCAATGAATGGTGTATATTGTCTCCCAGCATAAAATAATAATCATGCTTAAACTGATAATTTGTGAAACGATGATTTCCTATAAAATATGCGCTATCTTTATAATCTATTTTCTGTTTAGTCTCCCATTCCATAACACTTCCATATTGGGTAGCAGTCAAACTATTTATCGGGATTTGATCACCTTTGCAAGGTATATAAAGAGGACCGAATTTTTCAGCAGTCCATCCTAACAGGTCATAGTAATTATGATCAAAAGAAAACGTAAGGCTATCCTCGACTAAGGCAGATAATGTAGGCAGGATAATTGCCACAGTGTCACCCGGAAGCCCCACACATCGTTTAGCATAATATTGCATGACATCAAAATGTATTCGATTCTTATATTGCCCGACTGGTGAATTAAAAATGAGAATATCATTTTTCTTATCCGTCGTATTCCCGGAATACGTTTTATTGATATATGCTTGTTTTTTACCGCATTAAAAACATTAAATATCCTGCCGCCTGCTATCCATTTATTCACTATTACATAGTCACCTTTTATCAGAGTAGGATGCATGGATGCAGTAGGAATCCTGAACGAAGAAAAGGTCGTGATTTGTAACAGCAACCATATCAGAGCAAGTACACAACCATAAAATACAAAGTTTATTAAACGGTCTATCCATTTATTCTTTTCTTTTACCCTCTGGTTCATTCATCACCCTCCACCTCCGGCTTATTATTACAATCACGCAACTGTCCCATATACATCTCTTTTATCCGAGGATGATGCATAGGATTTCCTACTAATATCACTTTATTAGTATTGTCAAGCAAGAATGTCCTAAATTTATCATTCAGTGGAAACTTATTCAGTTTATTAAAGGTATCTTTCAGATCTATACATACAGGATAAATAAAATCTTCTGACTGTAATATCATTATTAGTTCCTTCCTATTTCTAGGGTGGAAGAAAAAATAAAAAGGATACATTCCTAGATGTGACAGAGTCTACCTCCGCTATAAAATTTATCCGTTCCAATAATTGCAATTTGCAACTAAGGCATCCTAATGAGTCTACATAAGTTACAATTTTATAATATGTTGAAGCATAAGGAAACTTATCTAATGTGTCTTTGCCTTGTATGGTAAAGACAGCTCTATCATGAAAGAGAATTTCTTTTCGAGTCCATTCTTTCATCAAAAAAGTCAACTGCTCCTTTTCTGTCCTTTTACACGAGAAGAAACAAAATACCCCAAAAGCCAACAACACATAAAGCAGGATTTTCATAATTTTGCTTTCAGGATATCATCCATCTCAAATATTTCAACATTACATTCCGATTCGCAATTTAACAAGTACAACTGAGGGGTATATTGAGAAAGAAGCACACTCATGCTTTGGTGTTCCAATGCGTACTTGCCTACCAGTTCACCATCGATGGAAAAACCCAGCAAGTTTTAGGTGTACAGGCTGAATAGTTTTCAAAGGCTTTATAGCATAACTCACCACTATAAGTCACAAAAACATATTTATCATTGGCTGTCAATCCATAAAATCCATCCAAGTTATTCTTCTTTCTTGCAAGATTTGCTTCATAGACATTGCAAACAGGCTCAACAAGCATTTTTTCCCACTTCAAAGTAACATCTTCCTCATCCGATATATCATACCGACAAAGATAACCAAAAAATCTAGATGCAAAATAAAAGCTGTTTTTGTATGAAACCATCTCCCCCTGCAACTGCATAAAATCATTTGCTTCAGTAGTCATTCCCCGCACCGGATGATTACCGAAACGCTTTATTTCTTTAAAATCCCTATCAAAGAGAATGAAAAACTCCTTACCCCCAGACAAAGTCGTCGCCACACTATAACCATTGGACAGTCGACAGAAACGGGTTGTAAAACAACCATCTTTTACTTTAATTTTTTCACTTCCTACATAACGGTAGTCAGCACCCTTTTCCTCCCGTGCATACAATAGGACAGTAGAAGGCAAATTAACAAAATATAAAGTATCGTCCCCCTCTGTTTTTCCAATAAATTCAGCGGCTATAAATTCTCCAGGCCCTTGTCCCCTGCTTCCAAAGCTACCCACTCTTTCGCCTGTCTGTTCCTCTAGAATCTGACAAATAGGTTCACCAGGAAGTTTACAACGTTGAACCATAAGAATTCCACAATCAAGAGAAGAGAATGCAACCAACTCATTGGACATAATTTCTTTATCATAATAAGAGCCATAGATCGGTTTGGCGGGAATAGATAAAAAGTCATTTCCTTTGTTACTGACACAGGAAATTAAAAAAGGATGGTAACAATCGAATAATACAATTTTATTTTAATCATAATTTTAATACTCTTCAAACGGGACAAAACAAATGCCTAACACCTATTTATTTTGTCCCGTATTACATAAATGCCTAATTACTCAGGAATGGTATATCGATTTACCCAATTCGCTTCCTCACTTGTTTCAATAATAACAGGTTCGCCCGGAGGACCTACAACGAGTTCATAACAACGTGAATTACGTTGATACATACAATCCTTCGTACCTAAAGTCAAGGCCTCCACATTTGACAAAGCTAAATCGGACAATTCTTCTTTGTTTTGAGAACCATACAAAACATAACTTCCACCAACTGCCAATGAGGCAATCAATGCCATTTTAAATGTTCTTTTCATAATATATTTTTTAAAGTTTGAAATAGGGATATCTTATGATGATTCAAAGAGGTATAATGAAAAAGATACCGTCTGTCCCTATCATCAGAAACAGACCGTCCACGAAGGCCATTTAGCTTGATTGTACTTGGAGGTGAATGTTTTCATAGTATCACTTTCTACAAAGAATATAAAAAGTTTCCACTTAAACAAATATTTCCGCTTTTATTCTACAATATAATTATCATAAAAACATTTGTATCCTCCTCGACTCATGCTCACACCTCACCTTTTTGTGCATATTTTCTCCTCATATCCTTTTGTTGCTCAAATTGTTTAAGTAAATTTGTCGCCAGAATATTACTAATACCAAATATATTAAAGTATATGAGTTTAAAAATTGTAGTACTGGCAAAACAAGTTCCCGACACACGCAATGTGGGGAAAGATGCCATGAACGCTGACGGTACTATCAACCGTGCGGCACTTCCGGCCATCTTCAATCCGGAAGACCTGAACGCTTGGAACAGGCACTCAGACTGAAAGACACACATCCCGGTTCTACGGTAACTATCCTGACCATGGGTCCCGGACGCGCTGCCGAAATCATTCGTGAAGGTTTATACAGAGGAGCAGACAATGGATATTTATTGACCGACCGTGCTTTTGCCGGTGCTGACACGTTGGCCACTTCATACGCCATCGCTACGGCTATCCGCAAAATAGGCGAATGTGACCTGATTATCGGTGGCCGTCAAGCTATCGACGGTGATACCGCACAGGTAGGTCCGCAGGTAGCAGAAAAGCTGGGATTAAGCCAGATTACTTACACCGAAGAAATTCTAAACGTGGACGAAACTGCCCGCCGCATCACCGTAAAACGCCACATTGACGGAGGGGTAGAAACTGTGGAAGGTCCTCTGCCTATTGTACTGACTGTAAACGGAAGTGCAGCTCCCTGCCGTCCGCGCAATGCCAAATTGTTACAGAAATACAAACGCGCTCTCGGCGCACAGGAAAAAGCAGCCATCACTAAAGACGGTTCTGAACTGCCTTACGCTGAACTATATGAGAAATTCCCTTACCTGAATATCACTGAATGGAGTGTGGCCGATGTAGAAGGAGACACCAAGCAGTGCGGTCTGTCAGGCTCTCCCACCAAAGTGAAGAAGATTGAAAACATCGTCTTCCAGGCAAAAGAAAGCAAGACCATGACAGGAAGCGACCAGGATGTGGAAGGATTGATTGTCGAACTGTTAGCTAACCATACAATAGGATAACGATTATGAATAATGTATTTGTATATTGCGAGATTGAAGGCACAACAGTGCCGATGTGAGTCTCGAACTTTTAACCAAAGGTCGTAAATTAGCTAATCAGTTAGGCTGCCAGCTTGAGGCAATCGCTGCCGGAACCGACCTTGCAGGAATTGAAAAACAAGTATTGCCCTACGGAGTAGACAAACTTCATGTATTCGATGCTCCGGGTCTGTTCCCTTATACTTCACTGCCCCACACTTCCATTTTGGTGAATCTGTTCAAAGAGGAAAAACCACAAATCTGTCTGATGGGCGCTACTGTTATCGGCCGCGATCTGGGACCGCGTGTATCTTCCGCATTGACCAGCGGACTGACTGCCGACTGTACCCAGTTGGAAATCGGTACCCACGAAGACAAGAAGAACGGCATCACCTATGAAAATCTGTTGTATCAGATTCGTCCCGCCTTCGGTGGTAACATCGTTGCAACCATTGTCAACCCCGAGCACCGCCCACAGATGGCGACCGTTCGTGAGGGAGTGATGAAGAAAGAGATTCTGGATGAAAATTATAAGGGTGAAGTGGTGAACCACGACGTTGCCAAGTTTGTTCCTGAAACAGACTATGTAGTCAAAGTCATTGACCGTCACGTAGAAAAAGCCAAACATAACCTGAAAGGCGCACCTATCGTGATTGCCGGAGGCTATGGCATGGGATCTAAAGAAGGTTTTGACAAATTGTTCGAACTGGCCAAAGAACTTCACGCCGAAGTAGGTGCCAGCCGTGCAGCTGTCGATGCAGGTTATGCAGACCATGACCGCCAGATTGGCCAGACGGGTGTAACCGTCCGTCCCAAACTGTATATTGCTTGCGGTATCTCCGGACAAATCCAGCACATCGCAGGTATGCAGGATGCAGGTATCATCATCTCTGTAAACAGTGACCCGAACGCTCCGATCAACACCATTGCCGATTATGTGATTAACGGCACTGTGGAAGAAGTCGTTCCGAAATTGATTAAGTATTATAAAAAGAATTCAAAGTAGTCAGTAGTAGTCATAAGTAGTCAAAGTAGAAAAAAATGAAAAGTCAATCCTTTGAACAACTGATTGTTTGGCAAAAGGCACATTCGTATGTATTGGCCATTTACAAAATAACCAAGCAATATCCCAAAGAGGAATTATTCTGCTTGGTTAACCAGATGCGCCGTGCAGCAGCCTCTATCACTGCAAATATAGCGGAAGGATATGCTAAAATCAGCTCAAAGGACAAACTGCGTTTCTATAACATTTCACAAGGTTCGTTGGAAGAAACACGCAATTTCATTATCCTGTCGAAAGATTTAGGATACATCACATTGCAAGACAAAGAACAATTAGGCATACAAGCGGCCGAAATCAGCCGCCTGCTAAACGCCTACTGCATAGCCTTGTTGAAAAATGTATCGCCACCCACTACTTAACTACCCTTAGCTACTATTAACCACTCTAACTACTAAAAATTATGGCAAACTTTTATACCGATATACCGGAACTCAAGTATCACTTGAACAATCCGATGATGGAGCGCATCTGCCAACTGAAAGAGCGCGACTATAGAGATAAAGACGAGTTCGACTATGCACCGCAGGATTATGCCGATGCCATGGACTCTTACGATAAAATTCTGGAAATCACAGGTGAGATTACAGGTGAAACCATCGCTCCCAATGCCGAAGGAGTGGACGAAGAAGGTCCTCACTGCGGAAACGGACGTGTGGAATATGCTTCAGGAACCAAACAAAACCTGGATGCGATGGTCAAAGCCGGACTGAACGGCATGACCATGCCCCGTCGTTTCGGTGGCTTGAACTTCCCCATCACCCCCTACACCATGTGCGCGGAAATTGTTGCCGCCGCCGATGCAGGTTTCGGAAACATCTGGTCTTTGCAAGACTGTATCGAAACGCTGTATGAATTCGGTAACGAAGACCAGCACAGCCGTTTCATTCCCCGTATTTGTGCAGGTGAAACCATGTCTATGGACTTGACCGAACCCGATGCCGGTTCCGACCTTCAGTCGGTAATGCTGAAAGCTACTTTCGATGAAGCCAACAACTGCTGGCGTCTGAACGGTGTGAAACGTTTCATCACTAACGGTGACGCTAATCTTCACCTGGTATTGGCACGTAGCGAAGAAGGAACCAAAGACGGACGTGGTTTGTCTATGTTCATCTATGACAAAAACGAAGGAGGTGTAGATGTACGCCGCATCGAAAATAAATTAGGTATCCACGGCTCTCCTACCTGCGAACTGGTTTACAAGAACGCGAAAGCCGAACTTTGCGGTGACCGTAAGCTCGGTTTGATAAAATACGTTATGGCATTGATGAATGGTGCGCGTCTGGGTATCGCTGCCCAGTCAGTAGGTTTGTCACAAGCTGCTTACAACGAAGGATTGGCATACGCCAAAGAACGTAAGCAGTTCGGAAAAGCCATCATCGATTTCCCGGCAGTATATGACATGCTGTCTATCATGAAAGCCAAACTGGATGCAGGCCGTGCATTGCTTTACCAGACTTCACGCTATGTGGATATTTACAAAGCATTGGATGATATTGCCCGCGAACGCAAACTGACTCCTGAAGAACGTCAGGAACAAAAAGTCTACGCCAAGCTAGCAGACAGTTTTACTCCGCTTTCCAAGGGTATGAACTCTGAATATGCCAACCAGAATGCATACGATTGTATCCAGATTCACGGTGGTTCAGGTTTCATGATGGAATATGCTTGCCAGCGTATCTATCGCGATGCACGCATCACCAGCATTTACGAAGGAACGACCCAGTTGCAGACTGTAGCCGCTATCCGTTATGTAACCAACGGTTCTTATATCGCAACCTTGCGTAATTATGAAGCTATTCCTTGCAGTGAAGATATGCAACCGCTGATGGACCGCGTGAAAGAAATGGCCAACAAATTTGACGCATGCACCAATGCGGTAAAAGAGGCCCAGAATCAAGAGTTACTTGATTTCGTTGCACGCCGTCTTTATGAAATGGCTGCCGTATGTATCATGTCACATCTTCTTATCCAAGATGCGACAAAAGCACCTGAATTGTTCGCCAAGTCGGCCCATGTATATGTAAACTATGCAGAAGCCGAAGTAGAAAAACACTTCAACTTCATCCGCAAGTTTAAAGCAGATGATTTGGCTGACTATCGCCAGTAAACACGCCACTCCGACACCATAACGGTGAAGCGAAAAATAAGGATTAAAAGGGAAGAAGTATCAGTTTCGATACTTCTCCCTTTTTTCGCATCCCTTTCACAAATTTTGCCGTTCTTTTTATAATCTTTTCCGGCTTCCAACGTGTTGGTAGTAAGAAAAAAACAAATAAAAGAACCTTGACTTATGAAAGAATTAGAATTAACCAGCAATGCCGCACTGACAGATGTGGTATACGAAGCTGCTTTAAACGGTAGTTTACTGAATGTCAAACTAGTAACCGGAGCTGTTGGCGATGACGAAATCAGAGGACTGATACCCGAAGCAAACCATTATCATGTCACTCACCCGAAAACGAGTGAAGAAATTTTGTTTGAACAGCCATTGGATGCATCTGATAACAAGGTCCCGGTATATGGATTGGGGCATTGATTCAATCACCCGCAGGTGGTTGTCACGGCACACTGGCAAAAGGAGAAGTCGCACAGCCACAGCACGTAAAGTGGTTGCTCACGGACCAATGTGGATATATGTTGCCATAGCTGTCGGCATGGATAAAGAAGGTACGGAATCACCTTTCATGGTAGTACAAAGTGCCGGCACGTATGGCTCGGAAAAACGAACGAAAGTGAAATGATCGGTTATGTAGACGGTCGCATACATGAAATGACTGCCTTGCTGGTACGCCGTGCGCGTCTCGAAGCATTAAATCTGACCGCTATCCGTGTAGGATATAAATATTTATTCGTCGAACCCGGACAGATTGGAAAAGCGAAAGTAAAAGAAGGATAATAAATACCTGAATACAAATGTGTCAAAACTTCCTTCTTATCGAAATCACCCTCGCTACAACTACCTGTGGCGAGGGTGATTTTTAGTTTATGAGCGTTTCGACACGCCCTCTTCTTGCTGTATATTATTCCAAATCCTCCACCGGTAACTCCGTTTCTTTCTATAGCCCGATGAGTAAATATAGCAATCAATTCGCCTTTCTCATTCGATTATCTTCACTTCTACAAAA